>ULUF01007998.1_pt1 | contig 20405 bp, 18 predicted proteins | sample 1958311 | NCBI WGS metagenome assembly ULUF01 (sample SAMEA4835754, study PRJEB28245) | human gut metagenome | biome: gut microbiome; material: fecal sample | place: Denmark | collected 2008 | reverse complement strand
GGCAGATGGAACGCGAAAATGAGATGATCGTTATTTCACATTGCCTTCTTTATTCTCCGATGATCGGCTTTTTTTCTGCGATGCCTACTTTTCTGGGATAGGTCTTGGGACAGGGCGCAGTCTTTCTGATATAGAGGATCACGCGCTGGTCGCCGGCGGGAAGGGTGAGCTCCTTCTTCTCCTCGAGCGTGCCATGGAGCTCACGCAGGATACGGCCTGCCTGCTTCAGCTCCTCTTCCGCGCCGGGGCCTTTCATGGCACAGAAGACGCCGCCGACCTTGACAAAGGGCATCGCCCACTCTGAGATCACGGGCATCGCCTTCACGGCTCTGGCAGTGACGACGTCGAAGGACTCACGGGTCTTTCTGCGGCGGCCGCCCTCTTCTGCACGGATGTGGACGCACTTCACATTCCGGATGCCCAGCTCGCGGCAGGCATCCTCGATGAAGGTGAGCTTCTTCTGGATGGAGTCCACGAGCACCACGTACATGTCGGGACGCAGGATCGCGAGCGGCACGCCGGGAAATCCGGCGCCTGTCCCAAGGTCAAGTACGCGGCCATTCTGCGGAAAATATGCCGGGTCATAGACGGTCATGGAGTCATAAATGTTCTTGATGAGACTCTCTTCCCCGTCTTTGATGCCGGTGAGATTCACTTTCTTGTTCATGGCCATCAGCATGGCATTGTACTCTGTCATTTTTCTCGCCGCGTCCTCATTCGCTGCGAGACCCAGAGCTTCCATCATTTCTGCAACTGTCATTTTGATTTCCCTTTCAAAATTACTTGAGAATGGTGATATATGGGTTTAGGGTTCAGGGTTCAGGGTTAGCTCGTGGGGCGGGGCGTCCCTTGATTGCGCTTGAAAGCCTCTCGCTCACTCTAGTTAGAAGTTAGAAGTTAGGAGTTAGGAGTTAGGAGTTAGGAGTGGTGGTGCGGCGCATAAAAATCAGAAGCGCCGCGGAGTATAAATAGGGCGATGCTCGCTTGCGGTATGCAAACCGCGAATCCCGCCTTCCTCGGCCAACCCCCTGCCCTTCGGGCATCCCCCTTCCTGAGGAAGGGGGGTAGATGCAGCATCAGCCTAATCACTAGTCACCAGTCACTAGTCACTGATTTCCCTTCATTCGCTTCACGTAGACCATCAGGACTGACATATCCGCCGGAGAGACGCCGGAGATGCGGGAGGCCTGCCCCAGAGAGAGCGGGCGGATCTGATCGAGCTTCTGGCGGGCTTCGATGGAGATGCCGTCCAGATGGAGATAGTCGATATCTTCAGGCATCTTTTCCTTTTCCATGCGCGCTGCCTTTTGGACGGCGGCTTCCTGACGGGCGATATAGCCCTCGTACTTCACCGTGATCTCCATCTCCTCGACGGCCTCCGGATCGAAGACGGGGCAGCCAAGGACATCGACCATGGTCTGGTAGGTCATCTCGGGACGCTTTAAGATCTTATCCGCGCCGATGCCTGTCGTGAGCGGAGCAGAGCCGACGCTTGCAAGCGCTGCATTGACAGCCGCCTTGGGCGTGAAGCGCTTCGTCCGGATATAAGCCATCGCTTCCTCATAGGCCTTTTTGCGGGAAAGGAAATGCGCGTAGCGCTCTTCTGTCACAAGGCCGATGTCATGGCCCTTCTCGGTGAGGCGAAGATCCGCATTGTCCTGACGGAGGATCAGGCGGTACTCGCTGCGGCTGGTCATCATGCGGTACGGTTCATTCGTCCCCTTCGTGACGAGGTCATCGATGAGCGCACCGATGTAGGCTTCGTGGCGGGCGAGGATGAAGGGCTCTTTTCCCTTGATCTTGAGCGCCGCATTGATGCCGGCCATGAGCCCCTGTGCCGCGGCTTCCTCATAGCCGCTCGTGCCGTTTGCCTGTCCCGCGGAGTAGAGGCCCGGGAGCTTCTTCACCTCGAGCGTCGGATAGAGCTGGAGCGGGTCTAAGAGGTCATACTCGATCGCATAGGCCGGACGCATGAGCTTCACATCCTCGAGCCCCGGAATGGTGCGCAGGAAGGCGTACTGCACGTCGATCGGCATGGACGTCGACATGCCCTGGACGTACATTTCATTCGTGTCAAGGCCTTCCGGCTCGATGAAGAGCTGGTGACGCTTCTTATCGGCAAAGCGGACAACCTTATCCTCGATGGACGGGCAGTAGCGCGCACCGACGCCGTGGATCTTGCCCGCATACTTCGGGGCGCGCATCAGGTTATCACGGATGATCTGGTGCGTTTCCTCATTGGTATAGGTGAGCCAGCAGTTTCGCTGATTTCTGTCCTCCCGTTCATTCATGAAGGAGAAGGCATGGTTCATCGGATCGCCCTTTTCGAGCGCCATATGATCCAGATGCAGGCTTCTGATATCGACACGGCTCGGCGTGCCGGTCTTGAATCGGAGGATCTTTAACCCGTGCTTCTTCAGATTCTCTGACAGACCGACCGAGGGACGCATCCCATTCGGGCCGCCGGAATACATCGTCTCACCGATGATGATCTCGCTGTCGAGGTACGTCCCCGTCGCCAGAATGACCGCCTTCGCGCGGTACTCTTCATGAAGCTCGGTCGTGATGCCGACGCATGCCCCGTCTTCCACGAGGATATCCATCACCTGCACCTGCTTCAGGTCGAGATTCTCTGTATTTTCCACCACCTTCTTCATATAGGTGTGGTACTTGTTCTTGTCCGACTGCGCGCGGAGCGCGTAGACCGCCGGCCCCTTGCCGAGATTCAGCATGCGCATCTGGATGGCTGTCGCATCGGCTGCGATGCCCATCTCGCCGCCCAGTGCGTCGATCTCCTTTACAAGATGGCTCTTCCCCGGTCCGCCGATCGCCGGATTGCACGGCATCATGGCGACATTTTCCAGAGAGATCGTGGTGAGCAGCGTCTTCATCCCCATGCGCGCTGCCGCAAGTGCCGCCTCGCAGCCTGCATGGCCTGCGCCGACGACGATCACATCATACGTATCAATGAGATACATGGTATCCTTCTTTCTTTGCCTCGCAGGAGCTCTTGTCCTGCACTTGTTGATTGCTTATATTCCAAAGTCTTATTATATAAAATTTTTTCGTCCATTTCAAAGAAAGAATAGCGGAAGGTTGGCGGGTTCGGGGTTCGGGTTGGAGGGTTCAACAGGTTCTAAGGGTTCGGAAGGTTCAACAGGGTTGGTGCGGCGCCAGATCCTTCGACTCAGTTCTCACTGCTTTGCCTTTACATTTTCGAACATCCGACATTTCACTCCGCTCAGGATGACGAAATGCGCCGCGGAGTATAAATAGGTAGGGCGATGCCCCAAAGTGGCATTTAAGTCACCAGTCACTAGTCACTCGAGACTCCTAATCCCTAGCCACTAATCCCTAATCCCTGCTTTCAAATTTCAGGGTTCAGTGTGAACACAATGAGAAATGAGAAATGGTGGCAGCGGCTTTGCCGCAAATATATAATGGGCGATGCCCGCTGGCTGTGAGATTAGCGGCACTCTCGTATCGTCATTTCGAGCGTAGTCGAGAAATCTTTCTTGCATAACGGTTATCGAAAATTGTGCCCTGGTAGCATCCTCAATACCTCTCGTTTCCCGTCACCAAACATACGTCGATTTCCTGCCTGCCATAGAGATCCCTCCACTTCGGTCGGGATGACGTTGTGCGGTGTCCCCTTCGCGCAACCTGAACCCCGAACCCTGAACCAGACAACCTTTATTTCCCCACGCAGAACCTTTCGAAGATGGAATTGATGAGCTCCTGATCCACCGTGTCTCCGGTAATCTCCCCCAGCGTATGCCACGCCTCGGTGACATCAATGGTGATGCAGTCCGCAGGCATGCCAGAGCGGATGGACTCTTCGGCGCGCTCGACGGCCGCGAGAGCTTTCTTCACCAGATCCACATGCCGCAGGTTTGTCAAGAAAAGCTCACGGCCCGCGGAGACATCCTGATGCTGAGTGATATGATGGAGCTCCTCCTCCAGCTCGGCTATACCGCTGCCGTAGCGAGCGGAGATCGGCACGACCGGAATATCCCCGGCGAGTGCTTTCACATCTCTCGTCTCGATCTCCTGCGGCAGGTCATACTTATTCAGGATGACAAGCGCCTTTCTTCCGCGAAGAGAGGTGAGCAGTGCGCGGTCCTCTTCCGAGAGCGGCCCCGAGCCGTCGATGACTGCCATGATGAGGTCCGCCTTCTCCATGGACTTCTTCGCGCGCTCGATGCCGATGCGCTCGATCTTGTTCTCCGTCTCACGGATGCCGGCTGTATCCATCAGGATGAGCGGCACACCGCCGATCTTGATGGACTCCTCGATGGTGTCGCGCGTCGTCCCGGGAATGTCCGTCACGATGGCCCGCTCCTCCTGCAAAAGCGCATTCAAAAGACTCGATTTCCCTGCATTCGGACGGCCCACGATCGCCGTGCGCAGGCCATCGCGGATGATGCGCCCCTCTTCGGAGCGAGAGAGCAGCGTCCGAAGCGATGAATCGATGGCAGAAAGCCCCTCTTCGATCTCCTCATTCGTGAGATCCTCCAGATCTTCCTCCGGATAGTCGATGGTGACTTCGAGCTTGGCGATCAGATCCTTCAGTTGGTCGCGCGAAGCACACACGAAGGAGGAAAGCGCGCCCGAGAGATGGCTTTCTGCCTGCGAGAGCGCTGCCGCTCCCTTCGCCTCGATGATATCCATCACGGCTTCCGCCTGCGACAGGTCGAGGCGGCCATTCAGGAAGGCCCGCTTCGTGAATTCACCGCGGTGCGCGGGGACGGCCCCCTTTTCCAGAACGAGCGAGAGCGTCTGGCGGAGCGCCTCCATCGAGCCGTGGATCTGGATCTCCACGACATCCTCGCCCGTGTAGGAATGCGGCGATCTCATGTAGACGGCGAGCCCCTCGTCCACCTGCCGATCCCCTTCCATGACACGGCCGAAATACATGCGGTACGGCTCCGCTTCATGAAAACTCTTGATCTTCTTCGTATGAAATACGCGGTCTGCGACATCCGCCGCCTGCATGCCGGAAATGCGGATGATGCCGATCCCGCCCTCGCCCGGGCTGGTCGCGATCGCCGCGATGGTGGTTTCTTCGTACATAGGTTGGTACTCCTTCGGAATGGTAATCCCACAAATCATGAGAGAGATTAGAAAGCAGGGACCGGCGACCGGTCCCCGGCTGCTTTTATTCTTTTTCTATTATAACGAACACAGAGGGAAGTGGCTAGGAAATTTGGGGTCAGCCCCTGGGGCGTATCTCTCTTTGATCGCCAATGAAAGCTCTGCTTTCGAGTGAGAAGTGAGGCATATGGGTGCGGCGCATAAAAACCAGAAGCACCACAAAGTTTTGAAATATGCGGTATTCTCGAAAGGTGAGAAACCCATGAGCCTTTCGAACCTTCAGCCCCTTTTAGCCTATGAGGACAAACATAAAGCGCAGATCTTATTTCCTGCATTCAACCTTTCGGAAGCATAAACTTATGCACCCCAAAAGAGCACCCGCTATGCGGATGCTCTTTTTTACAGCGTCACCATGAAATGCCCGATCAGCATCTCAAGCGCCCGTTTCACTGTCTTTTGGAAGCGCTCCTCTGCAAGCGCATACACCTCTTGCGGTGCGATGGATTCACTCTCCGTCCGTTTCGCCACGACACCACAGACGGAGCCGGCACGAAGGCCCATGACGCTCGCCAGTGTGAAGAGCGTCGCATTTTCCATCTCAAAATTCGTGCATCCCATCGCCTGAAAATCAGAGAGAAGCCCCTGATACGAGGTCCTGACATAGCCAGAGAAGCTGTCATAGCGCTCCTGCCCCGGCCAGAAGGAATCCGTCGAGACGGAGATGCCGACCTGATACGGCACCCTGAGACTTTCTGCCGCTTTCATGAGCGCCAGTGTCACCGTCATATCCGCCACAGCCGGATACTCCGCGGGTGCATAGGCCTTCGACGCGCCGTCGCGGCGCACCGAAGCCCGATCGATCACGAGATCGCCCAGCTCAAGCCCCTCCTGTATAGAGCCCGTCGTCCCCGCGCGGAGGAAGGTCGTGACCCCGAGACGCGCCAGCTCTTCCACAGCAAAGCTCATGCACGGCCCGCCCATCCCCGTCGACATGACAAGCACCGGCTCACCGGAGACGCTGGCAAGCCAGCTCGTATAGTCGCGATGCGAGGTGAGAAAAACGGCAAACGGATCCAGCGCCTTCGCCAGCCCCGGCACCCGCCCCGGATCTCCGGGCACGACAGCGTAGCGCGCGCCCGCCAGCTGTTCCTTCGTAAGACCCGTGTGATACATGACCTCGCCTTCCTTGGCATAGTGATAGTTTCTCATAGTGGACCTCCTTTTAGGTGACTGGGGACTGGTGACTAGTGACTGGGGATTAGTAGCTAGGGATTAGGGTTTAGGAACCGCGAGTGACTGGTGAGTTGAATACGACTTTCGGGCATCGCCCCTTTATACTCCGCGGCGCATTTCGTCATCCTGAGCGGAGTGAAATGTCGGATGTTCGATCATGTAAAGGCGGAACAGTAAGAACTGAGTCGAAGGATCTGGCGCCGCACCACCATTTCGCATTTCGCATTTCTAATTTCTCATTCAACCAAAGTCTTCATCCCCGAAAGGGCGCCCCGCCCACGGGCTAACCCTCCCCCTAAACCACAAAAGGGGACTTGTCCCCATCCAAGTCCCCTTTGCCTTTACTTTTTATTTTTCTTCTTTTTCTTGTCCTTCTTGCCTTTTTTGTGCTTCTTGCACTTCTTGATCTTGGCGGAGATGAGCCTCTCCTCCTCCGGAAGCGTCAGCTCCTCGCCGGCCGGATACATTTCCTCTTCGGAAAGCTCCCAGTCGCCGTCGATATTATCTTCGCCATCGGGCCGTCCCAGCGTATGGGTCTTGTACTCGATATTGATATCGCTCCCATCTGTATCCAGAGAGACAGCCGCTTCGCCGCCCTTCTCGATCAGGTCGGTCAGGATTTCCTCCATCTCATCGGCAAGAGCGATGATATCCTTCAGACGCTCTTCCTCCGCCGGACGGTTATCCAGGCAGGGATCCAGCATGTAGCTTTGCAGGAATGCGCGGTCTTCATCGATCCGCCGGCTCATAGATAAGAGAGCTTCCTTCCAGTTCTTTGTCTCCATTTGTTACTCCTTTGCGGAAGCCGTGCCTTCCGTCACCAATACCTTGTCGATGCGCCTGTTGTCGCAGTCTACGATCTCGAAGGTAAAACGCCCATATGTGACCTTCTCCGTTTCCTTCGGGATGTAGCCCAGAAGGTAAGTGAGGAAACCGCCGAGCGTCTTGTAGTAGGCCTCTTTCTCTCCGGGCAGTTCTCCCTCGATATGGAAATGCTCGCGGAAATCATCAATGGAGCACAGCCCCTCCACCAGCCAGGCATGTTCGCCGCGACGGATGAATTTATTCTGCTCCTCCAGGATATCCTCCTTGTCTCCGGGCATATCCCCTACGATCTCCTCCAGCACATCATGCAGCGTCACGAGGCCGGACAGCGTCCCGTACTCATCGATGACGATCGCCTCATGCACCCCGCGCGTGCGGAAGAGCTGCAGGAGCTTCGTCAGGATGAGCGTCTCCGGGATGAAAAGCGGCTGATGGATCGTATCCATGATCGATGCCTTCAAAGGCTTGCCCGGATGCTTGTGCTGATCGATCAGGATCTCCGACACATCCGCAAGGCCCTTGAAGTCATCCAGCGAGCCCTTGCCGACCGGCAGACGGAAATGGGATGTCTCCATCATATCCGCCCAGATCTTCTTCTCTTCATCCTCCAGATCCAGCCAGTCAAGCTGCGGACGCGCCGTCATGCAGTCCGACGCCGTGCGGTCATTCAGCTCAAAAACATTATCAATGATCTCAGGCTCTTCCTTATCGAAGGTGCCGAGTCGCGCGCCCTGCTGAAGAAGGACCTTGATCTCCTCCTCCGACACCGGCTGCTCGCCGCCCATCTTCACACCGAGGAAGCCCACCACGATCTTCGTCGACCATGTGGAGAACCACACCAGCGGCCGGCATGCCGTCGCCATGATGATCATCGGACGCGCGATGACGCACGCCGCCTTCTCCGGCACCGCGATGGCGATCCACTTCGGTACCAGCTCGCCGATGATGAGCGAGAAATAAGTGACGAGCACCATCACCGTCACCATGCTGATCTCGCGCGCATACGGAGCGAGCAGGGAGATCTTCTCCATCTCACTCGCCAAAGGCCCCGCCAGCGACGCTCCTGAAAACATACCCGTGATGATGCTGATGGTGGTGATGCCCACCTGAATGGTCGCAAAAAGCTCTTCCTTCTCCTCGGCAAGGCGCAGCGCATACACCGCGCTCTTATTGCCCTCGTCGATGAGCTCCTGCAGCTTCGTCTTTCGCGCTCCGACGATGGCGATCTCCGCCAGAGAACATACCGCATTGCCTAAAACAAGCAGGATAATAATGATCAGTTCAAGCCATATGTGGCCGTCGTCCATCTTCTTTTCTACCTCCTGGGAAAACACTATTGAACGATGTGTCTCTATTATAGCATGAAATAAATGCCGCGAGGGAAAAAGATGGACGGATAAAGGTTCAGGGTTCAGGTGGCGGCTTCGCCGCCTTTTTTAGAGGATGGTATTCTCGTATCGTAGCCTTCCCCTCTAGGGGAAGGTGCCCCGAAGGGGCGGATAGGGCACAAGCGGCATGAAAGACAGATGCGGAAAGCGGAGAAGTACGCGGCATATGTGGAGAAAGCGTGAGCCCCTAGCTGCTAGTCACTAGTCACTCATCCCCAGCCACCTCACAGCACGCAAAAAAGCCGCCTTGAGATCATCAAGGCGGCTTTTCTTAGTTGCCAAATACGTCCTTTCCTTCCTCCGGCGCTTCCGGTGCTTCCGCCTTGCAGTACTTGATCTGCTCGCAGATGCACTTGTCCTTCAGCTTGTACAGCTCAGGCAGGAAATCCATCAGCTTCGTAAAGGTCTCATCATTGATCCTGTACTTCGTCCACAGACCCTCGCGGCGCGCATTCACCACGCCGGACTCGATCAGGATCTTCATGTGATAAGACAGCGTCGACTGCGACAGCGTGAAATTCGAAAGGATGTCGCAGGCAGACATCTCCCGGCATGACAGCATGTCGATCACCCGCAGTCGCGTCTCATCGGAAAGCGCTTTGAAAATCAATGCAAACTCTTTATAACTTGGCTGAAAATCCATAACAAAACCCCTCTTCTTCCAGTCCACGTGCGCCGTTTCTGTCCGCCGCCTGTTATCGATAGATTTAAATGTATAGAAAACATTTTATCGCAAATGAAGCGGACTGTCAAACGGGGAAGAGGATGGATTCTAGGGAAACGCTGATTAAATCGCAGAGTCCGATTTAATCAGCGTTTCCCTAGGTTAGCTCCTGAGGCGTGCAGTCCCTTGATTACGTGTGAAAGAGGTTCAGCGGGGATGCTCCAAAATCTCTCGATAGCAGGTTTCCCGTTTTGAACTTTCCAAACATTACTCACCTGACCGCGAATGGCAAAGATTTCTCGCTTGCGCTCGAAATGACGATACGGGAGTCTGATGTCTCCTAGTCTCTTAGTCTCTTAATCACCCAATCACTCGCACCCCCTAATCCCTGCTTTCAAACTTAGCCCTTTTTAAATGTCCAATACCTCGGCACGAAGATGTCTTCATAAAGATTGATGGCGAAATTATCAGTCAGCCCTGAGATGTAGTCGACAGCCGCACGGGGAATGTCGCCCCCGGCGAGGCGGAGCTGCTTCTCCGGAAGACGATCGTAGCAGGCCCTTGACTTGGCCCTCTCCGTGTAATAGGAAAAGAGCATCTTCACCACATGGCTTCCGCGATTGCGATCGGGGATGAGGTTATCCGACATATAGACGGCGCGGAACATGAATCTCCTGAAATCCAAAAGGATCCTGTCGCCCTCCTCACACATATGGATACCGTCCGTCTCATCCTGCATCGAATGCTCCACGACATCAGTCACCATCGCAGTGATCATGGAGGAGTGCGTCGTCCCGATGCGGTGGCGGATCTCCTCGGGCACATCCGTCGCGGTGATGAGCCCCATGGACTCCGCATCCTCATAGTCGTGGCAGAGGTAGGCGATGCGATCGGCATACTTGATCAGACTGCCTTCGAGCGTGTGCGCCTTGAGCGGCCCGCAGTGGTTCAACATGCCGTCGAGCACAGGGAGCGTCAGATTCAGCCCCGCACCGTCCCGCTCGAGCCTCTCTGCGATGCGGACGCTCTGCTCATTATGCTCGAAATGGCCATAGATCTCCTTGAGCGCCTGCTCCCCGACGTGGCCAAAGGGCGTGTGCCCGAGGTCATGTCCGAGCGCGATCGCCTCCACGAGGTCTTCATTCAGGGACAGTGCGCGCGCCATCGTCCGCCCGATCTGTGCGACCTCGAGGGTGTGCGTCATCCGCGTCCGATAATGATCGCCCTGCGGCGCGATGTAGACCTGCGTCTTGTGCTTCATCCGCCGGAAGGAATTACTGTGGAGGATGCGGTCACGATCCCGCGCAAAGTCCGTCCGGAGCGGATCCTTCGCCTCCGCATGCGCCCGCTTCGCCTCCTTCACATGAAAGGCGCGCGGCGACAGGACATCGTATTCTCTCTCTTCGATCCGTTCCCGTGGATTCATAGTAGGCCTCCTTGGAAAAATGATGGTGTGTTTATTTTATTGTAGCATAAAAAAGAGTTCGGGGTTCACCCGTGGGGCGTGCTGCCCTTTGATTCCATTTGAAAGCCGCGATGAGTAGCTAGGGATTAGGGATTAGAAATCTCAAGTGACTTGAATACCACTTTCGGGCATCGCCCCGTTTCGTCATCCTGAGCGGCGAGAAACGTCGTATGTGAGATAACGAATGCCAGAACAGCTGCGACCTCGTCATCGATCTCGGCGGAGCCGCCCCATGGGCTAACTCTGAACCCCGAACCCTTCCTTTATGCTATAATGAAGAAAAGAAAGGGGGCTTTCCCATGAAACTCACAAAGTATCTCTCCATCTTCGCGCTCACCGGTGCGCTTCTTTTGGCGATGCCTTCTGCGGAGGCTTCGCTCTGGCCGGGACTGGGAACGACAGCTCAGGAACGCTCGGGCGCTTTCCGCACGGATGCCTTCGACACGGACCATGCAGTGATGAAGACGCCCTATCTCCTCTCGCAGGCCAACAATGCGGAGTACGCCGGCAAGGTGAATGCCGTCATCGGCCGTGAAAAGGCTGACTTCACGGCGTCTCTCCGCAAGGAGAATGAATATGGCAAGACGCTTGGCTGGATGACCTGGCATGAAGGGATGATCGGCAACTACATCAATAACACGCAGGGCATCACGAGCATCGTCCTCATCTCTCAGATGCTCCGCGCCGGTGCCGCACATGGCGAAACGCACGCCAAGGGGCTCACATGGAACAGCGCCGGCGATCTCCTCTCTCTGAAGGATATCCTTCCTGATCTCACGGTCTATGATGTGAACCAGTGCATCGAGGTGACTGCGAAGAAGAAGAACATTCATCTCTTCGACGATCATGCCGTGACGGAGCTTCCGACCAATTTCTACGTCGGCAAGAACCGTGTGGTCTATGCCATTTATCAGCCCTACGACATCGCGCCCTACTCCGAAGGTGTCGTATCGATCGCGATCGGTAAGATCTGAAAGCGGGTTCAGGATGAGTTCGTGGGGCGGGGCGTCCTTTGATTACTTTTGAAAGCCTCGCTTGAATGAGAAATTAGAAATGAGAAATGCGAAATGGTGGTGCGGCGCATAACAATAAGGAAGCGCCGCGGAATTTCATATAAAGGGGTATTGGGGCGCTTTATGAATTGCGCGCCCCTTCCTCCACTCCTCACTCCTCACTTCTCACTCCTCACTTTTCCCCGACGTTTTTCAGGAAAATGAGATGGTCTTAGCACGACAAATCAAAAGCACCCGCAGCGAAGGGGTACGCTGCGGGTGCTTTTTTGATGGCTTTTTTATCTGTCTCTTTCTCTGGTACGGCAGAGTCCGCGTTCACAGTTGCGCAGGAAGCGGAGAAGATGCTCCATCTCCGGTGTGGACGGGAAGTCCTGTTCCATTTCTTCGATGGCTTCAGAGAGCTTCATACCGGAGCGGAAAATGATGCGATAGGCCTTCTTGAGGAGGCTCTTGCCTTCCGGCGTGATGCCATTTCTGGAAAGTCCGACGCTGTTCAGCCCTACGACGCGTGCCGGATTGCCATCTGCGATGACATAAGGGCAGACGTCCTGCACGATCTTGGACATGCCGCCGACCATAGCACAGGCGCCGATCTTGACGAACTGGTGAAGGCCGCTCATGCCGCCGATGACGGCATGGTCTTCGACAGTGACATGGCCTGCCGCGCCCGAGAAGGAGGACATGACGATGTGGTCGCCGAAGCAGCAGTTATGTGCGACGTGGGTATACGCCTGCAGCATATTGTAAGAGCCGATGCGTGTCTCGCAGTTTTCCCCGGTCGCTCTGTGAATGGTGACGTATTCACGGAGAAGATTGTGATCGCCGATGACGACAGTGCTGTATTCGTCTGCGAATTTCAGATCCTGCGGGTCTTCTCCAATGACCGCATGCGGATAAATGTGATTCTCTTTGCCCATGCGGACATTCTTCGCGATGACAGCGTGCGGCCCGATGATGGTGCCTTCGCCGATCTCGCAGTTTTCTCCGATATAGGCATAAGCGCCGATGACGACATTCTTGTGAATGATCGCACTCGGATGAATCACGGCCGACGGATGGATATCCGGTGCCTCATTTTTCAAGACTTTGAGTTCCATTGTTCTTTCCCCTTTATGACAGCTTGCACTGATCTTTTGATCGCCCGAAGGCGAATTTAAGTTTTCATAATACATAATCCGTTCGCAAGCAGTCGAATTATACTTCCATCTCAAGCGAAATCCGGCGTTCTGTCGCCGTTTATTGTTATTTTCTCTCTATTTCGCTGATTTTTAACCATTTTCGATTTTTGAAAAAGCTTCAAACGGCAGCCGGCATGATGCCGGAGGTCCCTTCCGCCCTTTTATTTCTTATCTTCCGGGCCTTCATTCGGGTCGAGAAGATAGAAGAGGAAGTCCGCTTCTGCCTTGTGCACGCCCTCGACCGAGCATTCGCAGTGGACCTTGCCCATGCGGCCGATGATCTTCTTGATGACAGCCTTGGTGACCATCTGGTCGCCGGGGAGGACCGGAGAGCGGAAACGGACATGATCCATACCGGTGAACAGCGGGATGAGGCCTCTGTTTTCTTCCGGATACTGGAGCGCTACGCCGCCGACCTGCGCCATGGCTTCACAGATGAGAGCGCCCGGCATGACGGGATGTCCCGGGAAATGTCCCTGGAAAAATGGTTCATTCATGGTGACGGATTTCACGCCGACCGCATAGTCCATCGGGACCAGCTCGATGATCTTGTCGACCAGGAGCATCGGATAGCGATGCGGCAGGATTTCCATGATTTCTTCTACGTTGAGTTCCATAAGTGTTTCCTCCTTGAAAATGACGGGGTTCTTATCGATGATGACTATCGCTCGCAGGCAAAGGGTTTCCTCCAAGGATAGAAGAGGGGATTCATTATTATTTCTTCAGAGCCTGCAGTTTTTCGGACAGCTCGGCATTCAGCTTGTGGCTGCCGAGAACGGCGATGATGTGCGCCTGCAGAGGGCCTACGAGGGAAATGTCGCCCAGGATATCCAAGATCTTGTGACGGACCAGTTCATCCTGAAAGCGGAGCTTCGAGAGACATTTGTCTTCGGAGTAGACGACCGCATTTTCCAGCGTGCCGCCTTTGCCAAGCCCCATCTTTCTCATGGCTTCGAGCTCCCATGTGAAGCCGATGGTGCGGGCAGGAGAGATCTCCTTGCGGTAGCTCTCTTCGTCAAGGATCACATCCAGCGTCTGACAGCCGAGGAGCGGGTGCGGATTCATGGATGTGAAGGTCACACGAAGGCCATCATAGGGGAGCGCCGCGATGAATTTCTTATCGCCCTCATAGACAGCGACGCTGTGATCGAGCGTGAAGACCGGGATGGTCTCTTCCTGCTCTTCGATGCCGCCTTCGAGCACCATGTCGACAAAGGTCTTGGACGAGCCGTCTCCGACCGGCGGCTCGGCAGAGTCCATCTCGATCAGACAGTTGTCGATGTGGAGCGCAAAGAGTGCGGAGAGGACATGCTCGACGGTGAAGACCTTCGCCGCGCCGTCCTCAAGCGTGGTCGCGCGCATGGTATTGGTGATATTCTGGCTCTTCGCAGCGACTGTCGGTGCGCCCGGGAGATCGATTCTCCGGAAGAGGATGCCCGTCCCTGCTTTGGCCGGATGCATGGTCATGGTCACAGGCAGCCCGGAGTGCAGACCATTGCCTTTGTAGGTGACGGATTTCTGGATGGTGTGCTGTTTTCTATTCACGATGAGTACCTTTCATGAGAAAGAAAGATCACGGCAAGAAGCGGCCGGAATGCACCCGATGCAAAGCCCCGTCCCCGCGATGCCGTTATATATGTATTCATGATAACTAGCTAATTATATACTTTTTTCAAGAACTGTTCAAGATTTTTCGCAGTTTTTTGAGAATCTCGGAAGCAGTGACTGGTGACTAGGAATGAGTAGCTAGGAATGAGCGGCTAGGGATTGGGGATTGGGGATTAGAAATCTCAAGTGACTTGTGACTAAGAGACTAAGAGACTAAGAGACTAGGAGACTAGGAGACATCAGACTCCCGTATCGTCATTTCGAGCGCAAGCGAGAAATCTTTGCCAAGGGACTCACGCTTTCCCCATATGTGCCGCGCTGTTCCGCTTTCCACATCTGTCTTTCATACCGCCTGTGCCCTATCCGCCCCTACGGGGCACCTTCCCCTCGAGGGGAAGGCTGACGATACGAGGGAAACCTGCTATCAAGAGACCTTCTGGCATCGCCCATATATATTTGCGGCGAAGCCGCCACCACCATTCCTCATTCCTAATTTCTAATTCTTCATTTAAGTAGAGCTTTCATCCGCGATCCATGGGCGCCCCGCCCCACGAACTTCCCCTGAACCCTCCAGCCTGATTCCTCTTGCTGAAATCTCGTAAGGACTCTATACTAATAGAAGTAACTCATTCCTGATAAGGAGATCCCTATGAAAAATTTCCTCGCACAGGAGCATGAGAAGCTCTCACTCTGGTGGGCGGCGATCTCCGCGAAAGAGATCACGCTCTACCTGCTGCTCACCCTTGCCCTTCTCCTCCCTGTTTATCTATACTATGCCGCGCTCGGCATCACGGGACTCACGGAGTGGTACCGCTGTCTTCGCAACTTTGCCGAATGCGGCCTGCTCTTCTTCCTGACCGAGCTCGTCACGAGGCGCAGCCTTCTGCATCCCTTCTGGCGGATCGGATACATCCCCTTCTTCTCATGGATCCTGATCTTCCCCTACGTGCTGACGCACGCGGTGAACGGCATGACGGACGCCTCCTTCAACCACCTCTCGCCCTACTTTCTGACCGCGATGGCGATCCTGCTCCTCCTCTTCTTCGTGATGAATGTGATCAGCCGCGTCTATGTCGGCAAACGGCTCGCGACGCTGATCTGTCTTGCTCTCGTCTGCTTCTTCACCTTCAATGCCTTCATCTTCCTCACGCATTACGAATTCATGGGGATCATGATGACATCGAAGGAAATGTTTTTCGCTCTGACGAATACCAGTCGCTGGTTCGAACGCATCGTACTGTCGCACATCTCGCTCATGCTGCTCCTCTTCTTCCTCACGCTGGCGCTCGCCTTCGCGGCGCTCTACGCGAAATGGATCTACCGCAGCGCCTACTGTCTCTCTCCGAAGTGGATCCCGAAGAACAGAAAGTCCTACTCCGTCATTCACCGTATGCTGCAATTTCTCGTTTTCTTCGGCTGTCTGTGGCTCTTCCTGCGCTGGGCGAGTGAATGCTTCCCCCTCCACGACTATGAAACCGCCAAGCAGTACAATGAATATATCGAGTACATAAAAAATACGACCCTGTGAGTATGGACAGGCCCCACAGGGGATGCGGTACAAATGCGGCGCTTCTCTTGATACGGCGCACCGCCCCAAAATCCTGATCCCCAGTCACCCCACCCGAAAGGACCCTCCCATGAACATCAAAGAAGAAACCCGCAAAATGAAGCTCGCCTCTCCCATTCTGGCTGCGGCTTCGCTCGAAAAAAGGAATCACGCACTCGCCCTCATCCGTGAATCGCTCCTTGCAAGCAAAGAAGAGATCTTTGCCGCCAATCGCAAAGACCTCGCATTGGCAGAAGAAAGCGGCATCGCCCCTGCCGTCAAGAAGCGCCTCAAATTCGATGAAGGAAAGCTCGCTGACGTGGAAGCAGAGCTCACCGGCCTCATCGCTCTGCCGGATCCGATCGATCGCGTGACACTCGCCCGCGAGCTCGACGAAGGGCTCTCTCTCTACCGTGTGACCTGCCCCATCGGCGTCATCGGCGTCATCTTCGAAGCCCGCCCCGATGCGCTGGTACAGATCTCCTCCCTCTGCCTGAAGAGCGGCAACTGTGCCATCCTGAAGGGCGGCAAAGAAACGACCTACACCAACCGCGTCCTTTTCCGCCTGATCCAGAAGGCCGCCATCGCTGCCGGTCTTCCGGAGAATGCGCTGCTCCAGGCCGAGCAGCACAATGAGATCGACGAGCTTCTCGAATGTCACGAATCCGTCGACCTCCTCATCCCACGCGGCTCGAATGCATTCGTGCAGTACATCATGTCTCACACCGCGATCCCTGTTCTCGGCCATGCGGACGGCGTGTGCCATATCTACGTCGACAAGGACTATGAGGAAGAAATCACCATCCCCGCCATCGTGGACGCCAAGGTGCAGTATCCCGCCGCCTGCAACGCAGTCGAGACCATCCTTGTCCATCGGAGCATAGCGAAGGATCTCCTGCCGAAGCTCGCCCGCGCCCTCACCGATGCCGGCGTCACGATCCGCGGCACAAAAGAGGTGAATGACATCATCCCTGTCGATGTCATTCCTGAAAGCGAAAGCTTCCACAGGGAATACCTCTCCCTCACCCTTGCCATCAAGCTCGTCGGCGACCTCGACGAAGCGATCTCCCACATCAATACCTTCGGCAGCCATCACACCGACTGCATCATGACGAAAAATGAAGCGGCTGCCAAACGCTTCATGGCACTCGTCGACTCCGCAGGCGTCTATCAGAATGCCTCCACCCGCTTCGCCGACGGCTTCCGCTACGGCTTCGGCGCAGAAGTCGGCATCTCCACCTCCAAGATCCACGCCAGAGGCCCTGTCGGCCTTGAAGGCCTCATCTCCTACAAGTACAAGCTCTTCGGCCACGGCCAGATCGTAGGCGACTACGCATCGGGGAAGAAGCAATTCCATTTTAAGGATCTGAAGTAATGAGTGACTAGTGACTAGTGACTAGTAGCTAGGGATTAGGGATTAGGAATTAGGGATTAGGTTCAACGAGGACGGTGCGGCGCTTCGCGCCATCCCCCACGCAAAAGACGGGCGGCAGAAACGAAAGCGTTTCTGCCGCCCGTTTTACCATTGTATGACACCCGATGAGGTTCATGGTTTAGCGGTCTCAAGTGACTAGTGACTTGTGACTCTCTCGTATCGTCATTTCGAGCGTAAGCGAGAAATCTTTGTCATTTGCGGTCAGGCGGTCGATATCAGGGAATCCCAAACGAGAAACCTGCTTATCCGCAGACCTTCGGGCATCGCCATTATTTATACTCTGCGGCGCTTCTATATTCTGATGCGCCGCACCGCCATTTCGCATTTCTCATTTCTAATTTCTCATTCAAGCCAAGCTTTCATCCCCAGTCAAGGGGCAGCACGCCCCACAGGCTAGCCCTGACCCCATCAACCTTTTTACTTCACATCCACGACGCCGAATTTTCCATCCTGCATCTTCATCAGGATCAGATCGACGACCGGATCGCGCTTTTCATCGAAGCTGAATGTACCGCAGACACCCTTGAAGTCCTTCATCTGTGCCAGTGCATCGCGGATCTTCTTGTGATCGGTGGTCGTACCCGCACGCTGCATCGCATCCATCGCCATGTAGACGCCGTCATACGCACTGGCGGCGAACTGATCAGGCGCACGGCCATAGGCCTTCGTGTAGTTTTCCACGAATTTCTGTACCTTTTCATCCTTGCGATCCGCCGACCACATGGACGACACATAGACATTGTCCGCGGCCGCGCCTGCCATCTTGCCCAGCTCCGGTGAAACGAAGCCATTGTCCCCTAAGACAGGCTGATCCATCCCCATCTCTCTCATCTTCTTCAGGATGCGGGAGCCTTCCTGATAGTAGCTGCATACGACGATGACATCCGGGGCCTTGTGCTGGATATTCGTCAGCTGCGCGGAGTACTCGCTGTCCTTGCTGCCGAAGGTCTCGACATCGATGACCTTAACGCCCTCCTCTTCCATCGTCTTTTGGAAATATTTCTGCGCGGTCACATGCTGCTCATTATCATGGGCATAGAGGATCGCTGCGGTCTTGTAGCCCAAGAGCTTGTGCGTCTTCTTCACCGTCTGTGGGATATTCTTCGACTCCGGCACGGAATTTCTGAAAATGCAGTCCCCGATATCCGTGATGTTTTCCGCCGTGACGGAGATCTCCAGCGACGGCACCTTTGCATTCTGGATGATGGGGCCTGCCGCCTTCGCCTCATTGGATGTCATCGGCCCGATGATCATCGATACCTTCTCCTGGATCAGCTTCTTCGTCGCATTCATCGAGTCCGCCGGGACAGCCTTCGTATCCTCCACCAAGAGATCGATCGGGAAATCGCCCTTCTTATTGATCTCCTCGACAGCGAGGCGCACGCCCTCCTCCTCCGACTTGCCATATGCGGCCGCACCGCCCGTCAGCGCTGCCGTGAAGCCGATCTTCGCCGCATTCTTCGCGCCGGAAGACACCGCGCCGCCTGTCTTGCCGCCGCAGCCGGAGATCCCTGCCATCATGATGGCAGCCATGGAACAAATACCGATCGTCTTCATTACTTTTCTCATATGCATCATTTGTGTTTCCTCCTAGTTTACATGGATCATAAAAACCGCCCCTGAAAGAGGCTTTCCTCTCCCAGGGGCGGTTTTCCGCGGTGCCACCCTGATTTATCACTCACCATGAAAGAAAAAGCGCCTCCGTCCGATCCCTCGGACAGAGGCGCGTCTGCGCTGTACCACTCTGTGCTTATCTCTCTTCCACTTCGTATAATATAAAAGCCCCTGTCTCTTCCGAGACAGGGGCGAGGTTTCGCGGTACCACCCTGCATTATACTTTCATGGTTCATCCGTAACGGGGACTTCCGCCTTCTCTACGGCATCACTGCTTCGATCCGGAGCTCTTGGGAGAGTTCGTCATATGCTTCCTGCCGATTTTCACCAACCATCGGCTCTCTGAAAAGAACATCATATCACTTGATCCCAGTCATCGCATGGGGTATTGAGTTGCACTAATCATACACGGCAAAGCGCCGTCTGTCAAACGATTTTTCTTTGTATGCTGTTTTGGAATAGGTACGCATGACAGGTATGCGCCGATGCGATAGAGGACGAGAAAAGTCCCCGGTCACACGCTCCGCATCAGGAAGAGCGTAAGCGCAGTGAGCGCAAAGTACGGGCCATAGGCGAAGGCGCTCTTGCGCTTCTTGAGCCGGAGGAGCATCAGGAGAAGGGCAGCGAGACCGCCAAGGACGATACCAGCCATCGTGACGAAGAGGAGAGCATCTGTCCCCAGCCAGAGGCCAAGCGATGCGATGAGCTTCACGATGCGATGAGCTTCACATCGCCCCCGCCCAAAGCCCCGCGCGAGAGGATGGCAAGCACGAGGAAGGCCGCGCCGCCAATAGCGGCTGCGAGGAGATGATCGCTCAGGCGGGGAAGCTGGAGGAGCGAGAGGAGAAGCCCGCCCGCCGCGAAGGGAAGCATCATCGCATCAAAGAGGCAGTACTGCTCAAAGTCAGTCGCCGTCATGAGCAGAAGGAAAGCGGCGGCAAAGAGCAGGAAGAAAAGCTCGACAGGACTAGATGCGATGTAGACCGCGCGCGCGCCGCAGAAAAGAAAGGCGAACGGAAGAAGAAAACGCCGCAAGCGTCCCCGTTCTTTGACCGCCAAAGGAAAGGTCAGAATGTCCCGATGCGACGCATAGAGACGGTCGATCCATGCATTTCCAAAGCGATGCAGCAGAAATGTCATGAGCAGCACAGCCGCGCCGCCGATCAAGTAAAAGAAGTCCATATGTCTACCTTGCATTCTTTCGCTGGATATCTTACAATACAGATAGAAACGGTGCCATCCGATAAACGGTCATGGCCCCATATGATTATCAAGTGTAGAAAAACCGCTTAACTTTCCAGGTGATCAGCCCCTGTCAAGGTAGACATGGCAAATATCTAAA
>ULUF01041778.1_pt1 | contig 20913 bp, 13 predicted proteins | sample 1958311 | NCBI WGS metagenome assembly ULUF01 (sample SAMEA4835754, study PRJEB28245) | human gut metagenome | biome: gut microbiome; material: fecal sample | place: Denmark | collected 2008 | reverse complement strand
GGGGAAGGCTGACGATACGGGAATACCGTCATCTAACATGCTTCGAAGCCGCCACCCGAACCCCAAACCCGCCAACAAAAAAGCGAACCCCTCTCGAGGTTCGCTTTTTTCATACTGCTGTTCGTTTATTTTTCATCTCTATGCTTGATGGCTGCTTCGATGAGGCCGCGGAAGAGCGGATGCGGACGGTTCGGGCGGCTCTTGAATTCCGGATGAGCCTGGGTGGCTTCGAAGTACGGATGATCCTTGAGCTCGATCGTTTCGACGAGGCGTCCGTCCGGGCTGGTGCCGCAGATGACGAGGCCTGCTTTTTCAAGCTCCGGACGAAGGGCATTGGAGACTTCGTATCTATGGCGATGACGTTCGTAGACGATCTCCTGACCGCCGTAGAGTTCTCTGGCTTTGCTGCCTTCCTTGAGCTTGCACGGATAGATGCCAAGGCGCATGGTGCCGCCTTTTTCGGTGACGTCTTCCTGATCTGGCATGAGGTCGATGACAGGGTACTGGGTGTCCGGGATGAATTCGGAGGAGTTTGCACCGGTCATGCCGCATACATTTCTGGCAAATTCAATGACGGCGCACTGCATACCGAGGCAGAGGCCGAGGAACGGGATCTTATTGACGCGCGCATACTTGATGGTGTCGATCTTTCCTTCGACGCCGCGATAGCCGAAGCCGCCGGGAACGACGATGCCGTCGATGCCCTGGAAGACTTCGCGAAGATCCGGTTTCTCTTCTTCGAGGACTTCGGAATTGATCCAGTGGACCTTGACCTTGTTGCCGAAGGCGTAGCCGGCATGGGACAGGGATTCGACGACGGAGAGGTAGGCGTCATGGAGTTCGACATATTTCCCAACGAGAGCGATATTGACCTCTTTTTCGGAGGAAACGATGCGGTTCACCATGGCTTTCCAGTCTTCCATGTCGCACTTGGTGTCTTCCATGCCGAGTTTCTGGAGGACGATGTGGTCGAGGCCTTCTTCCTGCAGGAGAAGCGGTACTTCATAGATGCTCTTGGCGGTGAGGTTATTGATGACAGCTTCCGGTTCTACGTCGCAGAACATACCGATCTTTCTCTTCATATCCGGAGAGAGTGCCTTCACGGTACGACAGACGATGACATCCGGCTGGATGCCGATGGAGCGCAGCTCCTTGACAGAGTGCTGGGTCGGCTTTGTCTTGAGTTCGTCAGCGGCTTCGATGTATGGTACGAGTGTGACGTGAATATAGATGACGTCATTTCGATTCGGTACGTCTTTCTTGACCTGACGGATGGCTTCGAGGAATGGCAGGGACTCGATATCACCGACGGTGCCGCCGATCTCCGTGATGACGATGTCGGCATTGTCATTTCTACCGACACGGAGCACGCGGTCTTTGATCTCGTTTGTGATATGCGGGATGACCTGAATGGTGGAGCCTAAGTATTCGCCCTTTCTTTCTTTGTTGATGACAGCCTGATAGACCTTGCCTGTGGTGACATTGGATGCCTTGGACAGATTTTCATCGATGAATCTTTCGTAATGACCGAGATCCAGATCGGTTTCCGCGCCGTCATCGGTGACGAAGACCTCGCCGTGCTGGTACGGGCTCATGGTGCCCGGGTCGATATTGATATAAGGGTCGAATTTCTGAATGGTGACTTTGTAGCCTCTGTTCTTCAGCAGTCTGCCCAGGGATGCAGCGGTGATGCCTTTGCCCAGGGATGAAACGACGCCGCCTGTTACGAAGATATATTTTGTCATGGGACCTCCTTTGAGATAGGGTGGATGGGAAGAGTGACTGGTCGCTGGTGACCAGAAAATGAGCTGTGATAGGTTCAGCAGGTGCAGCGCGGCGCATCCTATGACGCCGCGAAGCATTTGAACCTGTGAAGCCTATCCTTTTCTTACATTTTTTCCGGAGCGGTAATGCCTAAGATGGTGAGGGCGTGAACCAGGACGTACTGGACGGCGGTGATGAGACCGAGGCGCGCCTGCGTGACTTCGCTTTCTACACCAAGGATACGGCATTCTCTATAGAAATGATGGAAGAGTGCTGCCAGCTCGTACGCATATTTGGCGATGCGCTGCGGAGCTCTTTCTTTCGCGGCTCCATCGACGAGCTGATGATAGTTTTCCATCTTTTTGATCAGATCCATTTCACATTCTTCTTTGAGGCAGGTGAAATCGACACCGGTGAACTGGGGATCCCAGGTGACCTTGGCTTCCTTCGCCTGACGGAAGAGGCTGTGAATGCGGGCATTCGCATACTGGATGTAATAGACCGGGTTATCGCTGGACTGTTTCTTGGCCAGGTCGATATCGAAGTCCATCTGGGAGTCCAGTGTGCGGGCACAGAAGAAATAGCGCGCTGCATCGGTGCCGACTTCTTCCATCAGCTCGCGCAGCGATACGGCCTGTCCGGTACGCTTGGACATTTTGACCGGCTGTCCGTCGCGGAGAAGTGTCACCATCTGGAGCAGCATGATCTCGAAATCATCCGGGTTGTAGCCCAAAAATTTCATGGCTGTCTTCAGCCGGATGATGTAGCCATGGTGATCCGCTCCCCAGATATCGATGAGCTTGTTGTAGCCGCGGCGGATCTTATTTCCTACATAGGCGATATCGGAGCAGAAATAGGTCGGCACGCCATTCGTGCGGATGACCACACGGTCCTTGTCATCGCCGTTCTTTGTGGTGCGGAGCCAGAGAGCGCCGTCCTTCTCGTACATATTGTCTTCGTCCTTCAGGACTTTGAGCGCTTCATTCACCTGATCCGGATAGAGAGATCTTTCGGAGAACCAGTTGTCAAAGTCGACGTGGAATTCCTGCAGATCCTTCTTGAGGTCTGCGAGCTTTTCCTGAAGGCCGAGCTCTTTGAAGATCTCCAGACGTTCTTTCTCATCCATATCGAGGTACTTCTTGCCATCCTTGGCAAGGATATTCTTCGCTGTATCGATGATATCCTGTCCATGGTAACCGTCTTCCGGGATCTCGGCATCCAGACCGCAGAGCTGGAGATAGCGTGCATTGATGGATTCCGCCAGATGATCGATCTGGTTGCCGGCATCATTCACATAGTATTCCGACAGTACATCATAGCCGGCTGCGCGCAGCAGATTCACCATCGCCGAGCCATAGGCAGCGCCTCTGGCGTGTCCGATATGGAGAAGGCCGGTCGGATTTGCCGAGACATACTCGACAAGGATGCGGTCTTTTTTATTTTTCGGCAGATCCCCGTAGGAAGGGCCAGCCTTCAGGATCTGCTTCAGCTCGCTGTACACCGTATCTGCGGCAAGGTAGAAATTGATGAAGCCGGCACCCGCGATCTCCGTCCGAGTGACCAGCGGTGTGTCCAGATGCTTCACGATGGATTCTGCGATCATGCGCGGTGCTTTGTGCGCTGTTCTCGCCCACTGCATAGCCGCATTGGTGGAATAATCGCCAAATTCCTTGGATTTCGGCACTTCCAGACGCTGTACAGCCGCGTAATCGCCCTCCGGCAGTTCACCGGCAGCGATAGCTGCCTCTTTCGCTTTCTCAATGATTTCTTTCAGTTCTTCTCTGACTTCCATGAATCCTCCGGATCCTCCCGAACTTCTACAATAATTTCATTCAAATGGTTAAACAGGCCTTTCAGCTCCACATCATAGGAAAGGCGCATACGTCCCTTCCCTGCCTCGATCGAGTCTTCGATCTCGCGCGTCACGACGTAGATATCCATCGTGCCCATCGGGGTCTCGTACAGGGAGTGGTTCTTCTCTCCGATGCGGTAGACCTGCTCCTGCAGGAAGCTGCCGTCTCGGATGAGGCGCACGTGGTCTTTGTGGATCTCCAGCGTGGTCGTCGTCCCTTCCATGCCGGCCAGCTTGGTCTCCTCATAGGAAACGTACTTCATGCCGTCCTTCTCGCCATAGATGCCCGGCGTTTCCAGGGTGATTTTCTCATCCTTTCCTGCCTCATTCCGCTGCAGAGAAGTGACATTGATGATGACCTTTTTTTCCAAGACTGACCGCCCCCCTTGTTCTATTTATAATCCTATTTATTATATCATAGAAAGCCGCCTTTTCTAAGAGCTTCTACGAATTTCCATGACTACTTATTGTAGCGTAGTTTTGGGCGGCGGTCAAGGAGGGAGGGTTCGGGGTTCAGGGTTGTGGTGGCGGCTTCGCCGCAAGTATAAATAGGGCAATGCCCTAAGATGGTGGGTGATGCGGTATCCTAGCATCGTCATTCCGAGCGAAGCGAGAAATCTTTGTCATTTGCGGTCAGGCGGTCGATATCAGGGAATCCAAAACGAGAAACCTGCTTATCCGCAGACCTTCGGGCACCGCCATTTCGCATTTCTCATTTCTAATTTCTCATTCAAGCAAAGCTTTCATTCCCAGTCAAGGGGGCAGCACGCCCCACAGGCTAGCCCTGAACCTTGAACCCTGAACCCTTCCCCTCAATACAAAATCCCGCCGGAGTGACTCCGACGGGATCTTCCCCCATTATACTTCTGCCTTTTTCCCGATGCGGCGTTCCTTATACGCCGCGAGTCTGGCATCGCGGATCTCGAGATGTCCGAAGTATTTCTTCGTCTCAGAAACGATGACGCCCGAAAGGCCGAGAAGGGCGATGAGGTTTGGAATGGCCATGAGGCCGTTTACGATATCAGCCAGCGCCCAGATGGCTTCCAGCTTCAGGAAGACTGCGGAAGCCAGCACGGCGATGTAGCACACGCGGTACACAGGGATGGTCTTCGTGCCGAAGAGGTATTCCCAGCAGCGTTCCCCATAGTAGTTCCAGCCGATGATGGTGGTGAAAGCAAAGAGCGTTAAGGAGATCGTCAGAAGGAAGGGAGCGAAAGCGCCGTAGGTCGTCGCAAAAGCCGCCTGCGTGAGCTCGGCGCCATTGAGCTCTCCCAGCCACTGGCCGGATACGATGATGGTAAGACCGGTCATGGTGCAGATGATGATGGTATCGATGAAGGTGCCTGTCATGGAGATCAGTCCCTGCTCAGCCGGCCACTTGGTCTTGGCTGCCGCCGCTACGATCGGCGCAGAGCCGAGACCGGACTCATTCGAGTACAGGCCGCGGGCGATACCGCTTCGAAGGACGAGCATGACGCCGGCGCCTGCGAAGCCACCGGCCGCTGCGGTACCATTGAAGGCTCCGTCGATGACGAGAGCGATCGCATGCGGCAGTTCACCCGCATTGAGACCGAGGAAGATCACAGTGACGATGAAATAAACGACTGCCATCGCCGGAACGATCTTGGAGGCTGTCTTGGAGATCGATTTCAAGCCGCCAAAGGTAATGATCGCGACAAGGACCGTGATGACGGCGCAGGTGATGTAGGTGGAGACCCCGAACCCTGCCTGCACGGAAGCCGTGATCGCATTCATCTGCGTGGTCGTACCACTGCCGAGCATAGCCGTCATGATGCCGAAGATGGCGAAAGCGACAGCGAGAGGCTTCCATTTCTTGCCAAGACCCATTTCGATATAGTACATCGGGCCGCCGGCAATATTGCCCTGGTCATCCACCCCTCTATACTTGACCGCAAGGCAGCCTTCCGCATACTTGGTCGCCATGCCGAAGAAAGCGGCAAGCCACATCCAGAAGAGCGCGCCCGGGCCGCCGAGCTTGATCGCCGTCGCTACGCCGACGATGTTTCCTGTGCCGACCGTCGCAGCGAGTGCCGTGCAGAGCGCCTTGAAGCTGTCGATGTCGCCATCGCCCTTGTTTCTGGCAAAGAAGATCAGCTTCAGTGCGCGCGGCAGTTTCAATACCTGCAGGAGCGAGAGCCGGCAGGTCAGCAGTACCCCGGTGCCAACAAGAAGCACCAGAAGCCATGGCCCCCACACGAGCCCGTCGATCTGGTTCAAAATATCTGTCATCATGTTTCCTCCTATTTTCCCTTTCTCTGAAAAGAGTGAGCGCCCCAAGGGTCGCCTGTGAACCTAAAAAAGCCGGTCCTGTATAAAATAAAAACAGAACCGGCTTCATGAGCTTTCCTCATGAAATCGGCTCTGTCCTTTGGCCTGAGAGATTACAGCGTTTCCGCCTATGCCCCTTCGGCTCTCATTGAAGAGATCTCCAGAGATTTGTCCCCATGGAGTTTCGTGTTCACTGAACGCCTGATAGTGTTACTCCTTCAGCAGCCTCGGGCATTGCCCTCGGTCTTTTTCCCCATGGATCATCCAAGTCAGTATAGAGTTGTTATGCTTGTTATTTGGAAATACGGAGCGTTTGCTCGTAAAATCTGCGGATGAGATGCACCATTCCGCATTTGGCGGCTTATTCCATTTCCGCATCCTTCTCTGTCGCATTGACAGCCACAGCGACCGCTGCGTCGCCGGTGATATTGAGACAGGTACGGAACATGTCAAGCACACGATCGATGCCGGCTACCAGTGCCAGCCCTTCGAGCGGCAGACCGACAGACTGCAGGACCATCGCCAGCATGATGAGGCCGGCGCCCGGTACGCCTGCGGTACCGATGGAAGCCAGTGTCCCGGTCAGGACGATCATCAACATCTGATCAAAGGTCAGCGGGATACCGAAGACATTCGCGATGAAAAGGGAACAAACGCCCATGTAAAGAGCCGTCCCGTCCATATTGATGGTCGCGCCCAGCGGAAGGACGAAAGAAGCGATATCTCTCTTGACCCCCAGCTTCGTTTGGATATTTTTCATATTGACAGGAAGCGTACCGGCAGAAGAGCAGGTGGTGAAGCCGATCGCCATAGCTTCCGACATGCCGCGGAAGAATGTGAGCGGGCTCATGTGTGCAGAGACACCGGCAAGCGTCGAGTATACGCCGATGGCATGGATGCAGCAGCCGATCGCCATACAGAGGATGACCGATAAGAGCGGAAGCAGCACCTTCGGGCCATTCATGACGACGACCGGAAGCAACAAGCAGAAAACGCCGATCGGTGCAAGACGCATGATCATGGCGATGATCTTGTAGCATACCTCAGCCATCGCATCGAAGAAGGAGATCAGGATCTCCGCACGCTTTCCGCCGACGGAAATGATACCGGCCCCGGTGAAGAGCGCAAAGATAATGATCGGAAGAATATCCGCCTTCGCCATGGAAGCGATCGGATTCGACGGGATCATTGCGACAAAGACCTGCATGATCGACGGCGCTTCCTTCACCTTCGGTGCTTCTGCCGTCGGCAGAGCCATGCCGATGCCCGGCTCAATCGCCATAGCGACGGCAAAGCCGATCACGATCGCGATCGCTGTCGTCACCATGTAAATGACGAGTGTCTTCACCCCGATGCGTCCCAGCTTCTTCATATCCCCCATGGATGTCATGCCCACGATGAGAGAACAGAAGACCACCGGAACGATCATCATTTTGATGAGATTGATAAACATGGTGCCGATCGGCGCGATCCACATCTTGACCGGAGCCGCCGCACCCTCTCCCAGCATCAGTCCTACCACCACAGATAAGACCAATGACAGAAAAATTTGAATAGACAGATTCATTTCTTCCCTCCTGCACCAGAGCGGCTGCCCCATGGACGCCATTGCTCTGACCTATTAAAATTAATGACTACATTATAGGCGCACCCATACTGAATAACCAATAGATTTGTGAAATCATCTATACATTTTCATGTAATTTGTAATCCGATGTTTAGCAAATTATATGATTTTATTCTCTTATATTTTGTATTATATAATTTTTGCTATTTTTCTATATTTTTCATTTTTTATAATCATTTGTTTATTGATGTATACGCTCACAATAGTTGGTGTGTACGCTTGTCTCGCCTCTGGGGGAGAGTGACCGGGACCGGCATGCCTCCATCCCCCTCGCCAGAGAAGCACCGAGAAGCCGCTGCGATCTCACGCTTTCTTTATCCAAGGCTCCTCATTCTCTTCCTGCAACCCCTGATCCGCTCCTTGGGAAGGGCTCCATCAAAAAAGGAGCAGCCGCCTCACAGCAGCTGCTCGCTCATTCCTAAGGGATTTCACTATATTTATTTTATACCTTATATATAGGCATCAGATCTTCTGTGCTTCTTCTGCTTCCGCAAGAGCTTCCTTGCGAGCCGCTGCCTTTTCCTTTTCGATCACAGCCTGGAAGGAGAAGACTTCTTCCTTGATGACCGGAGCCAGGACGAGGATGGAGATCAGGTTCGGGATCGCCATGAGGGCATTCGCGATATCGGAGAGGTTCCAAACCAGATCAAGGGTCTGGGTCGCGCCGACATAAACTACCAGAGAGAAGACAACGCGGTAAATGATGTTGTACTTATGGGTACCGAAAAGATATTCCCAAGCCTTTTCACCATTGTATTCCCAACCGAGGATGGTGGAGTAAGCAAAGAGGATGATACCGATGGAAACGATGTAAGAACCAATGACGCCGATATTGGAAGAAAATGCTGCCATGGTGAGTGCTACGCCGGTGAGCGGCTTGCCATCCACGCCGACCATGCCGAGCACGCCGGAGGAGGCAATGGTAAGGCCGGTGATGGTGCAGACTACGATGGTATCGATGAAGGTACCGGTCATGGAGATGTAGCCCTGTCTTGCCGGGTGATCCGTGGTGGAGGCTGCGGCGGAAATCGCTGCCGAGCCAAGGCCGGCTTCATTGGAGAAGCAGCCGCGCGCTACGCCATAGCGCATCGCATTCATGACGGAAACAGTGATGGTACCAACGACGCCGCCTTCGACAGCCGTAGGATCGAAAGCCATCATCACGATGAGGTAGAGACCATGCGGAATGTTTTCGATGTTAAGAATGATGCAGGAAAGGCCAGCCAGGATGTAGAAGACAGCCATGCCGGGAACGACAACGGAAGAGACCTTGGAGATCGAAGTGATGCCGCCGACGATGACAGCGAGGGTCATAACAGTCAGGACTGCGCCCACGATCTCATTCGATACGCCGAAGGTGGTGTTGATCGCGGTGGAGATCGAATTCGCCTGCGTCATGTTGCCGATACCGAAGGAAGCAAGGACAGCGAAGAGAGCGAAAGCAGTACCCAGGAAGAGGCCGGCTTTTTTGTTTTTGAAGCCGTTCTTCATGGTGAACATCGGGCCGCCCTTCATTTCACCCTTGGCATTCACTTCACGGAACTTGAAGCCGAGCATACATTCAGAGAACTTGGTCGTAAGGCCGAAGCATGCGGAGATCCACATCCAGACCAGAGCGCCCGGGCCGCCGGCGAACATCGCCGTCGCGACACCGACGATATTACCTGTACCGATGGTCGCAGCAAGCGCAGTCATCAGCGCAGAGAAAGGAGAGACGTCACCGCTCCCGACCTTGGTCGTGCGAGACTTCTTTGAAAAGATCGTTTTTAATGCGTATGGCAGATTTCTCCAGGTCAGGAAACGCAGCTTCAGTGTCATGTAGACACCCGTACCGACCAGAAGACACAGCATGACAGGCCCCCATACGAAGCTGTCAAGCTCACCTACAAGTTGATTGATTTGCACCATATCCATTGTAAAATCCCCCTTGTTCCCGTAACTGTTCTTATTATGATAAGAAACAAAAAATCGCCGCACTCAGTCTTATGTTCGAAGAAGACTGAAGCTGGCGAATTCATGGTTCATGAAAACAAGGGAGTTACCCAAGTGCCAGCCCTGTCCTTTTGCCTGAGAGATTCAGGATTTCTACGGGTGAAATCCTTTAACACCTTCGGCCCTCGCATCTTTTCAGCGAGCTTCTCCAGAGTCGTGTCCGTACACAGTTTCGTGTTCTTACTGAACGCCTGATAGTGTTACTCCTTCGGCAGAAGATCGTAAAGACCTTCATTTTTCAGTGTACATCATCCACCTATATGGTATGCGGCAACATACATTTTTCGCTTGGACTTTCCAGATTCTGAATTCCGAAGTCTCAAGTGATTTACCTAGATTATACACGATGAAAATCAAAATGCAACATACGAATTTTGCTCATTTTTTATATTGTAAACCTTTTGCTATACTAAAGTTTCTCTCTTGTGCTTTTGACGAATATTTTCTGCATACTTACGATACATATATGATTTATATCTTTTTTGTAGCTACTTGAATTTCATCAAATTTCGATAGGAAAAGTATATCAATTTTGGTATCGTGATGGGTCTTGTAAATAATAAATGAATGCTCATGACAGCAAGATCAGGGTCTGGGCGCGGGATGACGGCAGACAATTCGCCACAAATGTTAGACCGCGATTCCTATGTATCGCAAGCCTTCCCCATCAGAAAATGCCCCGAAGGCCACGTGAAAAGGTGCAAAGCGCCCCATTACAGAATGACAGTGAAGCTGGCGTGCCATGTCTCATCTCTCCTATGCACAGCGCCTGTATCCCTTGCCCCCTTATGTCTGCCAATAAAAAATCCCCTATCCTGTTGGAATTCAGAGGAACAGGATAGGGGGATGTCCCACTTTCTAGGGAAGTGAGGGGGGACAACGATATGGATACGGGAGATGCTTTCGCACTCCTTCGATACAGTGACCGTTGACCAAGCACCAGTCACCCGTGATCAGCGATCAGATCTTCGCATGTTCACCAGCAGTGACGCCGGCTTTCTTTTCTGCCTTTTCTTTTTCAAGGACGATCTGGAAGCGTTCTACTTCTTCCTTGATGACAGGCGAGAGGATGAGCAGGGAGATCAGGTTCGGGATCGCCATGAGAGCATTGGCGATATCGGAGAGGTTCCACACCAGATCGAGGGTCTGGGTAGCGCCTACATAAACGACCAGAGAGAAGATCACGCGGTAGATCATGTTGTATTTATGAGTACCAAAGAGATATTCCCAAGCCTTTTCACCGTGATATTCCCAGCCGAGGATGGTGGAGAAGGCGAAGAGGATGATGCCGATAGCGACGATCAGTGCGCCGATCTCACCGATATTGGTGGAGAAGGCAGCCATGGTGAGTTCTACACCTTTCAGAGGCTTGCCGTCAGCGCCGGTCATGCCGAGAACGCCGGAGGCTGCGATGGTGATGCCGGTGATGGAGCAGACAACGATGGTATCCCAGAAGGTACCGGTCATATTGATATAGCCCTGACGGACCGGATCATCAGTGGTAGCTGCTGCTGCGGTGATAGCGGCAGAGCCCATGCCGGCTTCATTGGAGAAGCAGCCGCGAGCGACACCGAAACGGACTGCATTCATGACAGAAGCGGTGATGCCGCCGAGGACGCCGCCGCCGACTGCCTGTGGATCAAAGGCCATCATGAAGATCAGGTAAAGACCATGAGGAACGTTCTGGATATTAAGGATGATGCAGAGGAGACCAGCGATGACATAGAAGAAAGCCATAGCCGGAACAACAACCGAGGAAACCTTGGAAATGGTCTTGATACCACCAACGATGATGATGAGAGAAAGAACAGTCAGGATGACACCGCAGACTTCAGGAGACATGCCGAAGGTGGTATGTACAGCACCGGTGATGGAGTTTGCCTGTGTCATATTGCCGATGCCGAAGGAAGCGATGACAGCGAAGAGTGCGAAGAGGAAGCCCATGACGGAGCCAAGCGTTTTATTCTTGAAGCCGTTCTTCATGGTGAACATCGGGCCGCCTTTCATTTCGCCCTTCGCATTGACTTCGCGGTACTTGATAGCCAGCATGCATTCAGAGAATTTCGATGTGAGGCCGAAGCAGGCGGAGATCCACATCCAGACCAGAGCGCCAGGGCCGCCGGCGAACATCGCCGTCGCTACGCCGACGATATTGCCGGTGCCGATGGTCGCAGCGAGTGCGGTCATCAGTGCGGAGAATGGCGATACATCGCCCGTGCCGCGTTTCTTGGTGCGGGCTTCTTTGGAAAGGACGCTGCCGATCGCATACGGCAGGTTCCGCCAGGTTCTGAATTTCAATAAGCAGGTGAGGTACACGCCGGTACCGACCAGCAGGGTAAGCATGATAGGGCCCCATACGAGGCTGTCAATTTCATTGACGACTGAATTGATTGCAGCCATGTCCATAATAAATATCCCCCTTTAATCGATTTGCCCGTTTCTTTTAAAAAAACAAAACCGCCGAGCCCAGGTAAAAGATCTACGGGCTGGCGGTCAAAAAATGTATGCATCCACGCATAAGGGTGTTACCCCATTGCCAGCCCTGTCCTTTTGCCTGAGAGATTCGGGATCCACGGGTGAGATCCCTTTACACCTTCGGCGCCCGCATCCTTTTCGCGGGACTCTCCAGAGTTGTGTCCGTACACAGTTTCGTATTCTAATGAACGCCTGATAGTGTTACTCCTTCGGCAGGCTGGAAGTTTATCACTTCTTTCAGGTCCTGATCTCTTATAAGAAGAAATCTTCGCCCGGGGTCGCCTTTTTTCAGTGTACTTCATCCACGCACTATGAAATTTTCATGCACTTCTGGTTTTCTTTCGAGAAACAATCTTCTGAATTCCCTCTACTGGAAAATCTGCCGGGCATGTCGGCCTATATTCAAAGGTCATGAGCCTTCGACTATACAATGTAAGTGACTGGTGACTAGGGATTAGGGTTAGCCCGTGGGGCATACCGCCCTTTGATTACGTGCAAAAGAGGTTCAGCGGGTTCTGTGGGTTCAAAGGGGTCGGTGCGGCGCATAAAAATCAGAAGTGCCGCGGAGTTTTAAAATATGCGGTATTCACGAAAGATGGGAAACCTGTGAACCTTTTGAACCTTCAGAACCTGTTTCCCCTATGAGACTTCGTAAGCAGGGAATAAGAATAGTCTCTTTCAAACTTGTGGTGACGGCTTCTCCGCTTTTTTAGAAAAGGCATCCCCCGTATCGTCATTTCGAGCGTAGCCGAGAAATCTTTCTTACAGACCGTCAAACGTCGCTTTCTTGAAAGCCTTAAAGGATGCATCGAGTCATCGTTTCCATAGAGGCTTATAAGAGCTGATTCCATTCTGCAATGGAGATCCCTCGACTTCGCTCGGGATGACAGCCCGGGGAAACCGCCAGTCCCCTTTCTAATCCCTAATCCCTTCTCTCTAAAACCTGCGGCGCTTCCATCTTTTTCACGCCGCTACCACCATTTCTAATTTCTCATTTCTAACTAAAATACAAAAGCCCGCAGGAGATCAGATCTCCTTAGCGGGCTTCCTTGCTCAAGATATGCATTTCGCCATTTATAAAGAGGTAGGGCCTCCGCGGCGGGGAAGACTTTCTGGGGATCTTCCCCGCCGCCCGGCAGACTCCTTGGATCAGTTTAGGAGGGCTTATCCGAAGGAGTGCCCTTTGCCGGATGGGGTGTCATATTATGCCGCCGGGAAGGAAAATGGGAAAACCTTCAGGGCGGAAATAATATGTTATATCAGGACCTGATGCTAGTCCTCGAGACTTTCTTGAGCCTTGGACATGGTGACCTTGCTGGGATCTAAATCTTCGTATTCTTCGTATTCTTTACCAGTTTTGAGATGGTCGAAATATTTAGCTGTCTCTCTTACGACGACGCCGGAGAGAGCCAGAAGGGCGATCAGGTTTGGAATAGCCATGAGACCATTGACGATATCCGCCAGGACCCAGATGGCTTCAAGCTTCAGGAATGCGCCGCTTGCGACGAGGATGATGAAGATGATGCGATAGGGAAGGACGCCCTTCGTGCCGCAGAGATAGATCATGCAGCGTTCCCCATAGTAGTTCCATCCGAGGATGGTGGTGAAAGCGAAGAGGATCAGCCCGATCATCAGCATATAGCCGCCGAATACGGGGAATGCATCTTTGAAAGCTGCATTCGTGAGTGCTGCACCGTTGAGACCATTCATCCATTCGCCGGAAACGACGATGGAAAGACCTGTCAGTGTGCAGATGATGATGGTATCGATGAAGGTACCGGTCATAGAAATCAGACCCTGTTCTGCAGGCCATTTGGTCTTAGCGGCAGCAGCTACGATAGGAGCAGAGCCGAGGCCGGATTCATTGGAGAATACGCCTCTGGCGATACCATTTCTCATCGCGAGCATCACTGTCGCACCTAGGAAACCGCCGGCTGCTGCGCTTCCGGAGAAGGCACTGTACACGATGGTCTGAATGGCTGCAGGCACCTTGTCTGCGAAATACACAAGTACACCGATCGTAGTAATAAAGTAAATCACTGCCATAGCCGGAACGATCTTCGCAGCGGCCGATGCGATAGACTGCAGCCCGCCCAAGGTGATAGCTGCGACCAGAATGGTCAGGATGAGAGCGGTCCACATAGGATCGAGACCGATCGTCATTTGGGTGATATCTACGATGGAATTCACCTGAGCGAAAGTACCGATACCGAAGTAAGCGACCAATATGCCAAAGATGGCAAAGAGCGATCCAAGCCATTTGAACTTGGGACCCATACCATTCTTGATGTAGAACATCGGGCCGCCGGCGATCTCGCCTTTGGAGTCCACTTCACGATATTTCACCGCCAGAAGACCTTCGGCATACTTGGTGGCCATTCCGAAGAATGCGGCCATCCACATCCAGAAAATAGCGCCCGGGCCGCCGGCAGCGATCGCTGTCGCGACACCTACGATATTCCCTGTGCCTACCGTAGCAGAAAGTGCTGTGCAGAGAGCTTTGAAGGAGTCGATATCCCCATTTCCCTTATTCTGTGCTTTGAAGATCAGCCCCAGTGCCTTCGGCAGCTGGAAGATCTGCAGGAACTTCAGACGAAGCGTCAGGAGGATACCCGTCCCTACCAGCAGTACCAAGAGCGGCGGTCCCCATACAAAACTATCGATCGCATTCAGCAATTCAAGATTCAAATCCATTTCTTTGTCTCCCTCCAGGAAAGTAAGATAAATAAAAAAGCCGGCGTTTCCAATAAAAAATAACTCTGGAAGCCGGCATTGTCTACCTTAACGATCACAGGAAGTGTGACGTTTTTTCTCTGTCCTTTTGCCTGAGAGATTGGGATCTTGCGACCCTTACACCTTCGGCGCTCTTATTATGAGACTCTCCAGAGTGTGTCCACATGCGGTACTACCTCTTTTGAGATACCTGAGAGTGTTACTCCTTCGGTAAGCCTTACGGCTTTCTCCCACATGTTTCATCCACCAATATGAATTTGATGTTTGCATTATAAGGCCCTTGCTTTCATTTTGCAAGAGGAAATTTTCGTTTTTATCTTTTTCTAATAATTGACCGCAGATATAATTTTTAGAGGCTAAGAGTGACTGGTGACTGGTAACTAGGGATTAGTGGCTAGGGATTAGGAGTCTCAAGTGACTAGTGACTAGGGACTGGTGACTGGAATGCCCGCCCATGGCATCACCATTATTTATACTCCGCGGCGCTTCCTAATTGTATGCGCCGCACCACCATTTCTCATTTCTCATTTCTAATTTCTCATTCACTCGAGGCTTTCAAACGCAATCAAGGAACGCTCTGCTTCATCATCTTCCCTTATGATTTTTTTCCTTCTCCTCGTACATGCGCCGATCGGCCAGGATGCGGATATATGCTGTGTCGACAGACTCCTTCGGATACGCGGCAAAGCCTATGCTGCATCCCACGTGCAGTGTGTGATCATCGATCCGGAAGGGCTTCTCCAGCATCTCCTTCAGCCGTTTCTTGATCTCTCCTATCATATGCTCATCGAAATCCATGCTGAAGAGGATCGTGAATTCATCGCCGCCGATGCGAAATACATAGTCATTTTTACGAATGCACAGCAAGAGGCGCTTCGCCGTTTCCTGCAAGAGCTTATCCCCTATCGTATGCCCGTAGGTATCATTGATGGGCTTGAACTGATCCAGATCCAGATACACCAGCACGAAAGGCAGCTTCTTTTTCTCTTTGCTCTCGAGCATCATCGTGAAATAGCGCTCATTGAAAAGTCCGGTCAGCCCATCGGTATTCGCTAAGGTTTCCAGTTCATGCTTCTCCCCGATATCCTGACTGATGCACATCACCTTTTCCAGCATGCCCTTTTTGTCCCAAGAGATCGGCACCACCGTCATAAGCCGGAAGATCTGTTCCTGGCGGCCACAGTACTCAAAGCGCATGAGATCATCCTTCTCTCTCAAAACGCTGACGAGATATTCTTTGGACAGCAGCTGGCTGAGCTTCATATGCTCTGCGTCCCCCGTCGCGACATAGTTCCGGGAGACTTCTTCCACGAGCTGTGAAAAAGAACCCGTCTCCGGATACAGAGATCTCTTCAGCTGATTCTCCCCATAATGATACTGGTCCGTCTTCAGATCGGCCACGACGAAGCGATCCGCCACGCGCCCCATCCCGCCAAAGAGCTCTCGCATCATCTCTTTCTGGCTGGTGAGTATCTTCTTCTCCTGCTCTTTCTCATGCAGTTTATGTCTGGCCTCCTTGATGGTCACACCGATCATGAAAAAAGCCAGCAGTGAAAAGACAGCCGCCAGGGCAAAGATCGTCGCATTCCGCACGCGCACAAGCCCTTCATCCACCACGCGGTCACGGACGATCCCCACCAATGACAGATGACCGATACCGAGCGGGCGATAGACGGTATAGTACTTCCTTCCCGCCAGAGAGAGCAGAAGACTTCCGCCCTGCGCCTCACGAATACCTTGCGCCATCCATTTCAGGCTCCCCTTCTCTTCCGCTGCATCATGCACCTTGAAATAGGAAAGGATATTATCCACATGCTCCGGGATCTCACTCTTCGGTGTCAGGGACAGCACCACATTGCCCGCCGCATCGACGACATAGCAGTCACTTTCTCCACCGTAAATATTGCCCGTGATGAGACGCTCCACCCACTCATTGTCATAGGTAACGGCTATCCCCATATAATCGGTCCCATCGATCGTTAAAGGTTCTTTGAAAGGCACGGCAAAGACGACCCGACGCACGCCACTCGTCGACACATAACTCGAGATGATCGGCCTCTCTGCCTCGTAAACATTTTTGACGGCCGCTTGGAAGCTGTCCGTCTGCCCCCTGTGGCCACTATCCGTCACAAAATTGCCTGCCTGATCAAAGAGATAGAAATCTCTGTACTTCCACTGGCTCCGCTCCCCGAGAAGCACCTTCCATTGCTCATTCGTCCTGTATTCCGCCGGCAACAGCTGGATATTTTTTTCATAGACCGAGAGAATATTCCAATTGCGCTGTGTGAACAGACGAAACGAAGTCCCCACCTGGGTATAGGTCGCACGCAGACTGTCGGTACTTTCCTGATAGATCATGTCCTGGGTATAGCGATAATAGGAATGTATACCGCCCCATCCCAACAAAGTAATGATCGCCAGAACGGCCGCCTTTTTGTACGCCTGATGCATGAGATCTTCCCCTTACACATAATAAACCGCCAATAACGATAAAATTTCTATAAAATTATATAAAATGTAATCATTTTCGTAAAGAAACACACCTGTGATTCTTATAATTTTATCATAAAAAAAGACGGCTGTCCCTGTCATAAGTGACAGGGCAGCCGTATACCTGATTCTGATTTTCTTATCTGCTAAACACGCTCTCATCCCAGTGCGACATCCAGAGCCATCATTATCATGAATCCAATGGCAAAAGAGATGACCCCTACATCCGAGTGCTCGCCTGCTGACATTTCAGGGATCAGCTCCTCCACCACGACATACATCATCGCCCCGGCCGCAAAAGAAAGGAGATAGGGCATCATCGGCACCACCATCGCTGTCAGAAGAATGGTGGCTATAGCGCCGATAGGCTCCACTATGCCGGAGAGCACCCCGCCGGCGAAGGATTTCCCGCGCCCCATCCCTGCGGAACGGAGCGGCATGGAAATGATCGCGCCTTCCGGAAAATTCTGGATCGCGATCCCCAGAGAGAGCGCCATGGCCGACGCTGCCGTGATGCTCTCATGCCCGGATAAGAATCCCGCATAGACCACGCCGACAGCCATCCCTTCCGGAATGTTGTGCAGCGTCACCGCGAGCACCAGCATCGTCGTCCGCGCCAGATGACTCTTCGGCCCTTCTGCTTCCCTGGCATTCATGTGCAGATGCGGGATCGCATGGTCAAGCAGCAGCAAAAACGCCATCCCGATCCCAAAGCCAACGACGGGCGGCAGAAACGCCCAGCGGCCCATCGCTTCGCACTCATCCAGCGCAGGGATCAAAAGGCTCCAGATCGAAGCTGCCACCATGACCCCGGAGGCAAATCCCGTGAGACCTCTCTCTACGCCGCGGTTCATCTTCCCCTGCATGAAAAAGACACACGCTGCGCCAAGCGACGTTCCCAGAAATGGGATCAATAATCCCCAAAATGTATCTGTCATAGGTCCTCCTTATTGAAAATTATTTTCATTATCTTTATAGCGCGTCCAGAGAGCTTTGTCAAGGGATGAGGGATTAGGAGTGCCTAGTATTGCATTTTCTAAGTCGACTTCCGAATCAGTTAGAAGTGAGGAGTGAGGAGTGAAGGGTGAAGGGTGAGTAGCTAGGAATTAGTGGCTAGGGATTAGGAGCCTCGAATGACTGGTGACTAGTAGATAGTGGCTGGTGACTTGAATACCACCTTCGGGCATCGCCCCATATATGATTTGCGGCGAAGCCGCTACTACACCCTGAACCTTGAAAACAGGGATGAGTGTCCAGGGAGCAGGAGTAAATGATGATGAGACCAGAAACCCCAAAGGCCCGTATCCCGAACCATTTTATGTGAATAATTGAATAACTTCATTCACTTATCCACATAAAAAACAGCCCGATATTATCGGGCTTTGTTCACATGTATTCACTTTTCTTTTCACAGCTGTTCACAGGTTGTTCACATTTTGTGGATAAGTAGAAGTTTTTTCTCTACCGTCTGATATGCCCTTCCATCTCCCGATTGATCTCCCCTGCGATCATCTGCTTGGCATTCCAGTCGCCATGCAGGCCGTCCATCGCAAGCTCTGTCGGCATGACAAGAAAGGCAGCAAAGGGCGCCGCGGTATCGATATGCTCTTCGCTTCGGATGAAAGCATTCACCGTGTCTACAGCCTCCCGCCAGTTTTCATTCGTCTTTTCTCTATAGTATTTCTCTATATTTTCCGGATTGATGGGAAGGATCGTCATCAGGATCGGCGTGATGCCATGGGCGCGGCATTTCTCCTGTATCCGCTTCAGATGCTTGATGACCTTTTCCGGATCGGCTCCCATACGCAGGTCATTGATACCGCCCATGATCAGAAGCTGTTTCACGTGAAACGGCAGCACATCTCGATCAAAGCGTTTCTCCATCATCTCCGTCGTGTCGCCGCTCCTCCCCAGATTCACGGCAGGAAAGTCCAGATACGACACATAGCTGTAGGCGAGATCGGATGGACTGTGGTAGAGGTGTCCCCCGCCCTGTGTGATGCTGTCACCGAAGATACCGATATCAAAATGCACCGCCGCCTGATTTCGTATCTTTTCCGGCAGGCTCCAGACACCGACCGGCTCTCCGTCGCTCCCTATCCCGCGGACACGCCAGTAGTATGTCCCAAGTCTTGGCTGCTCATCATAGACATTGGAAAGTGTCGTCACCTCGCTCCAGACGCGGTATCTGGAGGGACGCGCGTCATCGATATTCTCCGGATATTCCTTCGTCACTTCGACTTCATAGGATGAGGCTCCCGGATTTCCTGTATATGAGTAGACAGGATAGAGAAGGAAGGCGTCATTTCCCCGTCCGACCGCCTTCGGATAGGGGGCATTTCTGGAAATGAGGCGCATCGTGCTCCTGACTTCCATCGGCGCTGAGAAGGGAGCAAGTCCCTCCCAGTCGGCATCGATCGGACGCACGCGCCAGTAGAGCGGCGTACCGTCCATGACAGGCGGGATACGGACAAGGATGCGGTTCATATAAATGCGGCGGTCGTGATAGACCGTCTCTTCCAGAGGCGTATTCCGATCCAGATGCTCCGGCAGTCCTTTGAAGATCTCCACTTCGTAGCGGACGGACTCCGCATTTTCCGGCCAGGAAAGAAGCAGAAGCGGATCTTCGGCCTTTCTGGCATCCGCATTTTCATAAGAGATGGCATTTTCCATCAAAACGGAGCCAAGGTCTGTCTCGGCCATGGCTGCCGTGGGGAGCGCCGCAAGAAGCAGCGCAGAGAGTAGGATATGTTTCATGGTTATTTTCTTATTTTAAGGGTTATCCCCTGGGGCGTGCTGCCCTTTGATTTCGCACAAAAGAGGTTCAGCGGGTTCTATGGGTTCAAGAGGTTCAAAAGGGGTTGTGCGGCGCATAATAATCAGGAGTGCCGCAGAGTATAAATGGGGCGATGCCCGAAAGTCTACTGGATAGTGGATTTCCCATCTTTGTTTATCCATGAGCGCAGATGGCATGCTTACCGCTACAGGAAAAGCAGCCTCTGCCCCTTCGGGGCACTTTTTTTCGAAGGAGGGCGATCAGAGAAGCCAAATTTCTAATCCCTAATCCCTAGTCACTAATCCCTAGTCACTAATCCCTCTATCAAAAAAGCAGGCTTGCGCCTGCTCGTGATCAATCATTTCCGGGGAGAAAGTACGTCGGATCGACCGCATCGCCATGGATGCGGACTTCATAGTGGCAGTGCGGGCCGGTACTGTTTCCCGTACTCCCGACGAGAGCAAGGATGGTGCCCTGCTCGACCTGCTGGCCTTCCGTGACGAGGATCGCAGAATTATGTCCATAGCGGGTCGTGATATCGCCGTCGTGCTTCACCTCGACGAGATAGCCATAGCCGTCCACCCAGCCCGCGCGGGTGACTGTACCGGAGGCCGTCGCTGAGACAGGCGCACCGTAGTCGGCAGCAATATCGAGGCCTTCGTGGTAGGTGGAGCCGATGCCCCCGGGACTTGCGCGGAAGCCGTAACTGCTGGAGACCTGCCCTTTGACCGGCCAGATGTCCGGCGTCGCAGACGAGGCGGAAAGCAGCGTGGTCTGCATCCCGTAGGTCTGGTTCATCACCTGCTCACGCAGGACGATCATGGTCTTGATCTGCACATCGAGGCGCGCATCAAGCTGACGCATCGATCGCAAAAGACTGCCCGGTGTCGCATAGGAGGTACTTGCCCCCTGCTC
>ULUF01006542.1_pt1 | contig 23069 bp, 20 predicted proteins | sample 1958311 | NCBI WGS metagenome assembly ULUF01 (sample SAMEA4835754, study PRJEB28245) | human gut metagenome | biome: gut microbiome; material: fecal sample | place: Denmark | collected 2008 | reverse complement strand
CGCAGCAGCAAGCGGTTTACAAGAGAGAGCCGCGCCACAGTCCGAGCACGACCAGGACGCCGCATCGTTCAGAACAGCGCAGAAAGGACCGACCAAAAGGTCATCGCCCCAGGCGCCGCCGACATACGCGTAATTGACCTGGCTGTTATTGTACCACATGCCGTCAGCCTCATAAGTGCTGCTGGAACCACTTGCATTAACAGGCAGCCGTCCGAATGCTTCCGTCTTCATGCTGCTGATGTAGCCTCCGGAGCTGCCAGCCGGAGTAGCATTTGCGATCGTCTTATAACCGTTTCCGTCTGTGTTGTAGTCGATTGCAGTAGAACCATCGTGAGTACCACGAGTAAGCTTGACCTTCTGCGTACCATTGGCGTTGATCCAACCGGCAGTACGACGCCACAGGTTACCCCAGACATTCTCCATACCGAAGACCTTCACGCCGGAAGTCTGATCATTGGAACCCCAGAACATACCCTTGGTGTTCATCGTACCGGGGGCAATAGCATTGCGATTGGAACTCTTGCACCGTCCGTAGCCAAATGCAGTCTGACACTCGGTAGAACGAGCCATCATAACCAGTAGATCCTGGAGCAGCAGTCTGTCAGCCAGCACCTCGGTATACCAGTCATTGCCATTTGCCTTAGCATAGGTGATTTCGTTAGCCGCCGTGGTGTTTACGCTGTTAGCTGCACCGCTGATAGACCGCAGCTTACCGGAAACCAGAGAACCGAAATAGATGGGAGTATAGAAATGGTCGATCTGGTCATCATTACGGTCATAGTTACACAAGCAATCCCAAGTATCGTCTTGAGGAGTACCGGAGCAGCGGAAATGATAAACACCATTCGATTCCCAACGCTTTGTATAGATCTTCGGCCATTCCATCATGGCGTTGCCGCCAAAGGAGGTATCCGCAACCTTAGAAGTAGAACCGTCGACCTTCTTGGTATAGTCATTCGGATTGAGATAGTGATCTACAACGCCTGCATAAGTCAGCATACAAGGACGAGGCATGAACTTTTCACCAGGATCAAACGCCCAACCACCATAGTTGAACTCATCGGTGTTGAAATTCATAGCTGCCGGAGTAAATGCCGCATTATCCACGTCAGAAGGATAAGTTACTCGCCCGGTGGGGCTGGAAGTCGCTTTCACCAAATCGTAACCAAACAGATAATCTCTCTTCTTCGGGGTAACACTGATTCGGTTCGCCTCGCTGCGATTATAGGCACCGGTACTGGTGTAAGGAAATGCGGAATAGTAATACACCACTCCGACTGTCACATTGATATCCGTATAAGTGCCGTTGGCAGTGATGTTCTTGAACAGTTCGCCCTCCGTTTCACTGGTCGGATAACCAGTCGTGCTCCTACGGATAACCGCACCGGCAACGCCACTCGGAAGCTTCGCCGTGATTTCAACCTTGACGGTGTCAGACGCAGAAACATACACCGACTTAGCGGAAAATTCCTGCATCGGCTCCGGTTCATTAACAACTACACGGTTAGCCTTATTCCGGTTATATACACCCTGTGTGGTATAAGGGAATGCTGCATAGTAGTAAGTTCCGGTGGGGGAAGCGCCACTATCCGCAAAGACAGTAGACGCCTTGATGTTGGCGACCAGATCGCCGTCGAACTCATCCTTAGGATAATCGGTTGTCTTCCTCCGGATAATCGCACCTTCCACGGTGCAGAGCGTCTGGTTATTCATGACTGTGTCGTTGGGAAGTGTAGCCGTAACTTTCACGACGCCACTCTCAACAGCCACGCCAAACGCCAGCATATTGGACGGCTCAATGCCGCCGAAAAAGTGTCGGTTTTTACCGAAAATCAGATCTTCTTCTGCCATTTTGATTGTTCTCCTTTCGCTTTAAGAATAAGTTACAACGGTGCTGATAAGCTTGCCATCGGAGTCAAAAGTCTTAACGGCTCTCGCCACTTCTGCTCCCGCTGCACTTTTCAGCACATTTGTCATTGTCAGGAATCCGTCAGAGAAAGTCTTCGTCAAAGTTCTGCCGTCACTTGCAGTAGAAGTGATAACCGTACCGTCGTCCGAAAACTCTTTGGTTCCGTCTTCGAAGCCAACCAGCAAAATCCGTTTGACCTCTTCCTTGTCGATCTCAAGTTGTAGATTACCGGCGACATCGCCGCTGAGCTGGTCTTTCATCTGGTTATACCAGGCAAGAAAATCAGCCTGTTCAGATGCGATCCACTGGTCAAGAACGGTCTGCTCCTGTTGGAGGTCCGCTTTCATTTTATTGAACCAAGCCGTGAAATCGCTTTCCTCCCGCGCAATCCAGTCATCGACTTCCTGAGATCGTGCATCAGTAAACCGATCAAGCTCATCCTGCCATTTGCCAAGCAGCTCGTCCAAACTGATCGTCTGAAGAATGCCGGTTACAAATGGAGTAGATTCTGTGCCAACCATAGGTGTGATGTCAGCTTGGTTAATGACCGCAGTGCCGTACTTTCTGTAAATATAACAGAGAGGGTACTGATGGACATTTCCCTCGTTCGTCAAAGTCGGTCTCGACGGTGCGCTGGACGGATTACCCTTGACAAATTTGATGGTGTTCTCACGAACTGACTCCATTCCGTTTACTTCCAGAACCACGGCATCGATACGATCAAGAAGCACCTCTGCTTCCGGGGCAGTCATCGGCAGGATACTGTCATTGACCGTCCATGTATGGTCAAACCAGGCTTTGCCGATACCGACATTCACGGTAAGACCGCCTGCCGCCTTCACAGCAAAAGCGGTTCCGATAGAAGCAAATACACCATCTATGATGAGTCCGTCAAAGATAGCCGACATCTGTGCAGCATTGTATTTGCGGTCGCCGTTAAGTGAATTGAAAAATCCGCTTGATACGCTCATTCAGTTTCTCCCTCCTTACTTTGAAATAGTTTTGAAGGTCGGATAAATCGATAATCCTTCCTCACTGTTTGAGATGACCAGCTCTGAAATGTAAGCCGATCCCTCATTGCCATATTCATTGGCGATTTGAACGATGTCTCCGATAAAGAAGTCCTCGCCGTATTTGAAAAGTCGAGTAACTTCAACTTCTCCTTCGAATGCAGTGGTTACAATATGGTCTGCCAGATTCTTCAAACCTTTTGTCCGAAGCTGCGCCATATATTCTGCATCGGAAAGAGTCCCGTCCTCAGTATCGGATGAGATATCACGAGCATCTGTGAACAGTTCACGCCGGTTAAGCCCTGAAGCTGAGCCAACGATAGCAGTTCGCCTTGCTGCCCCTTCACCTTCTCCTGCGACCAGAGTCACATTTCGGAAACTCGCTCTGGATGAATAATAGTTGCTGTTGATGATGTTCTCAAAGTTTGGAGAGAAAACAACATACGGATTTTCTGTCTGCTCATAAGAACGATCAACGCCGGCATACAGACTGAATGCAAACTTGTTTTCATCTGTCAGTACGATCTTGAACCCTATATTGTTTTCCTCACAAAGTCCTTTTACGATATCGTACAGGCAGTCACCTGTGTATTGGTTGTCGATTTTCAGACTTGTGATTTTAGGGTCAGTAGAAGGCACGAACACAAAGTTAGAAATCTTTCGATCGGCAATAGACGGTGAAATGATGCACTCATTCAACATCGTCTGGATGCCATTTTGAAGATTTCCATTAAAGATTCGCTGCCCCCAGATAATGCGGCGTTCAAGAATAGACTCCAACGATCTGCCTGTGACGATAAGATGATTTCCTTCTTCTGTGTCGGCATTGATCTTGATGTCCTCGATAATCATACAGTGCTCTGAATCCTTCAGCCACAGATAGTAATCCTCTTTCAAATACTGCAAGAGTTGTGTATCCATAGCGAAGAATATCTCGAAATCTCCATACGAATTATACCGGTCAGTCCATATCATGGATTCGTAAGTATCTATGACGGCTATGGACTCAAAGTCGGTGTTTAAGACCAAAAGTTCCATAGTTATACCCCCTCATAGATGACTTTGTTTTCAATTCTGAACTGAAGATTCGTAACACCGCTGTCAGCAGTAAAGGCGAAAATGTTATCGCCTTTTGCTAAGGTAAACCAGTCGGTATTCTTATCCAAACAGTTCAGGATGTTGTACGAAACGCCTTCACGAATCAGAGTAATGCTCTTATCACCCTTTGAGGTGTTAATAACGATATCATCACTTGCGATGATACTCTTTCCAGTCAGCTTTTGGAGCTTCACAGTATCGATCTTCATGACTTCTCTGGTTTCCGTATTGTAGATATTGATGTTGCTTGCCGGTCCTATTGCATGAATATAGATCGTTACGCCGATTTCGGCATCACCATAGTAAGTGATGACACCCTCCGTCTTGATTTGGATTTCGCCAAATACAAGCAGCGGTTCCGTCAGAGACTCATTCGAGAACGGAAACTCGAACATCGGGTCAATACTGTAGAAATCCGTTACATTGTTTCCATCCTCACCGGCTGAATAGAAGAACGGGTCAGGGCAAATGATCGAGATTGATGTTCCTTCCTGTGAGCTGAAAATATTTGGTTCGTTCGATTCCACATAACCGTTTGTTCGTACATATCGGTTATCGGTTTCAATAATGATCTCAACATTTTTCTTTGCCGGAAAGTATTTGTAGGATTTCTGTCGCACATCCTCAATGGTTTCTCCGTAAACCGTATCAACAAATACAATCTGGAAAACAATGTTCCGCTGACTCAATCTTGCGGAGTTAAACATAGAGCCATCATTAGTGACGACTTCCGTCGTGTTGACAGTTGCTTTGACCGGACCTAAGCCGGTTACAGACTTGATGAGGAAGCCCGAAACCTCAGGCTCCCTCAAGTCAAGTTTGATCCTATCACCTAAGTAATTGGTGATAGCAAATGAGTGAATCATGTTTCCACCAATCCTTTCAACGCCGAGAACTGGTTCTTCGTCTGACGATAAATGTCAATCCTCGACAGCGCCTTAGGCGAATAGTTGTTTTGTGTGAAATTGTAGTTGTTTCCAGAGGCAGGTGTAGTACCGCCATTTTGAACGACACTTGCACCATCACGCTCCATACCTGCACTGATCTTCATTGCCTGATTTCGACTCAGAAGTGCCGATAGTCTACCAGCACCCTCCGTTACATCAGACAGATCAAGCAGCGGTCGAATCGTCGGTTGAGAGTCAATTCCGTTTTCGATGAAATCACCAATCTTAGAAACTGCGTTGCGGAGTCCTTCCTTAGCCGACTTTGCAACAGATGCACCGGCATCGTAAGACTTATCGGTGTAGTCGATCAAAGAATTGACAAATCCCATACCAAAGAATCCGCCAATTCGATAGCCAACTTTAGATGGTGAGTTGATGTCGAGCTCAGCTTCCGCAGCCTGTGCAGCAGCTCTTGCCATTGCTCTGGCTCGTGCTTCTGCGTACCAGGTATACTCGTCAATACCCTTAGCAAAACCCTCGACAAGATATTTACCGGCATTATAGAAGTCAGTATACTTATTTCGGATTGCTGTCAGACAACTGTTAATGATCTGAACAAAGGCGTCTTTCGCAAGCTGGTTCTTTGTTCGGATGCCAGCAATGAGGTTTGTCATCGTAGTCTGTCCAACGGTGTTAAACTCGTAGAACTTATTTCGGATTGCTGTCAGACAACCGGATACAATAGTGACAAATGCCGACCGAGCAGATGTGTCGCCGGTACGAATGCCAGAGATAAAGTTGGTCATCATCGTCTGTCCCATGATTGTGAACTGACTGTACTTGCTTGTAAAAGTAGTGACAATACCGTTAATCATGGTGGTGAAAGTGCTTGTCAGATTTCCTTGCTGTGCTTTGGCGGCATTGATAAATGTAGTGACCATTGTGTTTGCGGCTGTGCTTACACGAGAATTAGCATTTGTAAAGGCATTGATGAAGCCGTCGATACCTGCATTACCCAAATTCGTAAGATTCTGAGCAAATGTGGACATTCCACTTGTGTCAACACTCTTAATGCCGTTTGCCAAGTCCACAAGGTTTCTGAACTCGACAACTACTCCACTCAGCTTGGTCACATCCACGCCACTGACGCTATTGTAATATGCAGCGAAAGACTGGCCGAAAGACACCAACTGTTCACCGAAGCTTGCAATATCGTTATCACCCGTAAACCAGGATACGATGCCACCGCTATTCGGCAAGTTATTCGAAAGCTCAACCAGAGCTTTAGCTGCATTTGCAGAGTTTGTAACAACAGATGCATCCAACCCTGTTACAGCCAAAGAGTAGTTCTTCATTGCAGTACCAAACGGAACAAGCTGCTCGCCAAAAGTTTCAAGGTCATTGTCCCCCGTAAACCAGGATACAACTCCACCTGTATTTGGTACCGTATTTGCAAGCTCAAGCAAAGCCTGACCTGCGGTAACACTATTTTGAATAACATCGGCTTTCAGTCCAGAAACGGCATCAGAGAAATTCTTCATTGCTCTGCCGAAAGGAACAAGCTGTTCACCGAAGTCGTCCATATCGTTTTCACCCGCAAAGAATCCGACAACACCGCCGCTATTCGGAACGGTGCTTGCCATCTCTGCAAGCGCTTTACCGGCTGTAGCCGCTTCCGTAATCACACTGGCATCGATTCCAGCGACTTCATTTGCGAAGTTACGCATGGCGCGACCAAAGGGAATAAGCTGTTCGCCGAATGCGTTCATGTCATTCTCTCCGGCAAAGAATCCAACGACACCGCCCGTATTGGGAAGCGTGTCAGCCATCTCTGCGAGAGTCTTGCCGGCAATTGCAGCATTGGAAACTGCTTCTCCATCAATACCGCTAATTTCATCAGAGAACTGTTTCATGGCTTTTCCGAACGGAACCATCTCTTCAGCAAAGCCGGAAAGTGAGCTTCCGCCGGTAAACCACGAGGTCAATCCATCCAAAATATTTGCGGCAGTCAGGATAAGAATCGTTTCTGCAAGAGCCTTAACGCCATCCAACATAGCCGGGTCTATAGAAGCAGCGCCGTCAAGGAACGGCTGAACATTGGTCATAAATCCGGAAAGATCGGAGCCAATTTGAGGGAATTGACTGGATACGCCGCTCATAAAGCCGCCGACAATACCGCCAACAAACTTGCCGATTGCCGTGCCAATTCCCTGAAGTAGATTTCCGCCTTCATTGATAAGCCAGTTCAAGCCCGGAATTTGTGCCAGGGCACCAACAGCAGCGAGCACAAGAGCAAGTTCAGCGATGACGGCACCCATACCGAGAACACCCAGCATTGCACCGGGAACCAGAGCAGCCACTGCACTCAAAGCCGCCATAATCGCTGCAAGCAGACCGATGCCGACAATTCCCTGAAGAAGTGTCTCGGTATCAATACCTTTAAGCGCATCCACAATGCCTGAGAAGAACGCCATCAGTACATCTACCGCAGCCTGAATCAGACCGGGGAGATTTTTGGCGACGCCCTCAAGTACAGCAATAAGGAATTGGAAAATAGAATCGACGATAGACGGGGTGTATTCTACCAACGCTTCAAGAACACCTGCGATAAGCTTCAGTGCTCCGTCAGCAATAGCGGGAACACACTCAACGAGCACATCCACCAGCATAAGAACAACTGCTTTGACTGCTTCGCCGATAGCTCCTGCACTATCTGCGATAACTTTGCAGAACTCAACGATTGCCTCACCGATCTTAGCCACGATAGCAGGAATGAGTGCTGCAACACCTGTAATAATAACAGTCAAGGAAGCAACAATGGCTGTGGCACCGGCAGTTCCAGCAGCCGCAAGAGCCGTCAAACCTACTGCCAAAGCAGACAAACCAGCACCAGCCAAAGCGAGTCCGGCACCAATGCCAACGACTGCTACTCCGATTAGTGCCAAGGAGCCGCTCAAAGCAAGAATAGAAGGAACCAATGGAGTGAGCACAGCACCTGCAACGCCGAGAACAGCAAATGCTCCGGCTAAGGTAACAAGACCCTTGACAATGGAACTCCAGCTCATAGCGCCGAGAATAGCCAATACAGGGGTGAGTACCAAAAGTGCACTCGCAGCAACAAGCAGAGCCGCAGAACCGGCAAGAGTACCTGTCATGGTATTTAACCCGATGGCAAGAATAGTCATTGCTCCGCCGAGAGTGATAAGACCCTTTGCTACCTGCTCCCAACTTAGATTCCCCATTTTCTCAAGGGCGGTTGAAAGAACGACAAGCGCCGCAGAAACAATTACCAAACCGGCACCAATACCAGCCATATTATTCGGCATGAATTTAACCGCCACGGTGATAGCGGCAAGTGCTCCCGCCATAGCAGTCAGACCACGAGCGATCTCACCCCACTGCATGGTTGAGAAATCCTTAACCGCAGAGGCAAGGATTTTCATAGCGGCGGCAATGGCGATTAACGCCACACCGGTAGAAATGACATTTTGAGCATTTCCGGTAAGTTTTGTGAATGCAGTGATCTCGGCAAGAAGAACAGCAATAGAAGCAAGCCCCTTACCGATGTCTTCCCATTTCATTTCGCCGAAATCTTTGCAGGCAGAGGCCAACACCTTGATTGCTGCTGAAAGAATTACAATACCTGTAGCCGTAGTAATGGATTTACCGCTGAATTTTGCGGTTCTCAGGAACAGAGAAACCTCGGCAAGCAATACACCAACGCCGACAAGACCTTTCGCAAGTTGGTTCCAGTCCAATTTAGCAAGTTGCTCACAAACAGAAGCAAGAATCTTGATTGCGGCTGCAAAGATCACCATTTGAGTAGCACCCTTGATGATGGTTTTACTGTTGGAACTCATAGCTTTGGCTGCGGCAACCATCATAGCCGTAAAACCTGCAACGCCAATCAGACCAGTAGTAAGCTGCTTTGCATCCAGATCAGCAATCTTTTTAAGTGCGCTCGCTAAAATCAGCACTGCCGTAGCAATTCCGAGCATAGCAGTTACACTCTTCATCACACCAGTTGCCTGACCGCTGATTTTGTTGAATACAGCCATCGAAGCAAGAAGTTCAGCGAATAGCACAGTGATTGCTCCAAGGGCTACATTCAGCTTTTCGCTGTCCACAAGACTAAGCGCAATCAAAGATGCAGTAAGAATAGCAATAGCAGACGCGATCTTCAGCAATGTACCAGCCTGCAACTGAGTCTGGTAAGCTTCAAAGCATCCTCGAACACTGTCAAGAATTCCGATAAAAGATTCCTTGAAACTGCCGATATCTTCAATAGCTTTTCGGAAGGTGCCGACAAACTTTGTGATACCGACAGCAATAGCACCGAACGAGATACCATTCAGCAGATCAATAATTCCGCTGAAATTAGCTTCACCGAGATTCTTTGCTAAAGAACTGCCGAGTTCGCCAAGGATTTTAATGATGCCACTTCCGATTGTCTTAACAGCATTCCATATGGCAGAGAGAAGCTGAACAAATTGGCAATTAGCAAGAGCTTCACCAATGACCTCAAAGGCGACGATAACCCCAGATTTCATCTCACCGGCTGCTTCTCCGACTTGAGCCATCCTCTCATGAATTCGCTCAAGCAGAGAATGAAATAATTCGAAATTGGCGGATTCAAATTTTTCTTTGATCTTGTTCTTCAGTGTGGATAAAGCTGTCATAATTGTCTGTATGACCGTAGCGATACCCTCACCAACTTTCTGGAATGCTCCACTGGTTTTGATAAACTCATCAAACGCAACAATAGCATCGCCAATCCCGCCAGTGAAACCAAGAATTCCATCTCCGAGTGTTCCAAACCCGCCAAACAACGGTTTAATTGCCGTAAATATAGCAGAAAAGGCTTGTTTAACGATGTCCAAGATCGCAAACAAGCCTTTGAAAGTGGATTTTAGATTAGCCGAAGCTGTATCACTGAGCTTCAAATTTGCTGTGAATTTTCGCAAATTCTCAGTAATATCATAAAGCTGCTGGGCTGTGGTGGGAGGAAATATCTCACGGAATGCCTCATAGATCGGTTTGATAACACTCTGAACGCCTTCAAAAGCATTTTTAAGTGCCTCAATCAGTTTGGTTCTTCCGCCAAGATCTTTCCACCCTTGCAACATCTCATTGCGAGCATCCGCTTGGGCATCGATAAATCCACCGATAACCTGACTGAGTCCAGTCCAAAGTTCTTTGGCTTCCTCAAAATCACCAAACAGGATTTCCCATGTGTTTGCCCATCCGGAGCCTACGGCTTCTTTCAGAGTGTCCATCAACTGGGAGAATGTCTTAACATCCTGCGCTGCGGCAAATGCTTTTGCGCCGATTTCTGTTGTCTCATCGGCGTAATCACGAAGAGTGCTAACAAGAGCTTCTGTAGTCATCCACTGATCCTGCAAAGAATCATTGAAGCCATGTGTAGCATCGATGACATTACCCTTGACTGTTTTGTACATTCCGTCAGCAGTCTTGGTTAATGTACCGCAGGCAACAGCCGATTCAAGAAGCTGTGTCTTAAATTCAACAGTTGCCATGTTAGCGTTCTCAATAGATTTCCAGTCGATCAGCTTAACATAACCGGCAGACAAAGCCTGAGCAAAGTTATACATGGCACGGGACGCCTCATTTGCATTGGCACCGGAAACGGCGGCAACATTCGAGACACCCTGGATAGCCATAACTGCATCCTCAAGTCCTACGCCCGCATTGGTGAATTTACCGATGTTGGAAGTCATGTCCTGGAACGAGTAGATGGTCTTATCCGAGTAGGTGTTGAGTTCTTGGAGATATTTATTTACCTCTTCAAGAGAAGCACCCGTACTCATCATGATGGTCTGAATTGACCCCATCTTCAGCTCGTATTCTTCAAAACCCTGACTGATGGGCTCGATCGTCAAGGAATGGAGCATTTGCTTGCCTGTATTAACGACTGAGTTGGTGATATTTGCAAGGGCGGTTACAGCCATGACCTCCAATGCCGAGAATCGAGTCTTTACTGTTTCAACCGCAGAACCGAGCCCCGACATATCGACTTTCTTAGCAGCACTGTCAATGCTTTCAAGACCCTTTGTAGCTCCATCCATATCCAAACTCTTTTTTAATTTTTCAATGGTGGACAGACTGGTCTGAACATTGCTCTCAAACTGCTTATTGTCAAACCGCATTTCTACGACTCTTTCGTCGATAGTTTTACTCATAGCTTCGTAACCTCCTTCCATGCTTCATTTGCAATTTTGTCAAAAATAGGCTGGATAGCAGGATTGATATAATCTCGCCCCTGTACCCAGCCTCCGTTACGGGTTCCGTGACCATATTGCAGGATGATCGCGATCGGAACCCCATTTTGAATATTTGAGTTATAAAAGGTAATCTTTGCAGATCCATTTCGGTTTACAATTTCGTAATACCATGAACTGGCGGTCAAACCGGAATCGACAGGCGTTGCAGACGCAAGAGCGGCGACCCCTTCTCGGCCATACTTGTCAAGGTCTCCGAGATGGACCACTTCCTTTGCCCTCTCCAAAAAGCGTGTAACTTTAGAGAAGTCTCCCTTGTGACTGAACCTTATCATTCACGGACCTCCTTATTTAAGAAGCTGATTAACCCGATTCTGTATCACGGAAGGATCGTAACCAGCCACCTTCAGACGATTAGTTCTATCAGCGCCGTTACCCCACAACCCCTGAATCACTTCACGGGCAACCTGGTCAGTGCTTTTCTTGGCTGAAGATGCCGAAACCGCCGTCCCGCTTTTGGTTGTTACATAAGTATCGAATCCAGCAGCTTTCAGCCTTGCAGCCATTGCATCGGCATTCGCTTTCTTGCTGAAAGCACCGACCTGAATCTTGTAAAGGTTATCGACCTTGACCATGTAAGTATCGAAACCGGCGGCTTTCACCTTCTGAAGCATTGCATCTGCATTCGCCTTGTTGCTGAAAGCTCCTGTCTGCACCCGATAAAGCACCTGATTATCGGCAGGCTTCTCAGTTCCGCCAGCAGAGCCTCCAAGCTTAGCCGTAACTTTGGACGCAAGATCTCCCATTCGAGCATACATCCAGTCACCCGGACAGCTCTTATTGGCAAACCAACGATGTACAGTCAGAACCATTTCATTGGAAGCCGGCTCATAGTTCAGAGTCTTCGTCTTATCGCCGAACCAGAGCAGCTTTGTTTTTCCGTAACGCTTGCAAATGTCTGTGCAAAGCTCGATCAGTTTAGCATATACAGTGTCGTTGAATGCATAAGGATGTGTGGCATCGCTGGCACACTCGATTGTGATCGCACGCTGGTCATTCGCATTAGAGGAAGAACACCAGGAACGGTTCTTTTCTTCCACATACATGCCCACTCGACCATCCACGCCGATACCATACTGACAGGAAGCCTGTCGGGAAGTCGGAGCAAAAATATTACCCAAAGTCTCTACAGAGCACTGACCGACCACACAATGAGGCGTGATACGGTCAACGACATGGGTTCTCTGCCCGGAATGATTCGGGCTTAACTTGGTATAAGATACCAGAGGACTGTTACTCATTTTTTGTTTCCTCCTTCACGCTTTGAATCTGCTTCAACATCTGAATCACCTTGTCATAGCCAACCGTAGAGATCAAGAAGCCCAGATACATCAGAACAACGATCTCAACTCCGATCTTCATGGTGAAGACGGTGTCAGTCATGATAAGGTAAATTACACTGACAGCACAGGCGATCAGGACGGATAAAATAGCCGCAAGAACATTGGAAGAATACTTGACCTTCGTTCCATCAAGCAACTTCTTAATGCCCTCCACTGTCAGATTTGTGATAACAGATACGATCAACAGTGCTGTAGTCAAAAAACTGATAGGCATAACTAAACCTCCTCATAATTCGTATTTTCAGCAGACTCGCTTTCTTTGTTCAATCTCTCTTCTCTTTTTTCAAAGAAAGTTTCAAACAAGGCCTTCAGAAAATAGCCAACCATAACACCCACAATTGTGGTGGCGATAGTGCTGGAAAGAGACTCTGCAATTTGTACCTGCCCCATAAATGCAAGTACATAAGACAGTTGCAGATCGATCAATGCAATAACAAGAATCGCTGTAACTGCTTTTTTGGTATAAGTTTTCAGCCATGCTTTATAAGATGGCTTTTTATGGCAAACCTTCTTAAAAAAGCATTTTCGGCATCGTCTGTTCATTCAATCACCCCTTAGAACCAAAGCGTTTTCGATTGGCGGCATTGATGGCTGCATTCCGATTCCACATTTCACGCTTGCTTCTTCGCTTAGGTGGAGAATTCTTGACATTGCACACCCGTATGAGAGTCAACAGCCTATTCAAATGCCATTTTTGAAACTCTACAGGAATGTTATAAGAAATCATCCAGTAATAAATAAGCTCAGATGTAACCGTTTCCTTGTGACCTCTGGCTTGCTTATCTTCAATGAGACAAGTTGCAGTCATTGGTGCCTCGATATACGCATTGATGGCGGCATAGTTTTCAGCAGACAGCCGAGTATATACTTCTGGATCGATATTCTGGGTCAAAGTCATGCATCGTACATAATCAAGAATCTCCTCATCAGTTTTTTCTTGCTTACCGAGAAATGCCTTGTTCCATTTACTTTCCCATTTTGAAAGAGAGACTAAGGAATGCTCCAACTGCAAAGTCTGCTCTTTCTTGTAGATAAATTCCTCGTGAATTTCATCCCAAAACTCGGCAGCCGGCACAGTAATTTTCAGCATTCCTTAGTCCTCCGAGCTTTCTTTAATTAGATGCGATGGGTGCAGCCTGCTTATTGCCGTTAGCACGCATCACACGATTTACAAATTCGGATGCAGCACCGGCATCGGTGACGAGCTTTTCGAACAGTACCTCGTAAGCGGGAGTTTCCATAAAGCTTCTGGAAATCTCCTCGGACTTCATGAAGCGTCTGCCATCATCGCTCTTCTCACCATAAGCGGTCTTAATAAAGTTCTCGAAGAACTCCATAATAAGCGCACCATTCGGACTGGCAGCGATACTCTTAAGCTGAACATCGTAGCCACCTTTAGCGCTCGCCTGCATCTTTACGATTTCAGGCTTAGACAGGTCGAAGTAAAAATCTTCGGTTCTCTGAACACCGTTCAGATCGGTATAAGTGATAGTTTCCTTAGTCATTGAAATTTTCTCCTTTCAAATTAAAAAAGTTGGAGCCGCCAGCTTACCTGAATACGGCTCCATGATTTTAGAGATTAGCCCTCCGGATTCTGAGTCTTATCGAACAGTTCAATAATCTCATCGGGCAGAGGCAGGCGAGGCTCGACACCATCGTTACCGCCAGTGGTAGTCGGGTCCTTACCATACAGGATTTCTTCCAGCTGGGTCATGAACTCGGCACTGAACTTAGTGGAGTCAAAGGTCAGCGTAGCAGTCGGCTTCAGCTTCTTACCGTTGACCAGCTTGTTGATGGAGACAGGAGTAGTGCTGATCTCCCAGGACAGAGTAGCCGCCTCAGGGCTGTCGTTGACCGTACTGTAACCCTTCTCGGAAGGAGCAGCCAGACAGCCGTAGACCAGATGCAGCTTGTAGCCGTAATCGTTCAGATCGGTATCATTGCCCAGAATGGTGCGATATGCCAAACCGAAAGTCTTACGAGACTGCTGACCGGCATACATACCAGGCATGATCTCAACAGAACCATCGCACTCAGCAAACTCATCGGGGTACATATATGCCTCGACGGTAGCGCCGAACTCCTCGTTGGAAACCAGGTTCACATACTTGATGTTATCGGCGTAAATCGGGGAAGCCTCAGCACCGGAAGGACTCTCGGTAACGGCAGTCAGACCATTCCATGCAACGCCCTTGTTGTAAACGCCGCCGGGCTGCATCGGATAGAGAACGCCATGGTCACAGCCAGTTTCATACAGGCGTTCACCAGTTTTATCCCAAATGATTTTGGACATAAAGATATTCCTCCTTATCAGAAATAGAGCGAGAAATTCCAGTGATTCAGATTCTCGCTTGTATAATATCGTTCGAATCGGCAGGTAGGTATAGCAACCACCTTACCGACAAGCTCACTATCCGGATCATAGTCAATGACTGTGACCGAATAATGTCTGTGAGATGAATAAACCCCGTTATCGGCGTGCACATTTTCGATGTCATCAAGTGCATAAACGATAGCGGGGTATTTCATTTTTACCGACTCAGGAGGTTGAAAATACACATTTTTGCTTTCAAGGAGTTCTTCCAGGAAAGTTTGCAGATCAAGCCTGCTCGCCATTGTATACACCTCCCACAGTCAGTATAAGTCTTGGGTACTGAACTTCAACGCTTGTCACCTTCCATTTAGCACCCATAAACTCAACATACCTCATCGAATGAAAATTCTCATTGGCAAATGGATCGGCTACGATACTGATCTCATTCGCAACATTGATGTTGTCGTTGAGTTGTTCCGCAGACTGAAGCCTACGAGTGTTACGAGTTAAATCACCATAGTACATACGCTCGATGATTTTCTCTGTCCAAACGCCCGGCTTAGTCTCTTCTGTTACAGCATAGCCGATTACTCCATAAAATTTAGCCATTTTGAATTTTCACTCCTCACTGAATTTAGCCGCCAATATTGGCAGTGACATCCTCTTCCAGAGCAATAGCGGACATAACACGAGTGTTAGCACCGGAGCAACGAGTCTCCAGCAGGCTCTTCTCCTGGTTGAAGTCGATGTCGAAATCAGTGAAGTGAGTGATTTCACCGCCCTTGGTAGCGCCCAGAGAATAGTCAACCAGGTTGACCATAAGACCCAGAAGCTTCTTGGTCTTGCTGTCCGTAGTAGTACGAGTCTTACCCTCGAACTGCTCCGCCGTAATGATCTGACCGACATTCAGAGCCGCAGCCAGATCACTGACCTTGTCATAGATGCGGCGACCATTCAGGTCACGGGCAAGCAGCATGACATTGACCAGATGAGGCGTGCAGTAGAAGTCGGGAGTGCCAGAGCCCTTATACTTCTCACGAGCGTACAACAGAGACTGGATCACGGCTTCTGCATAAATGTAATTCTCGCCGAAATTAGCGGAAGTGTTGGTGCCCTGAAGCGTGCTCTTCATGCCGGCAATGTCGACATCAGCATGAATGGTGTACAGCTCGTCATCCAGCCAGATCGGGCGGATCTTATCCTCAGCAATCTTACCGTCAGCACCAACCTCACGACCATCGCCGATCATGATAGCCGTTGCCAGCTCCTCGTTCAGATTCATACGGTCGATGCTGTACAGGTACTGCACCACATCAAAGTCCTGAATATCGATGATGTCGTCACGGTCAAGCTTGCTCTTCACATACACGGTCTGAGGATCGGTAGTTCTGTGGAGCAGCTGGATGTTGCCGACATAACCCTTCTGAGTGCCCTTCTTGTAACCCTTGGCACGAAGAGCCTCAATGTTACGCAGGTCAGCCTGACGGGTACGGATACGGGAAATAGGGCTCTTATGAACCTTCTTCAGAACCTCGTTTACCCAACCCTGGTCAGTAGTGAGCAGTTCAGGAGCACCGGGACGGACATCTTTGTACTCAGGAAACAGAGTTTCGATACCATCGATGCCGTGAGCCAGAACGCTGTCAGGATTCTGCTCCACATAGATATCCATAGCAGTACGAAGACTGCCGACGCTGTTGGACTTAGCCATGGAAATGATGCTTGCCTGGTCAGCGTGAGACAGAACCTCGGTCTTCTTCTGCTGATCGTTGTCAAAGACATTATGTTTCATTGTGTTATCCTCCTTATTGGATTCAGATTTGTTATCGGAATCATCTTTGGATTCCTTTTCAGGTTCACCTTCGAGAGCCTGTGCAATAAGTGCATACATGACGTTCTGCTGCTTTTCGGACATAGAGTCGATTACATCAGCAACCGTCTCTTCATCGTCCTTCTTCTCTTCCTTGCTTTCGGCAGGCTTGTCCTCTTTGGTATTCTCCTTCTTTTCCTCCTCTTTCTGCTCATCCTTAGACTCGGCAGAATGGGAAAGGCAAAGAGGCATTCCGGTATAGATGATAGCTTCATCATCGGACATTTCACCATGCTTCAGCATAGAGTCAATAAATGCACCAGGATTAGCACCCTTATGCACAAGACTCACCTCACAAATACAACCATGCAGTACATCAGGACCAGCCTGCTGAAGTTGATTGGCGTAAATGGACAGAGCGCAAATGTCACCATGCTTGATAAGGACTTTCGCAATTTCACCGTCAGCGGTGTCATTGAGGAAGCCATAGGTGTAAACACCTTCCTCACGGTTCTCAAGCCATGCATGACCGAGAACATCACGAGGACTGTTGTGCTGATGATTCCAGACCAGCGGGACTTTAATACCGTCGTTATTCTTAAAGGCGTCCCGACGAATTACTCGCCCATCGGAACACTTAAGGTCATTTCGGGTTGCCCAGCCGCTGAAATCACAAGCCTCAACCGAAAAAGGTCTACTCATTTTGAATTTCCTCCTTACTTTTTCGATTTTTGCTTAGAGATTTTGTCGTCCAAATCACTTGCTGACTCTTCAACTGAATTGTCTATGGTGATTGGTGCTTCTTCCGACTGCTGATCGGAGCCGGACGGTTCACTCAGATTCTTATTCCTGAGTTCGTCTGCTCTTGGGTCATCAGAAGGTTTCATACCAACGACCTGACGAATTTCATTCGAAGTCATGATTTCATTTCTCGTGAATTTGTCAGCAATTTCAGCGATTTCATTAACAGGAACCAACTTAAACGGATCTCTGAAGAACGAAATCGACTGTCGTTGTGATCGGGCAGTTTTGGTCAGAAACTTTCGTTTCATCTCATCAACAATAGCGGAAATGATCGGCTCGATTGTCCGGTTGTTGTAGTTCAGCATTGTCTTCTCGTCCGCTGTTCCATCCAAAATGCTCTGAGTGATTCCCAACTGGCTGTATAGCATACTCGTCAAGTATTCAATCTGGGACATCAGGTTGTTGTTCACGGAACGATTCAACTGTGTGATATGCTCGGTACCATCGGTATAAGCAATACCATACTTAGAACCCGACAACTGACTTTCTATATCTTTACGCCGATTTTCGGCCTGTTGACGCCTTGCTTCAGTCTTGATAACATAGGGGAGCTGAATAATCAAATCGAGTTTTCCAGATCCACTTTGTTCATCAATGACATCAAGTAGGTTAAGTTTACGAATGAGCCGCTGCATAGTTGAGTTCGGTTCATTGATAACTGCGTACAGCGGATTCTCAATGATAGCCACTGCACTTTTTGGCACTACAATATCTTCTTTTCTGCCCGTCTGTTCGTTGTACACACGAGTACGAATATATTGCGGATACCAATCCAAAATCTGTCCGACACGCAAAGACTGAATGTCATACGAACCGGACACATTCGGGTCAGTCGTTGTATCGACCGGAACGATTGCTACGCTTCCTTCATCAAACATAGAAATAACTACATCTTGAATGAACGAACGTGCTGTCTGATCGACATTAGCTTCCAAAGTGAGGCAATTATTCAATCCGTCATCGATGACCGAAAGAAAACGCCCATTTTCATCCAGACGGACATGCTGAACATTCAGTGCTGCAACATCAAGTGCAATTCGGTTATACACCGATGTAACGATTGACCTTTCGTTGCCTCTGGACATTCTTGGTCTGTCAGCTCGATATGGGTAACTCATACCTAAGTCCCGGTAGTTCATTTGAATATTACCGGTAAATGCATTCCAAGCATGTTTTAGTCTGGAACCAAAAGACATCTCCATTTTGAATCATCACCTCCTTAAACCATATCAACATTTTTCTTCTTATAGGCAACTCGACCGGAAGCCCAGATACCATTCTTAAGCTGTTGCATATCATAGCCTCTGTCAGCCAGAGCCATATGTACACCGACTTCGCCTCGTTTCGCAACGAATTGAACGACACGCCCTGAAGGTGCGGTAACATTTTTAACGGACTCATTCATCAACTCAGCCATTTTCCGGTTATAGGAATTGATAGCCGAGGAGCTGATTTTACCTTTCGATGTCATGGAAGAAGGATTTTTTAATAGTTGATTGGCATACTGATCGAGTTCTTTGGAAACATCTTTGCGGGCTTTGGATACGATTTTGTCATGGTTTTTATGAGCCCACTTTGCATCTTTCTTTTCCAAACGCTTTTGACCGGCTGTGGTCAAAGTTCCGTCTTTGTTTTGAAAACGGCGAACACCCCATTTCTGACCGATAATGCCGTGATGATACATCTCATCCAACTTGACCACCTCCTTATTCAAATGCATCTCGATTAAGTTTATAAGCAATATAGGCATCCATCATTGCTGCAACAGCATCGATTTTCTGCTCATACCGCTTTTTCAAAAGTTTCCGGTTTCCGTTTGTATCTTCAAGTGTAATACAGTTACCCATAGCAAAGGTCATAAGGTCCTCGTCGAAGATAAGCATTCTTTCTTCAGAAAGCTTCTTCAGTTCTCCGAGTGGAACCGACTCGGTTTTAGCGCCCTGGATGACTTTCTCAATTCCAAACGGACCGTTTTCTGATTCCCATCTCGCTACGAATTCTTTCGCATTATAAGGGTCAAATCCAAGACAACGAACATCGTATCCGCACTCCTGAATGTGATTGTCTAAATCTTCATACACATCCATCATGTTAAGTACGGCGCCCTCTAAAACAATTAAACTGCCCTCAGCCATGAATTGATCGTACTTGATCCTCATAGCAGCTGGCAGCTTCATTAAAGTTGTAGAGGTGATGTAGTTTCTCGTCTTAACGCCAAAGGAACCGTTTGGCAATGGAAATAGAAATGTAAAGGCACAGAAGTCATCGCCCTGCGACAAGTCTACACCGAGGGAGCAAGGCATCTGCCAGAAATCCCTCTTTCGATGCGGAAGGGTTTCTTCATAAGTGAAGTAATAGGTGTAGCCCTCCATAGGCAGCCCAAATCTCTTTGCAAGAATATCGTTTCGGGCAGCTGGAGCTTTTTCAGCTCTTTCAACATCAAGTTGATAAGTTTCATAGCTTACGGTTTTTCCGAGATTCGGATTAGCCTTGAGCCACATTTCCGGATCTCCGACTTCGTCAATGGAATCAAGTTTGTACCACCATATCGAAACATGGGGATTGATGTAGTCGCCCTTAAGGATGTCCATCAACTCCATTTTGATGGTGTCGCCACTTCCATTACGAACTGTACCTTCCGAGCTGATTGCAACGATGATGTAGTCATTCACCTTGGATGCACCCTGCTCAATGGCACCGATAACATCCTCTCGAATGTCACCGGAAAGCCACTCATCAACAGTCGCGACCTTAATCTGTAGACCCTGAAGCTTATTGATGCTCATAGGTCTGACCTCAAGAAGCGAACCAGTCAGGAAGTTTTCAACGCCCTTTTTTGTAGAAGCTAACTTTGTGCGATTCGCTTTGGAACCAGTTGTGTTTTGTAAAGAGCCTTCTGTCAGGAACTGAAACAGCGGTCCTCTCGAACGGGTGATAGCGGTACGAAGAGGGGACATGACTTCCTCAGCTTGCTTCATTGTAGGTGCGGTCGTGATCTGATGAGTGGTAGATGTATCAACATTCAGGAAGTAACCTTGCAGAGTCGAGCCATACATTGATTTTGCGGCACCTCGCGCAACGATCAAATACTGCTTGTTGATTAACCGCTTTTTTACATTCTTACGAACATAATGCCCGCCATGACCATCGGGATTCGGCTGATAAACACTTCGTTCGACGAAGTAGTACCAACCAAAGATCTGTTCACCCCATAGTTTGAAACTGTCCAAAAGGCTAAGATCTGACCCATCTGTTAGAGTGAGTTCGGACTCGCAATAAGCGATCCATCCCTCAACAGCTTGGTCGTCATAGTACACACCCGGATTAGCAATAAGATCGTCAATGCGATTCATCTCCATAGAGATCTCTTTGCAAACCGGAATTTCCCCTCGAATCACGGCATCACGAAACATACCATAATACTTGGGAACGGCAGTGTTTGATAATGCCATGAGTACCTCCTTATCCGGCCTTCTTAGCCATACCGTTTACAATTTCTTTGATCTTGCCATAGTTATTGTAAATGGTCAGAGCAGTCGAAGTAGCAGTTGCAATTGTACCGGCAACTTTCAGTGTTTTCGATACATATTCCTTTCCACGATTTACATCAGTCGAAGACAGCTGACTGTACTGTTTCTCCATCTGAAGTCGGTTCAGCCGATTGCGAAGCTCTGCATCACTCATAGATTTAACGCTCTTACTGCTATGGGCTTTAGTATAATCCTCATGAGCAGGAGCATCAGATTTAGAAGAGCTTTCTCTTTTCTTTCCAGCCGTGGTGCGAGTACCGTCTTTGTTCTGGAAACGGCGAACGCCCCATTTCTGACCGAGAATGCCGTGATGGGTAAGTGCTGTATTGTCCATTTTGAAATCCTCCTCTCACATTTAATCCGGATCAACTGTTACATTGATTCGCCATTCGAGCTCGCTGATCTGTCGGTTGATTGCTTCCATGACGGCCGAGCTTAAAGGCGGATCAAATGTCAGTTTTACCTTCAGGTAGATAAAAGTTTTTACAAATTCAAGACGAGGATCATCATACAAGAATTCAGACCAGGTCTTACTTGCATCTTCGATACGGAATCCTTCTTCAGGACCGACACCGAGCTGCGTCAAGACCGAGAATGCCGAATTGATGTACATTACGATGTCCGGGTCAAAGTGCTCATACTCTTCAGCAATTCCGAGCAGCTTTTTAATCGATGTCAGTATACTATCCATATCGCGTTCTCCTTACTGCCTGACGGCTACAAATTTCTTCATACAGAATCCTTCGATGCCGGCAGCAGTGCAGACAGCGTACCAGTCATCATTGGAATCGCCCATGTCAATTTCCAATTCGTCAAGACAGGTCACAACGGTTACTACTCTGGAATCCTTAGATGGCTTTTCACGAATGTTCAGCTTCAAGCAATCAGTGACGACACCGATCACATTCCGAGCTGCATCTTCGCAAAACCCTGCTTCCTGCTCCTCGATGTTATCGGTCGATTCATCAAGAACAGAGTTTTCATAGATTTCCTTAGTCATTGAAATTTTCTCCTTTCATTATTTTCGCCAGGGACAGGTATCATTTTGTGTGCGTTGAACAGGTGGAAGAACCAGTAAGCTTTCATCACCATAGTGAATCGCATTGTGTGTATTCAACTTGGTGCAAACTGCATTCTCCGGATCGAAAACGCAGGGGCTCTGATTTAAGATATCTTCATAAGTAATCGGATTCAGATGATGGATCAATACGGAACCAAAGATTTCATAACCCGGCATACCAAGATCACAACCTTCATCCCGAATGATAATTTCATCTCGGAATTGTAGCCATTGATCCGAATGATAAAACTCTTGGTTCAACCATCGCTTAAAACCGAAAGTTTCTTTTCCAACGGAACCATCAAGCTTTAAGTAGAGAAATCGTTCTTCAAATGTCGGCAATGTAATTAACTCCGAATAGGTTTTAATACTCATCGTCTTCACCGCCTGCACCGGAATATCTCCTAAACGCTTCGAGAGCCTTGTTGTACAACTCCTTGGCTTCACTGTTGGAATTTAGATTCTTGGTCTTCGCTTCGATAAGCTCTTTCTGCTTCTCCAGAATCTCCTTTTCAATTCGTTCCTTACTGGAACCGAGTTTCAAATAATGTGTTATGACCTGAGAAGAAGCAGTTCCGTCTCTGAGCTGCTTTTCAGCACATTGAACCGCCAAAGAAATCATTAAGTTCTCTTGCGCTTCGAGAGATGTCGGTGGTCTCAATGGGCTGTTTGAGTCGGAAGAGCTTGCAGCTTTACCTTTTGGCATTGGCACTGCCTCCTCTCTTAAAAAATTTGGTGCGGATAACAGGAGTTGAACCTGCACGGAGATAACCTCCAATAAATTCTGAGTCTATTGCGTCTGCCAGTTCCGCCATATCCGCATACTTGTACTGCACTTTTTATCTGAACCGATGCTCTTTTAGGTGAGAATAGGTGCAGTATTTGAAAGAACTTACAGAGCTGAATTTCCACCAATCACCGAAAGGAGAAAAGAAACATGAAAGGAGATGTTCACACTTTATGGAAAATGTCTCAACCCTGTAAGCTCGTTCAAATACTGCACCC
>ULUF01028164.1_pt1 | contig 23533 bp, 10 predicted proteins | sample 1958311 | NCBI WGS metagenome assembly ULUF01 (sample SAMEA4835754, study PRJEB28245) | human gut metagenome | biome: gut microbiome; material: fecal sample | place: Denmark | collected 2008 | reverse complement strand
CAGTATTAACGAAGGTTCGGAAACAGAGAAAACGAGCGTATATTGTACCAAAAAGGAACAGAATAGTAGGAATTTTTATCCAAAACACGTTAAAAAGGATTAAGCATTGAATATTTTTCAAGGTTTAAGAGATTATAACAGGAAAATTATGTATCTTTGCATCCGCTAACCGGGTTCTGTCTAGAATAGGTTGATATATAAAAGCATTTGCGATTACAATGAAGAAGGATAACTGCACTCAGCATGCAGATAAAGGTTCTTGCGTTGGACTTATCTCCAGCGCCCTCCCCAAAGCTAGAAACAAAATTCTTGCGGCTAGCTCAGATACAGGGGTGTCCACCCATTGTATACCTGCGGAAACAAAATCTATCACAAAAATTTCTAATGAACAACAGAACTGGTATGCGCTCCGAACTACCTACGGAAGAGAGAAGAAAGCCTACGACTACCTCGTAGCAAAAGGCGTTTCTGCTTTCTACCCTACCATCCAGGTGATGAAAGAAATAAGAGGACAACGTAAGGTTGTAACGGAATCCCGGCTGCCCAACATCTTTTTTGCTTTCGGTACCGAAGAGGAAATCAAAAGTTATGTGTATGATAATGTGAATCTGCCATATCTCCGCTTCTATTACCGACACATGCATGAAGGGGCAAGGATTACGAAATCTCCTCTGATTGTTCCCCAGAAACAGATTGAGGGTTTGAAGATTATCTGTGAATCAGAAGCTGATGATATCCTCTATGTACCAGAAGAGGTACAGAAGTTCAAGGAAGGACAGATGGTCAGGGTGATAGATGGTAAGTTTAAGGGACTGACAGGAAGAGTGGCACGGTATCAGGGGCAGCAGCGCGTTGCCATCATCGTCGACGGCGGCTTTACCATGGCTACAGCTTATCTACCAACAGCTTTTCTGGAATATATATAGTATAACAAAAACTGAAATTAGTAAAAGGTAAAAGTGCGAAACAAAACTGTTATAATCATTTTTTTGATATACATAACGATGAATGTATCTGCCCAGGTGAAAACCACAGACAGTACGTTCATAAATAACTCGCGCCCTATAGTCTTTGTCGTCAACCGAACTGATATCAGCGAGAGTGACAAAGACTGGATTAACAATTTTCTGATTCCTGAGCTGGAAGCACTTGGAGACAGGGACATCATCCTTGGGCGTGCTACGGCGTCACCAGAAGGTTCTACTCCCAACAACGTGCGACTTGCCCGGAGCCGAAAGGCTTCCATGGATGCCTTGCTAGGCAGATACGGTATCAACACCAAGCGCATCAGATATGATGTGGTGCCAGAAGATTATCCGCTCCTCCTCTCGCTGATGCAGATGGAGCACGACAAGTACCTGCCTATAGTAAAGACCATCATCAGAAAACATGACGGAAAAGGTGACCAGCTGAAAGCGGAACTGAAACGGTTGGAAGGAGGAAAAATCTGGAACCATCTGCTCAAGAAATATTTCCCGCAGTTGCGTGCCGTCAGAATCATGCCGATAGACGAACGGCTCGTAAATACCAACCAGTTGCCAGAGGCAAAACCTATCCATACGGACTTGCCGTTTCCTAAGCCCAACATCTATGTGGAAATGCCGCTACCGGAACCGGCTGAAAGCAGCAGGAAACGCCGTGAGTTGCTGAGCATCAAGACCAATCTGCTCTACGACTTCGCCTATATGCCGGGCTACGACCACTTCTGCCCTATCCCCAACGTGGCTCTTGAGTATTATCCGCTGTCCGGACATTTCACATACGGTGCCAGTTTCGAGGGACCCTGGTGGCGAAACTACAAAGAGCATAAATATTTCCAGTTGCGCAACTACCAGTTGCATACCCGATATTACCTGCAAAGCGGTGAAACGGGTTTCAGGGGTTTCTTCGTAAGTGCTTACGCGCACGCGTTCCTATATAATATATGCTTCGACGAAAAACGGGGATGGGAAGGCGAAGGCTGGGGAGCCGGAATGGGCCTGGGATGGGCGATACCGCTAGACCGCTCCAAACACTGGCGACTCGACATCGGCCTGCAGGCAGGATTTCTGAATACCCGCTATGACCCATACCAGTGGCTCTGCCCTGTAGATGGAGATAAAGACAAACAGGTATATTATTACAAATGGTATGGAGATGCCAAGGATTTCAAAAAGCGACAGTATCGCTATACGTGGTTAGGACCAACCCGTCTGGAGGTGAGTTTGAGTTACGATATCCTCTACCGAAAAAGTAAAAGAAAGTAAATAATGAATCAGTTTCAGCAGTTGACATATCTCCTCATAGGTTCTGCAAGCCGCAAAGTTTGCAGAACAGCTACTGTTATGCTTTTTATTTCAACAGCGCTGCTGCTTGCAGGCTGCGAACGTGAGCCGAATCTCTATCTGCATCAGGGCGGTAAGGAAACAACAATGGATCTGCCGAAGATAGACCTGGAGCTGAAAGTGCTCTGGGATTATGAATTCAAATATGATGTGGTATACGACTGGGAGGCAGAATGGAAATACGGATGGGACGATGATGACAACAAACTCTTCGGAAAAATCGGATATACCGAACCATCGGTTTTCGAGATAAGAAGATACTTCACACAGGATGTGCAATATGGTGCGCACGAAGCACCCTATAAGAACCATATCCAGTCAAAACAGCTGACAGCCAATTACGACTTCGGTTTCTGGGATATCCTGGCGTGGAACGACATCCAGACAGCGGATGGTATTCAGAGTGTCCGCATAGATGAATCTTCCACTTACGAATATGTAACGGCAAATACGGGACAGACGATGTTTCCCTCAAAATACAATACTCCCCAATTCAGCAACTCCTTCTATCAACCGGAAGAACTGTTTGCGGGATATGAAAAGGGTATTGAAATCAACCGTAACCTTGACGGATTTGTATTTGATGAGAATCGCAACTGCTGGGTAAGGACCCTGGAAATGCAGATGCAGCCTGTTACCTATATTTATCTTACGCAGATTATCCTCCACAACAACCGCCAGCATACCCGCATCGTAACGGGTATTGATGGTAGCGGAAACCTGAGTGGCATGGCACGCAGCGTGAATCTGAATACCGGTGTTACCGGAAGGGATGCCATCACGGTAAACTATAATATGAGGATGAAGTTTGACCAGCAACTGAAGGATGGAGAGAAGGTGGATATCATTGGAGGCAAGGTCTTGACCTTCGGTATGCCGAAGTTGAATCCCAGCCGTTTAGATACCCGTTCATATATTGAATCTTTATCTAAAGTAAGAGATGCCGACCTTAACAACCGGCATTACTTGGATGTAAAGATGCAGTTTTATAATGGTAAGGACTCCACATTGGTCTTTGATGTAACCGATCAGGTTCGTCGTCTTTACCGAGGTGGTGTTATCACGATAGATTTAGACATGACGAAAGTCCCTGTTCCTGTTCGTCCCGGTGGCTCCGGTTTTGATGCCGTAGTCAAGGATTTCGAAGAGAAAGAATGGGAAATTGAGATGTAAATGATGATTATTAACAAAAAATATAATAAACAAAAAAAAAGAATTAAGATTTAGTTTTTAACATTATCAATTTAACAAACTTATATGTATATGAAAAAGTATATTTTCCTTGCAGCATCTGCATTGACCCTTGCAAGCTGCACAAGTGATGATTTTCTTGGTGATACACCAGGAAGCACTCCTACTTCAGCCAATTCAGCTATTAACTTCGGTGGTGATGCTGGCAAGATTACTCGTGCTACATCGAACGAGGGAACTCCACAGCAGATGCTCGATGGACAGTTCTTGGTCTATGGTGTAAAGAAAACTAACGACCAAATATTTCATAATGTATTCGTTAATTATTCTGTTTGGGATGTTGAAGCAAATAACACTACCTCAAACACTAGGGGATGGGAGTATGTAGGAGCTGAAAAAGCAACTAACCTTGGTACTGGTCAAATCTCATTAAAAGATGCTCAGACTATAAAGTATTGGGACTACTCAGCTTCTGTGTATCACTTCGTAGCTGGTTCTCCAATTAATGCTTTCAAGTACGAAACATCTAGGGATCCTACTACAGGTACAGAAATTGAATCAGCGACAGTAACTGGTCTCGCTGGTCATTACGAAGCCAACAATACAGAAACAGCTCTCAAGACAAATCCTATATATATAGCAGCTCCTGTAAAGGTTGAAAATAAAGACTACCAAAAGCCAGTAACCTTTACTTTCCAGCGTCAGCAGTCAATGGTTCGTGTAGGTCTTTATGAGACTATCCCTGGATATTCAATTACAAGTATCAAGTTTTATGCATATGATGACAAAAACGATTTCAATGTTTCTGAAGGCAATAACATTATCCTTACTTCTGCTACACCGAACTACTTTGTAGGTGGAAGCAATGTCAGTGGTACTGTAACTTATAATTGGGAAACACCTTCATACACATTCAACTATGAAGATAATGAAAATCTTAAAAAGAGCAAAAACTGGTATGCTGGTGAATTAGGCACTTTAGCTACAACATCATCAGGAACTGATGTTAATATACTCTATGGTACCGACAAAGATATGTCTACAACAGGCTATTTCACTGTATTGCCAACACCTTCGACAACAGATGCATCGCCTATCTTGATTAAGTGTAACTATACTCTCACATCTGATGATCAAAAAGGTGAGACTATCGAGGTTACAGGCGCTACAGCTGCTATCCCTGCAGCATATAGCAAGTGGGAGGCTAATACACGCTATACATACCTCTTCAAGATTTCTGATAAGACAAATGGTTATACAGGAACAGATCCAGAAAAAACAGGTCTCTATCCTATCACATTCGATGCTGTAGTAAAGGATGAAAAACAGGGTACAATCACAACCGTTGCAACTCCTTCAATTACAACATACCAGAAAGGTTCTGTTGTTGAAAATGGCGGTATCAAGTACGTAGCAGGTAAAGAGATTAAAGTTACTGTTACTGATAATACAAATGGTGACATAAAGATTTTGTCTGAAGACGATTCATCTGTAGGTTACGTAGCTGTTTATAAACTTTCACAAGCAAGAACTGAAGCTGACCTTCAAATAAATAATATTAAAACTTTGGAATTAGCTCCAACAAACAGTGTGGGCGTAGCACTTGCAACTGATAACAAGTCATTTACATTTACCCCAGATGGAGAAGGCTACTACGCTATCCAGTACTTGACAACTGCAGCTAAAGGAACTACTCCAGCAGCATACACCTATAAGGTTGTATATGTAGCAGCAGCTACAAAATAACAGATTTCTCTTTTGCCCCTAAAAACTTGGGAGCAAAACAAAACTATTAAGGCCGGACGGGGTTGAATGTTCCCTGCCCGGCTCCTATGATAAAAAGCAAGAAGAAAATGAAATTATATCGCATCCTGACCATACCATTCGTGGCTCTATGTCTTTTTTCCTGCGCTGGATCTGGGCAGGAAGAACCGGATGTGCCTACTCTACCGGAAGAACCGAAGGGAGTAAGTATCTCTTTCGGAGGAAATAGCGGAACATGGCAAGATGCACCTACTACCCGTGCTAATGAAGAAACAGGACTGGAAACTATTGCCAAATCCTTCAAAGTATGGGGATATAAAACTACAGGGGGAAATAATACGGGCGGATTTACTGATTCACAAAACGTAATGGATGGATATACCGTCAACTGGACACAACAAACCGCCAATACTACCTCCAGCAATACTGCCGATTGGGAATACGTGGGTATCGCTAATCAAACTATCAAATACTGGGACTATTCCGCTACCAGCTATCGCTTCTTCGCCTATAGCATCCCGACAGCAGCCGGTAACAGTTCAGCCCCATCTTTCAAGGAACCTACATCGATAGAAGGTTCCACACCAAACGATGCATCCTTCTCTATCCCATTCACTTACAAAGAGGATGCCACCGCAGTTACCACCCCATATATCTCAGACCTCTGGCTGTCAGACAACCAGAACTTCGAAAACAGGAAATACGGGGCATGCGTAAAACTCACCTTTGCTCCTATTATCACAAAGGTAAGATTCAAATTCAATTATCTGAAAGATACCAAAATCTCTATCACCGATATTGTTTTCAAAAACATAAACGATGAACATTCACCTACAAAGGGAAATATCATCGTCAGCTACCCTATTACAGGAACAGGAACCAAAGCTACCTATAAATGGGAGGGAAATACAGAAACTGGAACTGAGCTCATCAAATTCACCATTCCTTACGAGGAAGATGCAGATTTGAATCATCAGGCTACAGAAAGAAAGAAATGGTATTACGTTCCACCATTGGGAGACAGTAACAAACCGCAGGGCGCTTACATCATCAGCGCCACCATAGACGGAAAGAAATCTACAGCCACCATTCCGGCAGAATATATGCAATGGAAGGCAGGCTACCAATATACATACATCTTTAAAATAACAGTAGCAGGACCCAACATTGCCTTCACCAATATGCAGGTGGAGAAATGGGTGGAAACTCCTATTAAAAATAATGGCGGTACCGAAGACTGGTAACGCCCCACATGACTCATTATGAAGAATAAAAAACTGATGATACCCCTCTTTGCCTTCCTCGCAAGTCTCACTGCCTGCGAAAGCAACGACCTGCCTATCCAGCACGCCGACAGTTATCGATATATCACCTTTGCTGCACGGACACAAAAGATGACGACACGTGCGGATGACAGATATGAAAGCTATGATCCGGTTCAGCGAATGCACCCACTCAACATGGGTGTCTTCGGCTATTACAACTTTGCCACTCATTGCTTTGAAACCACTGGTACAGAGACAGGAGGCAAAAACCACGCCATCTTCGACAATATCCTGGTAGATTACAATACATCGACCAAGACCTGGAGCCCAAAGGAAGAAAAGCGATGGGATGCTTACCCAGACAGCAACTTCGACTTCTTCGGATATATGCCGCATTCTACTGAAGCAACCCTCAGTAAGCCATCGGCAACAGAAAGTACCTATCTCCTGACGATTCCTTTCTCCATGCCAACCATAATAAATGGCACCCAATCCCCTATCCTTGCTCAGAAAGATTTAAGAAAGGCGCCAATCATCTGCGCCAAACCGGAGCATAAGGGAAGTACAGCGGCAGGAGGTTCGGATGCAACCTTTGGACGAGTAGTTACTTTCCTCTTCGACCAGACGTTGACGGGCTATAACCTCAACTTCCAACTGGACCAGAAGATGAATGCCATCCGACTCTTCCGCATCAAGGGTGTCAAGATTTACGGCAAAGGTCTGGCAACAGGAGGCAACGTAAGCCGCAGCTACACATGGAGTAACAATGAGTGGACGGCAAAAGCCATCCAATGGAGCAATCTGAAGAAGGTAAATATAACGGAAGAAAACGCCATCAAGCTGGCAAGGGATGAAAATTCAGAAAAACCATTTACTCCGGGAGACAACGAATCTATGGATATTGACGACAGTAAGTATCACCGTTGGGGCACCACCTTCTATGCCATCGCCGATGCCTCTTTCGTACCCACCATTGCCGTCACTTACGATGTAATTCTGAAGGATGAAAAGGGAGAAACGGTTACCCGTAAGGACGTAACCTCTACCATCATCCTGGGAAATAAATATTTCGAAACACTCAATCCTGCCCAAACGGCAGTGATTTACAACATCAATATACTCATCCAGCCAAGATACCTCTATGTACTGGCTGACCAGGATGCCTATACGGGGCATCTCCTGATACAGTAATAACAGAATACCCTCATGACCTATACCACGAAGAAACATAAGAACAAAGAAAAAAAGAATCGCTTATAAATGAAGACTCATGAAAAAGCAGCAAGATAACAATACACAAAACAAAAAATTCAGAATACTTCTTGGCATTCTGACCCTATGGCTCATGTGTGGACAAACCTTATGGGCTCAGACAACAAAAAAATACTATTCCATAGATATCTATGCCGATAGCTATGCAGGGGGTGATGGAAGCAAAACCAATCCATACGAGATTGCTACGGCAGAACAGCTCGCCAAACTGGCACGTGATGTGAACAACGGAAACACACCGCAGGCTTTCCTTGGCAAATACTTTAAGCTTACTGCCGATATCGACCTGAGTGGCGGTATCTGGATGCCAATCGGTAAATACTATAACTACGGCAATGGTAATGGCGACAACCGTTTGTTTTTCGGAAAGTTTGATGGCAATGGTCATGTCATCAAAAAAATGCATATACAATGGAAAGGAACTGATGCAAAGAGTGCATGGGGACTCTTCTCGACACTCCAAGGTGCAAGCAGCACTAGCCTTACTACCGTAACAAACCTCATCATCGAGAATGCTAAGGTAGAAAAGGAACCAGGATTCGAACCTTATGGTCCCGATTATAAAGTGGGCGTAGTAGCTGGTGAGATATACGGCAATACAGAACTCAGCAACATCATTATCCGTGGCTCAGAAATAAAGGATAACGACGAAACATACAATATTAACAATGAAAGCAAGATTGGCGGTATAGCAGGAAATGTACAGACCGACAGTAATAACGAAACTATCAGAATCTTCAACATAGCAGCTAATACACAGATAAATATGCTGAAGAATACAAGCGTGCATAACGATAAGTTCCACATAGCCCAAGGTTTCGGTAGCTTCAGCTATGACATGAATGGAGGAGGTAACTCCATACAGCCTACCAACATCTATCTCTTTGACAATGGGCTTAATATCGAAAATACAAGTCCAAAAATCAACAAAGGTGGCATCACTGCCGGTTGTCAAAACGAAAATGCCAATAATTATGCTTCTACCTGGTATTACACCCAGTACGTAGATGGTGGAAAGAACCTGGGAACCCAGAAGACTGATGCCTCGTTTAAGAAAGAATTTGTAGATAAAGCCAATGAGTTTATCAACAAGAATCCACTCGTTCAAGACAAGCTCAACTGGAGCTATACTTCTGGTACAGGCTTTAACTTCGGTTCAACAAAACTGACAGTGAAGCGTGACTATAATACTATCATCACAGCAGAAACTATTGAAGGTAATGCAGCCAACGAGAAATATTTCTGGTATACATCTACAGACAAGAAAAATTGGACTCTACAGAACGAGAAAAATCCATATAACAATTTCAGCATCCCGCTCACAGACTTCGACCAGTATGTTTATGCAGTATTGGAAGATAGCAGTTCGCAATCGGGAGTGGCAAAGATTGAAGCAAGAAAAGTGGATGCTGTGATGAAGCACAAAGAGAATACAATCTACATTGACATAAATAATAATATTTGGGACAACAACGATAATCTTAATGTCACATATTCGTGGGTAAAGAATGATGTAGAAGTAAGCAACGACTCTACTTTCGAAAAGTCATCACTCATCTCTACCGACAAGCTGAGCTGTAATGTGATAGTAACAACCAAAGACGGAGTTGAGCTATTAAAAAAACGGTTGGTTTATACCAAGAGCGTGGTATATCTATGCCCTGCTGGTGCTACTGGAACAACAGCTGAAGGAAATAAAATATCATACAATCAAGGAGACGACAGCAATGATGGTCAAACTCCAGAGACTGCAGTAAGGACATGGAAGGGCGCATATTCCAAGTTGGAGAAGAACGGCTCATGGGATGATAACACCATCGTGCTGATGGGAATGAGTGACAAAGATGTTACCAACAACGGTAACGACGGCTTCACATCTGTAACATTCAATACAAGTTCTGAATGGGAGAATAAGAAGAGTACCTCTCCTTTCTTCAAGAATACGACCATAACGGGTAGTTGGGATGGCGTTAACTACAAGGGTATAATTGAGATGTATGGTGGTCATGATCGGAACCATAGTTTACCGATTTATGGAGATACCCGTTTCCAATATCTCACCTTCAATCGCAATAATAATAATAATGAAAATTACGATATTCTGTACTGCCAATTCTACAATCTGGAGATGGGCGAAGGCATACAGATGACAAACTATAAAAATATGTTCTCAGGTGATGGTACTATCAAGGGAGCATTCTCTACATCTTTCCAGATTTTTGGTGGTTTCATGGATGATAATCGCTTTTCACCATTATCAACAGAAGGCAACCTCAAGAAGATGGATGATGCTCTACCACATGGACGTGAAGGCTTCAAGATAAAGATCAAATCGGGACACTACTCTTCAATTTGTGTTGGTGGACGACAGACTGTGGAAAACAGAAATGGTGTGATGGGTAGCCCTAACATGCCTATTAAGTGTACTATTGATGTAGATATTGATCGTAAATTCAATAATAATCACAATGAAAACAATTCTACCCTTGACGTTGCCATAGTTCTTGCAGGCAACCATGAGGGAGCTATGGTTGGCGATGTAGACATCATCATCAAAAGTGGAAAGATAGGACGTGTGGTTAATGGTTCTTTGGGTGCAAGACGAGAAACAATAAATAACAATGTACATTACAATGCACCTTACAACACCTATATGGGACGCGCCAACATCTTGATAGACCCGGCACAATCAGAAAGTAACAATAAGAATACGGATGTCAATAGCCGTGTAGAGATTACAGAGATTTACGGTGGTAGTACAGGACGTGGTTTTCAGGATCGTGAATGGGTAGAGAATCCTTTCTATGGCTATAGCTCCATTACCATCAAGGGTGGTACCTTCCTGATTCCAACAAATTGTAAATCAGAAGAAATCTTCAGCGGTATCTATGGTGCAGGAGCAGGTGGTATGAATGGTATCGGAGATGATACAAATCACACAACGGATGACCGTATCCCTTACTGGACAAACAGCAGTACGAAATCGGTCATGGCTTTTGGCAACTATGATGCAGCAAAAGCTAATCTTTGCATGTATAATTGCTACAATGCTGACACACATACATATACCGAGGTAGACCCACGACTGACCCATAACAAAATAATCATAGAAGGAGGTATCTTCGGTTCTGAAACAAGAAAGATTGACGGAATCTATGCCGGAGGTAGCGGATATATGAGTTCTGACCTTTGGACTACAAATGGAAAACCAAGTAAGGATGGTGGAAACATATACGGAAAAGCAGGAGAAACCGTAGCATCACTTACCATCAATGGTGGAGAATTCTATTGCAAAAACGGCATCTTCGCTGGTGGACGTGGAACTGATTATTTCTATTCTTTAGACCAAAAGGGTGGTAATGCTGATGATTATACAGAACTCGGCAAAATATACGGCAACGTAGAACTGACCATCAATGGCGGTATCTTCCATTGCCCTGTATTCGGTGGTGGATATGGTGTGGCTGATGCCAAACGGCTCAACTCCTCAGACATCAACACCCTTAATAACATGGCACGCCTCTATGGCTCGTCTACAGTTAAGATTAATGGTGGTACCTTCTTTGAGAATATCTATGGCGGTGGTGACATGGCTGTAGTAGAGCAAGGCACCAACATAGCCATCAGCGACAATGCCGACATCAGAGGGGATGTGTTTGCCGGCGGTAATGGAAGAAAGAAACGATTGGACAACGAAAACAACATCGCTGACGATACCAAGCATCCAGAACTCGTAGGAAAGGTACTTGGCGGCACCAACCTCAACTTCTACGGCACCTCTGCACAGGCACCATCCATCTATGGCGACATCTATGGCGGTGGAAACAGAGCACAGGTAGAGGGAGATACACATATTAATATATATGCAGCCAACTTCGCAGGAGAAATCTATGGCGGAGGAAAGGGCTTGATTACGGACAGCATCGGCAAGCTGCTTGCCAAAGACCTCTATACCTATGCCGACGTAACAGGTAATACCTTTGTAAAACTGGCTCAAGACCAGGGCGCACAGACAGAAGGAGAAAACGGAAAGAAGCAGGACAGCTTCTCCATCAATGTGATATGGGACAAGAAATGGAACGGAACAAAGTGGATCTACTGGAATGACAACAAGAGCGAGTTCTTCAATAACGGTCAGTTCGTCTGCCCTCATAATATCTATGGTGGCGGTAACCAAGCCTGCAACGTAACAGGAAAGGCTACCCTTACCATCCTGAAAGGTATGACCCCATTCGGACTCCTGAAAACAGCAGAATGGAAGAAAGCATACGACGACAGCGACCATCCTCACTTCGCTGTATTCGGCGGTGGCTATGGTATCAATACAACCGTGGGCAGCACCGACGTTACCGTGAACGTGAATGGCGACTACGGAATCTACAATACTGAGATAGAGGATATTTCTGTCTTCGACAACTCAAAGGGTATTCCTAACTTCACCATCCTGAGTGCTCTGGGCGGTGGATATGCTGGAAAAGTTAACAAGAGTACAAAGGTAACCATTGATGGCAAGACCTTCCTGCACCGTGTATATGGCGGTGGCTTCGGTGACCCATCCTCTACAGAGAATAACAAAACGGGTCAGATTGGCGGCAACACCGAGGTATATATCCAGGGAGCCAAAATCTACGGTGACGTATTTGGTGGCGGTGCCGGTGTAGCACCTAAGGATAACAACGGCACTTACACCTACTTTACCGATGTAGCAAAGGTATTAGGAACCACCAAGGTAGAGATATCGGGTGAAGCCAAAATATATGGCAATGTATATGGTGGCGGTGACATAGCCAATATCAAACCATACAGCCTCCTGACGGGAGCAGACAAGGAAGCCTATTACAAAACGAAGCCAAAGAGCGAATCAAAGCTCGACCAGACTACAGGCAAGTTCCTTAGCTATGAGGCAAAGGACTATGCCACCTTCGTCAATATCACCGGTGGCGACATCTTCGGAGAAGTATTTGGCGGTGGAAAGGGTCTCAAGAAAGCTGAAGCTACTGAATATTATAAAGTGGGAAGAATCAACGGCAACACTCTGGTACACGTGGTGAACACGAATGCCACCTCCCTTGCCGACACCGACAGCCAGGGCAACATCGTGCCATTCATCTGGAGTAATATCTATGGCGGATGTGCCTTCGGTACCGTAGATGGAAGTACCCTGGTACATATCGAGGGCGGCAAACTGGGCCACAACATTTACGGCGGTGGATACGGAAATATCAAGATAGACCTCACCGGCAATGAAACCGAAGAGGAAGAGGAGGAAATTACCCGTAACACAGTACTGGGAAAAGTGGATAAAAACAAGGATGGAACCTACGCCAACATCCTGGGTAGCACCAAGGTACAGATAGACGGCGGAACCTGGATATGGAACCGCAAGGCAGACATCAACGGCAACATCACCACCTGGCTGGCAGTTCAAAATAACAAAAAGATCTGCGAGAACATTGATGAGTTCAAGGAGATAACCGCTGCCATCCTGAAAGCCAAGACAGCCAATGAGATTACCAACGAAAAGGCAAAGACTGCCATCAATCGCATCATCAGTGATGAGAATACCCAACAGTTCTATGCATTTACCAAGGGAACGATGAACTCCGGTTCCTTTAAGCGAGACCATAATATCTATGGCGGTGGAAACCGTGCCTGCTATGTGGGATTCGGACAGGACGGAAACTCTACCATTGGCAACGGTACTTCTGACAGCAACGGTCTGAGTGAGGTAATTATCAACCACTCTCCTCTTGCCGACGTCATCACCAAGGATGGCAACCAGATCAGCGTGTTCGATGAAACCTCGCTTGCCGGCTTATGCTGGTATATCAGCAGCAAGAACACAAGCGACCCGGAATTCTCCATATTCGGAGCCGGCTTCGGTGCCAACACCAAGGTGGTAAAGACCGAAGTATGTGTGCAGCCTGGTAACAAGATGAATGACGATGGCGTCATCCCCGTCAACGGCATCAAATACCGCTATCTCAACCAGAATGCAGACCTCAAGACATACGTTGACTTCGAGAAGCAGATATACAATGACTTCCTGAAAGTTTCAAAGGATGACAAGAAGCTCTATTTCGGTAGTGTGACGGGCAGCAATCCGGGTGATGCCGACTTCGACCCGATGACCTTCAAGCGCTATCATGCCAGCCGCTGGGCCTGGACCCTCGGTTTGCCAGGCTTCACCTTCCAGGCTATCCACGGCGGTGGCTTCTCAGGATATGTAACAGACAGTACCTACGTAGAAACCGACTGTCAGCCTTTCTGCGAGAACATCTTTGGTGCCGGTGTTGGTGCCATGCCTATCGGTAACATCACTGCAAACCCGGGAGAAAGCTATGACTTCGGAAAGGTAGGTACCCTGTCGAGAGTATTCATCAAATCAGGCTATGTAGCACAGAATGTATATGGCGGTGGTGCCGGTATCGAATCAATCTATGACAAGAACCAGAATACATGGATTGACTTCCCGAATATGGCACGCGTCCCTAAAACGGAAGTTTACGTCTATGGCAGAAACATCAAATATAGGTACAACCTCGGCTTGATAGCCCGTACCATGATATTGGGCAGCGTATATGGCGGTGGCGATGTTGCCAACGTGGGAAATACAGATGCAACGGAAGAACCGGATGTTTTTACCTTTGAACACCCCCAGGTACCAGCCAGATACACTTCGCTCGTCAACATCCGTGGCGGCGTTGTTTTCTCTCAGGTTTTTGCAGGAGGTAGAGGACGCCTAAAGTCTGAATGCAAGGACTATAAGAAGCTGGGTGGCATCTACGGCAATACCAGTCTGGTCATCGACCGTCCAAACATCACCTATCCATACTTCGACGAAGAAACGAAAGAGTATATCAAGCCATGGAGCGACAATGCCATGAAGCATCCAGACAATGACAAGAACAAGGATATCATGCCAGCATTCCTGGAGAGAATCTACGGCGGATGCGAAAACGGTACGGTATATGGCAATACCTTCATGAGCATCTCCGACGGACAGATAGGCCATGGTATCTATGGCGGCGGTTGGGGTAACTGCGACACCCTGACCGTGAACGGAACCGATTCCGTGAACGTGACTTCGGCAGACGTAACCGGCAATACCAATATCATGATCAATGGTGGACAGGCACTGCTCTCCTCTTACTGGAATCCGGAAACCCGTTCATGGCGACCAGCCAGCATCATTGACGGTATCATCTACTCTCCACAGTACAACCACCAGGCATTGAAGTTCAAGATTAACCACAACATCTATGCCGGTGGCAACGAAGCCTGCGAAGTGGGCAACAATACCAACATCTTGATTGCCAAGGGTCTCCTGAATGACAACACCGAGGTGAAGCCGGGACAGGACAAGAAGAAAATGAAATTCTACCAGACAAACGAATGGAAAGAGATATATAATAAGGTGGGATCTCCTCACTTCAGTATCTTCGGTGGCGGCTTTGGTGAAAAGACCTATGTCAAGGGCAATACCAACATCACCATCGACATGCAGGGCAGAGATGCCAACAACCACCAGGACATTGAGCTGAAACCAGGCAAGGAACATGAACACTTCTACAGCGAATTCTCGTACATGGACATCGTGGGCGGTGGCTATTCGGGTACCGTAGAAGGCAGTACCAATATATCGGGAGCCGGTGGCGTATTCTGCCGCCGTGTGTTTGGTGGCGGTTTCTACAGTTCTGTCAAGGAAACAAATGTCACCATCAAGGCTATCGACTGCCGTGACATCTTCGGTGGCGGTTTCATGGGAGACGTAAAGGAAGCTACCCATGTCATCATCGGATCAGACAACAGTACAACGGGCAGTACAACGGGTGGTCCATCAGGCACCTCCAAATTCAACAATTCCGACATCCATATCCATGGCAATGTTTATGGCGGCAACGACGTTTCGGGCTATGTGAACATAACTGCAGAGGAAAACGGATTCAGAGACAATGGCGGTGAAGGAAGCAACATCAAGATTCTGGGTGGACACATCTATCAGAATGTATATGGAGCCGGAAACGGTAACTACCTGTATGCACTCGACAAGAACCAAAACCAGAAGGTGACGGTGAACGAGTATTACCCTATGAACCCGGAGGATCCAAACTCAGAGACCGTTCCTCTGGTATATACCGTACCGATGAGAAAATTCATACCTTCCTACAAGGAGGCAAGCGATGCGGCTAAGATTGTGAACATCAATTCATGGCGACCACTCACCAACAAGGTGAACATCGAAATCAAGGGTAACTCTACATCTGAAAAGGTGAATATCGCCGGTGACGTTTATGGAGGAGGAAACTCTGCCACCGTACTGAAGGTGAAGAGCAAGGATAGCAAGGCTGTAGAAAAGGTGGGAAACATCCAGATCAACATTGGAAGTCATGTGAACATCGGACGTGTCTTCATGGGTTGCAACGGAGATGAACTCTTCGCAAAATCAGAGGACAATGACTTCATGAACAAGTTCCAGAAACTCAATGGAAACGTGGAGGACTATACACAGGAACTGAACCTTGCCGATACCATCGACTGGTTCAATCCTTCGAACAAGAATATCGGTACCCTCTATCTCCCTACCAAGCTGGAAGACCGACCAACCGTATATCCTCACCTCATCGACCTGTATTTCCAGCCAGTGGAAACAGATATCCAGGGTGAACTGCGATGGAACGGAACCCAGACGGGTGAAGGACTGGAAGACTGTACCATCAAGACTTTCTGCTGCGGAGGAAACCGTGGCAACATGAACATCTATCCAAATGCAAGGGGCAATGTAATTAATTATATCTTCCCGGAGGAACTCACCATCACCGACAAGATTGTGGGTGGCTGCAACAATGCCAACTACAACTATAAAGGACTGGTGAACCATGAGGGTGGCTATCTACTGGGACGTGCCTACTCTACCGATCCTTTCATCCAACTCACCATCAAGAACAAGTTCCAGCCAGAGGAGAAGAACGATGCCTATGTGGGAGGAAACGTATTCGGCGGCTGCTACAAGACGGGAACCGTGAGAGGCGACGTTACCATCGATCTCCGGAGCGACATGCTTGCCGGTAAGGATAAGAAGAAACTGGAAAATTCGAACGATTCTCTGGCTACCAAACCGGAATACTCCAGCCTCAACATCTATGGTGCCGGATATGGTATGGAGAGTTATGTTTACGGCAATACCCGCATCGTTATGGGTAATAGCATCAGCTGCAAAGAACCAGCGATTGATAACGATAAATTCTCCGCTTCCGGTGTATCAGCCAACTTCATCTATGGTGGCGGTCAGCAGGGTAATGTCATCGGACTTACCGATGTGGATATCCTCAATGGTCACGTCTTCCGTTCGGTAACAGGCGGTTCCTATTCTGGCTATGTATATGGTTCTACTCAGATAAAGGTGGGTTATCCTAGCTATTATAAGGTGAACAAGAACGGAAAGTATATCCTGAACCGTACCGACAAGAAGAATATCGGTCTGAAGAACGATGACGGCATCGAAAAGACTCCAACCATCAAACAAGAGATTTATCTGCTTGCCAGCGAGTTGATTTCACAGGGCGTATATGATGACATCGTGGAAATAGACAACGGTAAACGAGTTGAGATAACAGAAAATAACAAGGAGAACTATTTCACCCCGGTTGCTGCCAAGGAGCCTTCTGTGGGTTGGGACAACGTAAATATCAATATCGACGAAGCTATCTACGGCGGAGGATATTCCCTCGCCCAGGGTACATCCGTGCTGGCAAATAACACTACGGTACTGAAGCTGACGAAGGATTTCAATGTAGATAAAGCCTTTACCAACAGTGCAGAACATCTGGAAGAGTTGAAGGCGCTCCCGGATGGTACTACTGCTGGCTTCGGAGGAAACACCCTGATTCTGATAGGCGACAGCAAGACCAGTGAGCATATCACTATCTCACAGCAGGATATGAAGGAAATCAATCTTCCTGTTGGTACCGACCTCTATGGCTATTATTATAAATGCTGGGATGGCGATAAATATACCTATCGCTTCATCTATGAACAGGAAAAATACTTCAAGCAGGGAGAGGGTTCTAATAACGTGGGCTTAGTGGGCATCAAGGAGAATAAATTCTATGAGCACGACAGCGAAGGTGGTATTTTCGGCGATGGTCACCTCTCTTATGCCCAGGGCTTCCGCAGTGCCGACATCACGGGCTATGGCTTTGCCGGTCATACCATCGACAACCCGAAGATCATCAACACGCTCCAGCGTATGGACCTCCTGCGACTGGAAGATAACTGCTTCTCACTGCTCGGTGCCCGCGACTATACCGTCAACGAAATCAACAAGACTCCTTACTCTATCGCACGTGTGGGAGAAATCAAGATGGTGGCTACAGACGAAAACATCAAACTGATTGACAACAAGTTGCAGGCAGAAACTACAGTAAAGAACTTCAAATATGATAAAAAGACACGCAACTTCATGGGTCTTGCCAACAACATCCACTATGTAGGTGCCGTGAAATCCAACGTCCAGTTCTCTGATAAATGGCATAATGAAAACGGAGAAGAATCATCTGATACATATCAGACTAAGAAGCAGAAATATATCGATAATTATAAATCAGATAAACAGAAATACGAAACAGAATTCAAGGAACGCAACAATGGTACGGCAAAGAATATGATTGGCATCGCTTCGGATTATGCCCTGAAGATTCAGAACGCACAGGTAATCATTGATCCCGTTACCAATAAGATGAAAGAGAAAATCTACTATGGTCCTATCTATGGAGTCATAGAGATGAACCTGATGAATGCAAGAACGGGTGAAGGTGGCGGCTATGTGTATGCGGATAATATACATGAGAACAAAGACTTTCTGGAAACAACCGGTAACTTCGTCTTCCCACTAAGCCAGCGCAACAAAGACAACAACCGCTATATCGTGGACGACTGCTCTCCTATCGGTTTCAATGACATGAAAGGCCAGGACCCAGATACTACTGCAGAAATCCACTACTGGTATGTAACCGGTTTGAACTATTATTATAATGCCCACATCACGGGTTATACCTACAAGGAACCAATCTCCTTCTACAACGACAACTCGGATGGTCTTACCGCCCTTGCAGGACTGAAAACAGGACAGAGGGTAACCATCAAGAGCTGGAAGATGAGAAGTGGTCACCTAAATGATTACAGCTGTGACCTGGAAAAGAATGCAAGCAATAAATATACGCTTTACGTAGGAGCTTCAGATGAGCATACTTATAATCCGAGCAAGGGTTTTGCTGCCAAACTGCCTATGAGCGGCACAACAGCTGAGGGTACTTATGATAATAAGAATTATATCAGACGGGAGCTTCAGACGGGTAATGCCAAGATTGCATTCATGTTGGCTGACAGCATTGACAATACCCAGGATAATTATTACACGGACCATCTCTCCAAGAAATGCCAGGCTACTCTTGTCTTAGAGGCTGATGCGCTGGACGATAATGACCAAGTACGGACGGATACAAATGGAAAAACTATCAAGTATACCTATACTATCTATCTCACCATCGAATACGTACAGGGACCTACCTTCACCGGTCATATCACCATCGACAACTGTGCCTTGCCAGGTGAGATGATCCGTCTGAAGAAAGACCAGGTGAAGATTGCTGCCGACCAGGCTTTCGCTGCCAACGGTTACTTCTGGCACATCGGTAAGTTGAAGAGAGACAAGGACGGAAAGCTAGAGAAGGGAGACATGCAGTTTGATGAAGAGACCTCATGGCTGCTTAAAACCAATTCATCAGAGAATACCTACAAACAGGGAGACAAGATAGACGACAGTCGCAAGGACCTTTTTGCCGGTAGCGTATACGACAAGACCCGAGATTATCTTGATATTCCTGCCTACTACTTCATGAATGGTTATGGCGTACAGTTGGGTGTTACCATGAACGGATTCGATAACGTAGTGTTCCCGGTCAACATGGCTGCCAACGATACCCTCGTGGTTCACAACTATCATCAGATGGAGCCTCATCAGAAGGGTGTAAACCTGCATCTTTCAGAGGCTATCCAGCGTACCAAGGAAGACAAGACGTTTGCCGAACCTCGCATTTATATCTCTGATGCCAGCGACCTGAAGGCATTCATCAACTTCGTAGATACCATCGGAACCGGTACGGGAAGCAAGGCGGAACTATATGGAAAGAATGCCCAATTCGTACTGCAGAACGACATCACCGTGACCAGCGACTTCGATGGAAGCAATGCTATATTTGCCGGCACTCTTCATGGAAACGGACATGTCATCATGGGTCTGGCTCAAGGCAAATCATTCCTCAAAGAGAACCGGGGCAACATCTATAACCTCGGAATGGAAAGCGGCAATATCGCTGCCGAGGGCTGTACGAATGGGGGTGCCTACCACTGCTGCTTCGAATATAACAAGGGCATACAGCCTATCGTCTATCACATGGACGGCAAGGCTGATACCCATTATAAGGCAGACGACTTCAGATACGGCAAGGTTGGCTACGACCTCAACGAATACTATCTGCGTGCCCGCTACAGCAACAACATGGAAACAGAAGCAGACAAGGCGGCATTGAAGTACGTCTACGATTACTATGCCAACGGCGACTATCAGTATGCCCACCGCACAGATGCCATCACCGGCAACAACACGGGTATCACCTATCTGAGAAAAGGTACAGACAGTGACCAGCCTAACTACGGCAGCAACGAAACCCGCCACGACCAGAGTCACGCTATCGATGCGGCTCGAAAGGCATCGCAGGGTACAGCATCCGCAGTCAGCTACGTTCCACTGTTCGACGGAAACCAAGCAGACGGAAGTCAGCCGATGAACGACTTCATCTTCTGGGGACAATCATTGCAGAAGCTTCCAGCCCTCTATCCTTCCCAGATAGCTTCCCATCAGAACAGCTATATGAGAAACCGCATATATCGTACTGCCGGCTACTATGGCGACACGAAGCTCGATGCATTCCACTATAATGCCAGCAACAATGCCAACAGCCTCATGAGTACCTACGTACACCAGACGACAACAACGGCTATCGACTTCACCTGCCTGAACGACAAGGGGGCAGCCATGGGATTCAAACAGGCGGCAGACATCAACCAGAACGGCATCTTCTACCCACCGGTAGATGACAATGCCAAGATATTCAGCGACCTAAGCATTCAGCAGGGAGTAAGCCAGAACCTCCTGGTATATACTGCTGCCAATGGCAACGACATCGACAACAATACAGAGGCTTACGACATCGCAGACAATGCACTCGGCTACAAGGAGAACACGAGTGAGACTACCATCTACGGACATCATATTTTCAAGAATAATGCCGGTAATGGCTATACCACCTCTCTCCTCCACCTCGTAGAACGCACCCCTGAGGGTAAGAACAGCGAGGGAGACAAGTGTGAGAACAACGACTTCTGTGCCCCTATCCAATTCACGGTAACCAACCATGCCTGGTATGTACGCAAGCCGATGTACTATGCTGAGGATGCTACCGGAGCCTGGGAAGGTATCTGCCTGCCATTCACCGCACAAAAGGTTAAGGCATCGCTCAATGGTGAAATCACCCATTTCTATGGCACACCAACAGAAGAAGAACTGGATAACCCAGCCACGAACACGCACACCCTGCACCATGAGTACTGGCTGCGAGGATTGACTGGTGTGAATGAAACGGAGAAGACTGCCACCTTCCAGCGACCTGATACAACAGCAGGACTCTTCATGAATGAAAGTGCGAATGCGACAAAATGGAATTACCAGTTCTCTAATTCCTTCTTTGGCAACACCTATAAAGACTGGGCTTACCGATGGGATGCAGATTCGTATTATGCCAAGGATCACGAATACCAGGATTACATTCCGCTGACAGCTGGAGTACCTTATATCATCCGTTTCCCAGGTGAGCGTTATTATGAGTTCGACCTTTCCAGCAAGTTCTACAACAGTATTTTGAAAAAGAAGGAAGATCCTCAGACTATCACCTTCCATGCTTATGCGAACAAGGAACCTCAGAATAGAGCTATCGTGATTCCTATCACAGCAGATATGAAGACCGTAAGCGATGGCTATGCCCACCGGGGAACCTTCGCTGCCAAGGAAGTGGCGAATGGAGGCATCTATGCGCTCAATACAGAGGGAACAGCATTCAGCAATACGGCAACCTCACAGACCGTAATGCCTTTCCGTACCTATCTGACTACAGAAAGTACGAACGCCGGAGCCCGTTCTTCAGAGGTTCCTTCTGTAATCCGCATCAGCGAGACCACGGGCATCGACAGGATAGAACCGGAAATAAACGGTAACGATGATACACCAGCCGGCGAATCACTCTTCATCCGCCCTATCGGAGCTCATCGTGTACGCATAGAGAGCACCTACTCCACCCAGTTGCAGGTATTCTCAACCACCGGTCAGCTTTATCGCATTTTGGATGTCCGTCCTGGTACCGCCACCTATAGTGGTTTCCCTGACGGCATCTACATCTTCGGAAACAGAAAAATCATGGTAAAATAACAGAAAGATATGAATAGAAAGAATAAGATATCAACCGGCAACTTCAAGAATGCCATCAGCATCAAACCGGACGATATGCTCAACGTCCGCTCCTTTACCATCCCTACCAACTATACCCTCTTCAAGAGCATTAATGATAAAGGAAATGCTGTTGAGCAATATTATACCCTCAAATACTGGACACTAGAAAACGACACAACCAAATACGAACTCGGCAATACCTATTCTCCCCTATTCCATTGGGAACCCGTTCGCTTGCCGCCTGCTCACCTGCTCCAGGTTCCGACGACTGTATCCTCACAGATACTACCGGCTATAATATCCGCAACGTAATGGGTGGTACGGATGCCTTCGAACCTCAAATTCTCTGCCGGCAGATTGATGCAGAATCGGGATTACTATCGAAAAAAGACGAAGAGTTGGAGGATAAGGAAAAGGTAGACACGGAAAACCATATCATCTGGAAAAGATGGTAAATCAGAGCAACCAGGATAATCTGGCATTGGGCAAGCATTCCATCCGTTTCTCCATTGCTTCCGGCACGACTTCCATCGCCTCTCCTACCCTTCATAAGAAGGATGAGAAAGAGATTATCTATAATCTCAATGGCCAGCAAGTAGATAAGACCTCTGCCCAAGGCGGCATCTTTATCTCCCGTCAGAAAGGTAAGTTCTATAAAGCTCCCGGCTCTTCCGGAGGAAGGAGATAGTTCTGCTGGCGTATTCAGATGTTTGAATAAGCGAAAGGAGACGTTTCTTTGGGTTCAAAGAGACGTCTCTTTTAGTTTTAGGAGACTGCTTCTCGAGTTGAAGGAGACTGCTTCTCGAAGGTTGCCACTAGGCTCAGCAGACCTGCTGAGCCTAGTCAGCAGCTCTGCCGACTGCAGTCAGCAGGTCTGCCGAGCCTAGTGACAACACCTTTTAATCGTACAACTACAACCCTTATAGTCGTACAACCATACACCCTATAGTCGTACAACTATAAACCTTTTAGTCGTACAACTATAAACCCTTTAATTGTACAACCATAAAACCTTTAGTTGTACAACCATAAAACGCAACCCCGCCAGGCGTTTCTCCTTTGACGCCTAACGGGGTTGCCCTTTTTACCTTTTTACCCTTTTACTTTTTTACTTTTAAACCTCCTTTTCAGCAAACAGGCCGAAGAGCTCAGCA
>ULUF01008016.1_pt1 | contig 23979 bp, 20 predicted proteins | sample 1958311 | NCBI WGS metagenome assembly ULUF01 (sample SAMEA4835754, study PRJEB28245) | human gut metagenome | biome: gut microbiome; material: fecal sample | place: Denmark | collected 2008 | reverse complement strand
CATCCACACTCCGGAGCAGGCCGGAAGGATGGCCAAGCTGGCTGACGGTGTCATCACCGGCAGTGGTGTCGTGGATATCATCAATAAGAATGGCAGCGATGCCTCCGAGAAGCTCACCGCATATATCCGCGGACTGAAGGCAGGCATGGCGCAGTAAGATCATAAAACAGAGAAACGATAGAGAGGCGCTCTATCGTTTTTTCTTTGGGCAGAATCTGATACAATAGAGAAAAAGGAGGGATGAGAATGGATAACACAAGACGCAGAGCCTATATCAAAGAAAAGCTGCAGCAGGCAGATCACCGGCTGCGCGGGATGGATCTTGCGAAAGAGTGCGGCGTGAGCCGGCAGGTCATCGTGGGGGACATGGCGCTCCTTCGCGCCAGAGGGATGGATATCATCTCTACGCCGCGTGGGTATTATTTGAAAAAAGAGAAAAAAGCCTGCCTTCGCATACTCGTCTGCCGTCATGACCGGGAGGGGACAGGAAAGGAGCTCACTGCCATCGTAAGAGCAGGCGGCATCGTCCATGATGTGCGGGTGGAGCATGAGATCTACGGCGAATTGCACGGACAGCTGGAGATCAAGAGTGAAGAGGAGGCAGTGTCCTTTGTGCGTGCGATGCAGGACAGCGGATCTCCTCTCCTCTCGGATATCAGCGGCGGCATCCATACCCATCTCGTCGAGACAAAGACGGAAGAAGAGATGGCGCAGGTGATCCATGCGCTGAGGGAGATCGGCGTGCTGTATGAGTGACTAGTGACTAGTGACTGGTGACTAGTGACTGGTGACTAGTGGCTGGTGGCTGGTGACTGATGCTTAGTGACGGTGACAGAGAGTAGGGAGTTCTGACGATGCAGGAATTTATCATACAAAAGGAAGAAGCAGGGCAGACGGTGATGAAGTACCTGGCGCGGCTCTTGCCGGAGGCGTCCATGGGGCTTCTCCGTAAGAGTATGCGCAAGAAGAATATCGTCCTCAACGGAAAGAAGATCGAAGGAAGAGAAAAGATCGCCGCAGGTGACAGCGTGAAGGTCTGGTTCTCCGATGAGACGATCGAAAAATTTCGCAAAAAGAAAGAAGAATCACCAAAGCGTGACTACCCTGACTTTGAAGCATGGGTCCTGTATGAAGATGAAAACATCGTCATCCTCAATAAACCGGCAGGCCTTCTCTCGCAGGGGGACACTTCCGGCGCTCCGTCCCTGAATGAAGCCCTTCTTGCCGCGCGGGAGAGCGGAGGCAGCGTCAAGCCCTCCATCTGCCACCGGCTGGATAGAAATACCAGCGGCCTCGTTGTGGCGGGCAAGACCGTGCGCGGGCTGCAGGAAATGAATGCGCTCATCAAGGCACGCTCCCTCACGAAGGTGTATCAGGCTCTCGTTTACGGGAAGACGCCGCCTTCGGGGATCTTGAAAGGGTATCTCGTCAAGGATCACGAAAGAAATCAGGTGCGCTATACCCCGTGCGCGGAACCGGGCGCGCTTCCCATCGAGACGCACTATGAGACGCTTGTAACGACAACGGCCCATGGCTGTACCTTTTCCCTCGTCCGTGTCAGGCTCGTGACAGGACGCTCGCACCAGATCCGTCTGCATTTTTCCTCCATCGGTCATCCGCTTTTGGGCGATCGGAAATATGGCAGCCGCGCGAGCCTTGCTGCATCAGAGGCGCTTCACATCCGCCGCCAGCTCCTTCATGCGGCCTCGCTCACCTTCCCTGCGCTTACGGATGATTTCGCCTATCTGTCCGGCAAGACATTCATCGCGCCTTTGCCGGCCGATTTCGCCCTTCTCTGTCATTTGGGGCGGCATGGAATGACAGGTGAGAAATGCGGAAAACGGAACGGCGAGGGTTAGCCCGTGGGGCGTGCCGCCCTTTGACTTTTTGAGAAAGAGGGGGAGCGGGTTCTGTGGGTTCTACGGGTTCAGTGGGGAAGGTGCGGCGCATAAAAAACAGAAGCGCCGCGGAAGTTTGAAATTAGCGACTTTCTCGTATCGCAAACCTAATCCCCAGCTACTAATTCCTAGTCACTAGTCACCAGTCACTAGTCACTAGTCACTCCTAATCCCCAATCCCTGGCAACGATTTCATCAGTATTTTCTTAACTTTCATACAATACGAGGTGTATCAATTACGGACTCCAGATTTCTGATCGTATTTGCAGACATTCTGCTTCCTCTTCTCTGCGGCATGGGCCTTAGGCGGTGGGGGCTTTCGAAGGACATCCTTCACTGGATCATCAAGGCGAATGTGGTGGGCGTGTCTACGTTTCTTTCCCTTGTTTCCTTTTGGTCGGTGCAGGTGACAGCAGAGCTTTTGTGGCTTCCGATCTCTACGCTGCCCATCTGCTTCCTGCCTGTCGCGGTCTTCTATGCCTTAGAGCGGCACCGCTTCTCGGATGCGCGGGAGCAGGGGAGCTACCTGATTTCCATGATGCTCGGAAATATCGGGACGCTCGCGGGGCTCTGTGCGTATGTCCTCTTTGGCGCGGTCGGCTTTGCCTATGTACAGCTCATCGCAGTGCCGCAGATCCTGATCATCGTACTCTTCTGCTTTCCGATGAGCCAGTACTACTATGACAAGTGGGCAAATCACGGCGAGGGGAAAAAGATGGAGATCCATCTCTTGCGTCTGCTCTGCACGTGGAATCAGCTCCCCGCCGTCGGCGTGGTCATCGGTCTGACGCTTGCGGGGCTCGGAGTGGAGAAACCGCAGGCTGTCACGACGCTTTTCACGATCCTGATCCATGCGGGGGCTTGGATGGGAATGGTGCCTGTCGGCTATGATCTGAACCTTTCGGCGGCCAAGGAATATGGGGGAAGGCTTTGGCCGATCTTCCCGGTGAAATTCATCCTGCTTCCGGCGGTGATGTATTTCCTGACGAGTGTATTCGTCTCGGATGCGACCATCCTGACCTGCGTGGTGCTCGCAGCCGTGGCGCCGACAGCCATCTTCGCTGTGGCGTCTTCGCAGCTTTATGGACTCAATGTCAATCTCGCAGAGTCCTCCTTCCTCACGACGACGCTCGCATTCCTCTTCGTGCTGTACCCGGTGATCTATTGGTGGGAGAAAATGAATTAGGAATGAGGCGTTGTGGTGACATATAATAGAGCGCTGTTTTTTTATAGTATGCAAAAAGCGTATCAAGTTCAAATTTCTGAACCTGATACGCTTTTTATGATATAAGAGTCGGCGCTTCTGAAATTTTTGCGCCTCACATTCACTCTCCACGGAAACCAAGTGAGAAAAGGCAGATGTGGAGTGGCGCAGGCTAACAGATCACATTCTCCTGCTCCCCTTTCAGGTATGCGCGGAGGTTGTCCATCACGATGACGGCACGGCGGGCCATGGCTTCCTCGGTGAAGAAGCCGACGTGCGGGGTGAGGACGGTGTTTGGCGCAGAGAGGAGAGGATCGTCCTTGGCGAGCGGAGGTTCGCCGTCGAAGACATCGATGCCGGCGCCTGCGATCTTTCCTCCCCGGAGGAGGTCAGCGAGGGCGGCATTGTCGATGACTCCGCCGCGGGCGGTATTGATGAGGATCGCTCCCGGCTTCATGAGAGAGAGCTTTTCCCGAGAGAGGAGGCCGCGCGTCTCGCCCGTAAGAGGCAGGGGGACGGAGATGATGTCGCAGGTGGAAAGCAGGGTGTCGAGGTCGGTGTAGGTGATGCTCGCTGCCTTCCGAGAGCGGCTGTAGCCATAGACAGCGGCGCCGAATGCGGAGGCGATGTCTGCGACACGTCTTCCGATGGCACCGGTACCGATGATGCCGAATTTCCGATGGCCGATCTCGATGCCCATGAGGCCGGCACTGGTCTTGCCATTTCTGGCAGCGCATCCGCCTTCGGATAGCTTGCGGTAGAGGGCAAGAATGAGCGAGAATGTAAGCTCGGCCACGGACTCGGTCGAGTAGCCGGCACAGTTCGAGACGGCGATGCCCTTTTCTTTGCAGTAATCAATGGCGACATGGTCGACGCCGGTGAATGCGACGCAGAGGTATTTGAGTGATGCAGCTTTTTCCAGCGCTTCCTTCCGAAGCGGGTAATTGGCAATGACGGCAAGGTCAGCATCCGCAAGGCGATCGCCCAATTCATCCTGGTCTTTCGGCAGACTGTCATAGGCGGTGATGGTGAAGCCGTCTTTTTGGAGATCCGTCGTCAATGTGTCAAGAAGGGCGCTGCTGATGGCGAGCGGTTGTGCGATGACGATGTGTTTCATGAGAAGGACTCCTTTCCAAATGGGATGAAGTGACTAGTGACTAGTGACTAGTGACTAGTGACTGGTGACTAGGGACTGGGGACTGGGAGACTAGGAGACTGGGAGATAGACGTCAGATATCAGAAGTCTAAAGTCTAAAGTCTGATATCTCCCTGTCTCTCTATTTTTTTAACGACAGCACCGCTCTCCCCGGCAGCTGGGAGAGGAAGACACCAGCGGTCATGGAGAGGACGCCGATCATCTGGCGGGCGGTGAAGCTTTCATCGAGGAAGAAAACACCTGCAATACCGCCAAAGACCATTTCCATGCTGAGGATCATTGAGGCTTCGGTGGGCGGGAGATATTTCTGCCCGACGGCCTGCAGCGTGTAGGCAACGCCTGTCGAGAGAAGACCGGTATAGAGGATCGGCCACAGGGCGCCTCCGATGCCGGAGAGAGTCGGCGTTTCGAAAAGAAAGGCAAGAATGAAATTCAGGACGCCGGCGACGAAGAACTGTCCCGAGGAGAGGAGGATGGGAGAGAAGCGCTGTGTGAGGTAGGTCATGGCGTGAATCTGGATGGTGAAGCCCAGCGCGCAGAGCAGCATCATGAGGTCACCGGCACTGATAGAGAAGTCTTCGGTGATCGACATGAAGTACACGCCGGCCATGGCGAGGAGAGCACCTGCGATGTGCGTTATGCGGAGCGTTTCCTTGAGGAAGATCCCCATGATCGGCACCATGAGGATGTAGGTCGCAGTGAGGAAGCTGGCTTTCGAGGCGGTGGTGTACTGAAGCCCCACCTGCTGAAGCGTCGCACCGGCAAAGAGCGGAATCCCTACCATGAGGCAGGCGGCAGAGAGCGGCATATTTCTTTGAAGCGGCGGCGGCTCTTCATGTGTTGTAAGGATGATGGGGACGAGCGCAAGCGAGCCTAAGAGGAAACGGACGCCGTTAAATGTATATGGCCCGACGGACTCCATTCCGACCACCTGTGCGGCAAAGGCAAAGCCCCAGATGAGTGCTGCCAAGAGCAGCAGTAAACGGTATTTCATGGTATTCTCCTTTGGATGATGTATAATAGTTATTATAACAGATGAAAGTGAATGCTGCGGATGATTTCGCAGACTTGCAAAAAAGAAGTAGCCGGTGATTTGTGGCTAGTGGTCAGGGATAAGGAGTGACTAGTGACTGGTGACTTGTGACTAGGAATTAGTAGCTAGGGATTAGGTTTGTGATACGAGAAAGTCGCTAATTTCAAACTTCCGCGGCGCTTCTGATTTTTATGCGCCGCACCACCATTTCGCATTTCTCATTTCTAATTTCTCATTCAAACGAGGCTTTCCAGCGTAATCAAGGGACGACACGCCCCACGGCTAACCCTGCACCATAAAAAGGAGACCATTTCTATGTCGATTCGTATGATCGCCATCGATCTTGATGGCACGCTTTTGCATGATGATATGACGATTTCCGCCTATTCGCGTGAGGTGATCCAAAAGGCAATCCAAAAAGGCTATGAGATCGTCGTCGCCACCGGACGTATGTGGGATTCGGCGAGATCGAAGGTGGCGCTGCTCCGCTTGGGCAATGTCCCCGTCATTTGTTACACGGGGGCATGGATCATGTGGAGCGAGACGGGCGAGCCGATCCTGCAGGACGGGCTCTCGGCCGATCTGGCGAGCCGCGTGATGCTTGCCGCAAAGGAGAGGGGCTGGGAGGCGACGGCCTTCTGGGACAATCATATTTATATGGAGAGACCGAACGGCAGCGAGGCGAAGTACCAGAAGTATCGCACGCAGAAGCCGCAGTACCTGGGGGAGGCCTTCTATCATCCGCCGATGACGGTGACGCGTGTGGTCTTTGCGGATCCTTCCGAGGAGGAGCGAGGCCGCATCCGTGCCTTTCTGGAGAGCCGTTTCGGAGAGGAGATCACCGTCGTCTATCCGGGGGATGATTTCGTCGATGTGCATAAAAAGGGCATCGATAAAGCATCGGCTCTCTCTTTTCTAGCCGAGAGGAGAGGCATCCGGCCTGAGGAGATCATGGCCTTCGGCAATACGGAAAATGATGTGCCGATGCTGCGCTACGCAGGCGTATCCTACGCCGTCGCCAATGCGGATGGGGTCGCGAAAGAAGCGGCCGGTCACATCTGCGCTTCGAATGAAGAGGACGGCGTCGCGAAGGTCATAGAGGAGCTGGTAGCTAGTGACTGGTGACTGGTCGCTAGGGATTAGTCACTAGGGATTAGGGGTCCCTTAAATGCCGCCTTCGGGCATTGCCCCATATATATTTGCGGCGAAGCCGCTACCTTCCCCGCTGAACCCGTTGAACCTGTTGAACCCTTTGCACCCGCTACCCTGCCCACCAAAAAAGCTCGTTGAACGAAAATGTTCAACGAGCTTTTTTGATTTCAAATAACCAAGCAACCAAAACGATCCTCAGTCCAGATGGAAACGGTAGCCGGAGCCCCAGACGGTCTCGATGCGTTCATAGGGATGACCGGCGGCATTTTTCAGCTTGTCACGCAGACGGTTGATATGGACGGTGACCGTTGCTGGTTCACCGATGGGATCGAAGCTCCAGATCTTTTCAAAGAGCTGCTCTTTGGAAAAGACTTCATTCGGATGCTGCACGAGGAAGAAGAGCAGGTCGAATTCTTTGCCGGTGAGCGGCACCTCCTTGCCCTTCAGGAAGACCTGACGGGCTTTCGGACGGATATTGAGGTCGCCGACATAGAGGCCCTGTTCTGCCTGCGGATGGATGGTATCCGTCTGGGTGAGGCGTTTGTGGGTGGCGAGCTGCGCGCGCAGGTGCGCCATGAGCACGGTGCCGCGGAACGGTTTCACGATGTAGTCATCCGCGCCGAGACCGAGACCCCGGACGATGTCAGCGTCTTCAGTGCGGGCGGTGGCGAAAATGATGGGCGCATTCGTGCGTTCTCTCATTTTGCGGCACAGAGAGAATCCGTCTTCTCCCGGCAGCATGACGTCCAGGATGATGGCGTCGATCTCGACCTCATCCATGATTTTCAAGGCTTCTTTGCCATCGGAAGCGACATAGGGCTGATACCCGGAGCCTTCGAGAAAGTCACGCTCCATATCAGCGATTTTCGGTTCATCTTCTACAACCAGTACTTTGATCATTGTGTGTTACTCCCTTCTGCCAGCGGGATCTCAAAAATTAATTGCAAGCCATTGTTGTTGACCGCCGAGTAGCGGCCTTTGTGTGCGGTGATGATCTCAGCCACGATGGCAAGTCCCAGACCGCTGCCGTTGCTGGTCTTGCTGCGGGCTTCGTCCGTGCGGTAGAAGGCTTCGAAAATGTGAGGCAGCTTCTCCTTCGGGACGCCCGGTCCATCATCGGTATACATGAATTCGGCGTATTTCCCCTTGACATGGAGGGATATACGTACTTCGGAAATATCCTTATCTCTATATTTTATCGTATTTGTTAGTAAATTGAAAATAATTCTTTGAAATTCTTTTTCATCCACCATTGCGATGAGCGAATCATCCATGTCATAGGTCACATGCACCTTTCGGGAGTCGAGGTAGTCCTGGTCTTCTGCGATGAAGCTGCGGATGACCTGGCTGAAAGGGAGGGGCTGCGGATGACAGATGATGCGGCTCGTGGAGAGCTTGTTGTAAAGCGAGAGCTCTTCGATGAGGCGCGAGAGGTCATCTGCGCAGGAGGCGATCGAGTTCAGGTACTGCATCTGCTTTTCCTTCGTCCGCCCGAGTCCGAGCTGCAACGCTTCGGTGTAGCCCATGATGGCTGTGAGCGGGGTCCGAAGGTCATGTGCGATGCCGGAGAAAAGGATCTTGCGGCTCGTATTCGCATGCGCGCGCTCGGCGATACTGCTTTTAAGATTGGTCTGCATCGTGCGGAAGGTGTCGCACATCTGCCCGAGCTCGTCATCGCTGTAGTGATCGACGATGACATTGAAATTGCCATGCTGGATCGCTCGTGCAGCCATCGACAGCTGCTGGAGCGGGATCAGCATCTTGTTTCTGGTCATGTTGTAGAAATGGTAATTCATCCGAGCGGAGAGCGCGATGATGAGGAGCATGATCACAGCAAAGGCACCGTAGACTTCGACCGAGTGATGCGGGTCATTCGCGGCAAAGTAGGTCGCAGAGAAAAGCAGCAGCACCAGTGCGGAGAAGACAGGAACGCAGATGAAGAGAAGGATCTGTGTCATCATCTGCTGCGTCAGCCCGTTCTTCGTCTTCTCGAAAAGAAGGGCGTCTTTGATGGTCTTTTCCATACAAGCCTCGATGGGGAAGGGGAGAATGCGGGGGCAATCTTGGCTACGAATGAAAGCCTCGCTTGAATTAGAAATGAGAAATGAGAAATGGTGGTGCGGCGCATAATAATATGGAAGCGCCGCGAAGTATAAATAGGGCGATGCCCGCTTTAGACGTTAGACGTTAGACATCAGACATCAGACATCTGACGTCTATTTCCGAGTCTCCCAGTCTTTTAGTCTAATCCCTAATCCCTAGTCACTAGTCACTCATCCTCAAATACGAGCTCTACGGGACAGTGGTCACTGCCGTGGATCTCCGGGTGGATAGAGGCGCTTTGGATGGCCGGACGGAGGGCATCGGAGACGATGAAGTAGTCGATCCTCCATCCTATGTTCCGCTCGCGGGATTTTGCAAAGTAGCTCCACCACGAGTAGGCTCCCTTTTCATCCGGATGGAGGAAACGGAAGGAATCGGTGAAGCCTTTCTCCAGAAGGGTATTCATTTTTCCGCGCTCTTCATCTGTGAAGCCTGCATTCTTATGGTTCGAAGCGGGATTGGCAAGGTCGATGTCTTCATGGGCGACATTGAGGTCGCCGCAGAGGATGACCGGCTTTTCCTGAGAGAGTCTTGTCATATAGTCTGCCATCGCATCCTCCCATGTCATGCGGTAGGAAAGACGCGTGAGGCCGCGCTGGCTGTTCGGCGTGTAGCAAACGATGAGATAGTGACTGCCGAAGTCGGCGGTGATGATACGCCCCTCCTGATCATGATCCTCGATGCCAAGGCCATAGGTGACGGAAAGCGGTTCCCGCTTCGTGAAGAGTGCAGTACCACTGTAGCCCTTCTTCACGGCACTGTTCCAGTACTGGTGGTAGCCGGGAAGCACCATCTCGATCTGGTGCGGCTGAAGCTTCGTCTCCTGCAGGCACACGCAGTCTGCATCGAGTGCTGTGAAAGCGTCCATGAAACCTTTCTTCATGCAGGCTCTGAGACCATTGACGTTCCAGGAAATATATTTCAGTGTCCCCATGGGTGTTCTCCTTATTCGGGAATGATTCCAATATCATGATAAACTAACTATAACATAAATCATATTATACACCATGAGGCAATGGTATGGATAGATGTCGATATAGGGGGGCGAGGCGGTGGATGGAAGGGAAATGGAAGATCCGTCGCCATTTCTCATGGGGGAGGCCTTTCTGGGGGCCATGGGGCGGCCACACTCCCCTTTATTTTATGCTATAATAAAGGCAATGCCACGTGGGCAGCTGTTGCAAGCAAAGAAGGAAAGGATGAAACCTGATGAAGAAAATTGTTGTGACTGTTATTGGTGCTGACCGTGTCGGCATCGTCGCCGGTGTAGCAAAACAGCTGGCGGAAGAGAACGTGAATATTCTTGATATTTCCCAGACCATCGTGGACGGGATCTTCGATATGATCCTGATGTGCGATATGGAGAACGCCGCATATTCCTTAAAGGAGATCCAGGATCATATGGGGAAACAGGGCGAAGCACTGGGGGTAGAGATCCGTGTCCAGCTCGCTGACATTTTCTATGCTATGCACCGCATCTGAAAGGAGACACCATGCTTGATATAGAAGACATTCTGGCAACGGAGCGCATGTTTGACCAAAACAAGCTCGATGTGCGTACCGTTACCATGGGGATCTCTCTCCTTTCCTGCGTATCCGATGATGAGAAGACCCTTTGCGACAAGATCTACGATACCATCTGCCGGAAGGCAGAGCATCTCACCGAGGTCACCCATGACATTTCCAGAGAATACGGTGTGCCGATCATCAACCGCCGCATCTCGGTGACGCCGATCTCTTTGGTGGCGGGCGGGCTTACGACTGCAAGCTATGTGCCGATCGCAGAGACACTGCAGCGCGCAGCTGACACTGTCGGCGTCGACATCCTAGGCGGCTTCTCCGCACTCGTCGATCGCGGCATGAGTGCTTCGGACAAGAAGCTCATCGACTCCATTCCGGAGGCACTCGCTGCGACAAAGAGCATCTGCAGCTCGGTCGCTATCGGTTCGACCAAGGCTGGCATCAATATGGATGCGGTGAAGCGCATGGGCGAGGTCGTGAAGGAAACGGCAGAGCTCACGAAGGACCAGGACGCCTATGGATGCACGAAGCTCGTCGAATTCTGTAATGCGGTCGAAGATAATCCCTTCATGGCCGGCGCTTTTCACGGTGTGACGCAGGGAGATACCGCGATCCATGTCGGCGTCTCCGGCCCGGGCGTCGTGAAGCGTGCGCTCGAGGATGTGAAGGGCGCGCCCTTCGAAGTCGTGGCCAAAACGATCAAGAATACGGCATTCATGATCACGCGTCTCGGCCAGCTTGTCGCAGAAGCAGCGACAGAGCGTCTCCATGCGCCTTTCGGCATCATCGACCTTTCGCTGGCTCCGACCTCGGCTGTCGGTGACAGTGTCGCAGCAGTCCTTGAAGAAATGGGCCTTGAGAGCTGCGGCGGTCCCGGCACCACGGCGGCTCTCGCGCTCCTCAATGATGCTGTCAAGAAGGGCGGCCTCATGGCCTCTTCGAGTGTCGGCGGACTTTCCGGCGCTTTCATCCCGGTCAGTGAAGACCTCGGCATGATCGAAGCCGTTCAGAGAGGCAGCCTGTGCCTGGAGAAGCTCGAAGCCATGACCTGCGTCTGCTCTGTCGGCCTTGATATGATCGCCGTCCCGGGTGATACCAGCGCATCCACCCTCTCTGCGATCCTTGCCGATGAAGCAGCGATCGGTATGATCAATAACAAGACCACCGCTACCCGCCTCATCCCGGTACCGGGCAAGAAGCCGGGCGACATGGTTCAGTTCGGCGGCCTCATGGGTTATGCACCTGTCATGGGGATCAGCAAGTTCAAGGCCGATGAATTTGTAGCAAGAGGCGGCAAGATTCCTGCGCCTCTCCGCAGCCTGACAAACTAAGCGAAATGGCAATCAAAAAAGCACCGGCGTAAGCGGGTGCTTTTTTGTTGGGGTCAAAGGGTGCAAGGGGAGCTCATGGGGCGTGCCGCCCTTTAAGGAAATGCTGATTAAATCTGACAACGATTTAATCAATGTTTCCTTAATAGTGAATGAAAGTTTTTCTCGAATGAGAAATGGTGGGGCGTCGCGTAGAAATCAAAAGCGCCGCGATGTATAAATAGGGCGATGCCTGCTTGAGACTTTAGACATCAGATATCAGACTTCTGACGTCAGATATCTGACTTCTATCTCTCAGTCTCCTAGTCGCTAGTCACCAGTCACTAGTCACTAGTCACTCTGCGCTCCTAGTTCTCGGATTTCCTGAATTTCCACATATACAGCCCGACGCAGATCAACGCGGAGAGAAGGGAGCCCATCGGGGCAGCAAGGCCCATCGGAGACAGTGTCTCGGGGAAGAGGAGGATGGCGAGGTAGGTGCCGGGGACGCGGACGGTGACGATCGAGATCATATTGTGCAGGAAGGAGTAGATCGATTTCCCATAGGCAGAGAAATATCCCGAGAAGCAGAAGTGAATGCCGGCAAAGATGCAGTCGATGACATAAGTACGGAAGTATTCACCGCCAAGGCGTACGACTTCCGGCTCATGGCTGACGAAGAGTGAGATGACCCACTCGGCGCAAAAGTGGACGACGAGGGTCGTAAGAAGGCCGAAGATGATGCATACACGGATGCCGTAGCGGAGCGCCTGCCGCCCGCGCTCATCGTTTCCGGCGCCTCGATTCTGTGCGGCGAAGGCGGCGACGGTCGAGAGCATGGCAGAGGGGACGAGGAAGAGGAAGCTGATGATCTTCTCCACGATGCCGACTGCGGCGGCGGCTTCGACGCCGCGGCTGTTTGCGATGGCGGTGATGATGAGAAAGGAGATCTGGATGAGCCCGTCCTGACAGGAGATGGGGAAACCGATGGCAAGGAGCGTCTTCATGCGGAGGGCATCGAAGGTGAAGGACTTCTTCGTGAAGGCAAGGCCAAGGTCGGCGCGGGCGAGGTACAAGAGGCAGAGGAGGACGGAGACGGCCTCGGAAAGAATGGTGGCTGCGGCTGCTCCGGCGGCCCCCATCGCCATGGGACCGATGAAGATATAGTCGAGCAGGAGATTGATGAGACCGGCGAGAGCGATAAAGTACATCGGCGTCCTTGTATCGCCAAGTCCGCGGAAGATGCTGGCAAGGACATTATAGGCGACGATGAAGGGGATGCCTGCAAAGCAGATGAGAAGGTACGCCCTTGTATCCTCCCATGCTTCCGCCGGGGTCTTCAGCCAAGAGAGGATAAGATCGCTCGAAAGGAGGAGGAGCACGGTGCTAACGAGGCTGAAGAGGGCAAAGAGCGGCACCGAGCTTCCGATGCAGCAGGAGGCTTCCTTCCGATCTCCGCCGCCCACTGCGCGGCTGATGGAGACGGTCGTCCCCATGGCGAGCCCGACGATGATAACGGTCAGCATGTGCATCAGCTGGCTTCCGATGGAGACGGCCGTGATCGGTGCGGCGCCATTGAAGAGACCGGTGATGAAGAGGTCGGCCATGCCGTAGAACGTCTGCAGAAAACAGGCGAGAAGGTAAGGGATGGCGAAAGCCATCATCTGGGGGAGCAAAGGCCCTTGGGTAAGATTGATTCCGGTCATAGGATCCTCTTTTTATAATGAATAGCCTGCCGCCTTTCACGCAGGCTGCTGCTTCATGGAGACAATCATATCACAGGCGAGGCGCTTGCGAAATATGGCTTTGGCAAGTGGTCTTCTGCCTGCATTTGCTTTTTTCCCCTCTCTGCTATAAGATGAAGGACAAATGAGGTGATTGGTATGTACATGACAGCACAGCGCAAGCGTCTTTTTCAATTCTTCAACGATCATCCGGATGCTTCCTTTTCCGCCAGAGACATACAGGCTCTGCTGAATCGCTCAGAAGCGTCTGCGATCAGTCTCAGTGCGGTGTATCGCAATCTGGCTTCTTTGGCAGAGGCCGGGCTGATCTTGAAATCGGCGGCCAGTGATGGACAAGAAACATTGTATAGGTTCGTCGGGGCAGATGCCTGCCGGGATGAGCTTCATATGACCTGTCTTTCGTGCGGTCAGACGACCCATGTAGACCATGTGACCGCGCGTGCTTTCGCGCAGGCTTTGGCGGGCAATGATGAGTTTCAGATGAATCTGGGGCAGACCACCATTTACGGCTTATGCAAAAAATGCCGGGAAAAATAATTTGTTTCTTACACAAAGAAGGACCCGTTCGGGTCCTTTTAAATTTGAGAAAATTTCGCAAATCTGTTGACGGAAGGACGGGAAGCGATTATAATGAGGTCCAGATTTGCGAAAGCGTCGCAAATCTTCACAATAGTTTCTGCTTTCGAAAGAGGGGCTGCCGGAGGGGTTGCTATTGGTTTTGCGGATGCAGTATGCTGCCAGATCATGGCGGAGCGCATTGCCTGTCCACAGGCAACGCGAGAAAGAACCCTTTTCGTCTCCGGTCACATGTCATCCCTGCTTTCAACCGTAAAGGAGTTCTTACTATGAAAATGAAAAAAATAGGTCTTTTCATAGCGACGCTTGCCGCTTGCCTGATAGGCGGCGTTGCATTGGCAGGCTGCACGCCGGGTCAGAAGTCAGCTGCTTCTCTCCCGCCGGAAAAGAAGATTCAGATCGTATGCACCAATTTTCCCAGTTATGATTTTGCAAGGCATATCGTAAAGGATCATGGCGAAGTCACCATGCTGGTGAAACCCGGTACGGATGTCCATAGCTTTTCTCCCTCGCCGAAGGACCTGAAAGCGGTGGCTGACAGTGACCTTCTCATTTATACGGGCGGTGACTCTGATGAATGGGTAGGGAAGATACTGGATGCGACCGGCAAGAAGCCCGGGAGCGTATTTCGGATGATGGATGCCGTGAAGCTGTCTGAAGAAGAACATCCGGAAGGCATGCAGACCGAAGAGGAAGCAGAAGAGGGCGCAGAAGAGGAGGGCCCGGAAATGGATGAGCATGTATGGACCGCTCCTGCCAATGCCATTGAAATTGTCAAAAAATTAAATGCTTCTATTTCCAAGCTGGATGGTGCGCATGCAGAGGAGTATCAGAAGAATGCAGAGGCATATATGAAAGAGATCACCGATCTGGATCAGAGCTTCCGTGATGTGATCGATCATGCAGATAGAAAAGAGATCATCGTGGGAGATCGCTTTCCCTTCCTGTACTTTATCAAGGAGTACGGTTTGACATATTATGCGGCTTTCCCGGGATGCGCCAAGGATACGGAAGCCGATCCGAAGACCATTGCCTTTTTGATCGATAAGGTCAAGGCGGATCAGATTCCCGTGATCTTCCATATCGAATTGTCCAATCAGCAGATGAGCCGCTCCATTGCAGAGGCGACAGGAGCCAAAGAGAGACAGCTCAATTCCATTCATAACGTCACGCAGAAGGATTTTGACGCCGGTGTCACCTATGTGGATCTGATGAGACAGAATGTCAAGACCTTGAAGGAGGCATTGAACTAAATGAGCGTATTGGATTGTCGGGATCTTTCTTTTGCATATGAAGGAAGACCGGTGCTGTCGCATGTGAATTTTTCTTTAGAAAAAGGGAGCTATCTGGGCATCATCGGTGAAAATGGCTCCGGTAAAAGTACTCTCATCAAAGGGATCCTGGGGCTCAAAAAACAGGCGGCAGGTGAGATCCGTCTTCATTTGCCGGATGCGCAAAAAGGGATGGGCTACCTGCCGCAGCAGCAGACCATGAAAAAGGATTTTCCGGCCAGTGTGTGGGAGGTCGTATTGTCCGGCAGGCTGAGCCGGCTTTCCTTTCCTTATCGGTACAGAAAAGTAGATCGGGACTGCGCAGAGCATATGCTGCAGTTTCTATCCCTTTCCTCTTTGAAGAATCATGCATTCCGCGAATTGTCGGGCGGACAGCAGCAGAGAGTGCTTCTGGCGCGGGCACTGGCGGCGGGCAGTCAGGTGTTGGTACTGGATGAACCGGTGACCGGGCTGGATCCCCGCATCACGGAAGAGATGTATGCCATGCTGGAACGATGCATTCACGAGTTGGGACTGACTATCATGATTGTATCCCACGATCTGCCCCGCGTGTTTCATGAGGTTCATCAGGTTTTGTATCTGGCGAAAGGGAAGCAGATGTTTTTCGGTCAGACGGAGGACTTTCTCAAAGCGCATCCCGAAGTCATACGGCAAGGAGGGATCCTGTGATGTCTCTTATTCTGGAATTGCTACAGTATCCCTTTATGGTGCGTGCGCTGGTGGTGGGCATCTTGATCTCGATCTGTGCTTCGCTTTTGGGGACCAGCCTGGTCCTCAAACGGTACTCCATGATCGGTGACAGCTTGTCCCATGTGGGCTTTGCGGCATTGGCGGTATCTTATGCTTTTTATCTGGATCCGTTGGTGATCTCCATCCCTGTCACGATGGCAGCGGCTTTTCTTCTTTTGGAATTGAAGGAAAGCATGCGTATCAAAGGGGATGCGGCGACGGCGCTTCTTTGCAGCAGCGCTTTGGCCGTGGGGGTTCTTGCCATTTCTCTCACCAGAGGGATGAATACGGATGTGTCCAATTACATGTTTGGCAGCATCCTGGCGATGAGCAGCGCGGATGTATGGCTCAGCCTGACAGCGGGCAGCATCATCATCCTCCTGTACATTCTCTTTTATCATCCCTTGTTTGCTGTGACTTTTGATGAATCCTTTGCCACCGCTTCCGGTGTGCGGAGCCATTTCTATCATCTGGTCCTGGCACTCATGACGGCAGTCACGATCGTGCTCGGCATGCGTATGATGGGCGCGCTTTTGATCTCCAGTCTGATCGTATTTCCTGCCATCACGGCGATGCAGATCTGCCATCGGTATCTGACCACCATTTGGACATCCACCATCGTGGGACTTGTCTGCTTTCTGGTGGGGATCACACTTTCGTATGCATTGTCCATTCCCACCGGGCCTTGCATTGTCTTGATCAATCTGATCGCCCTCTTTGCGGCTATCGGCCTGCGAAAATGGAGAGAAAGCGGGCGCATGGCTTGAAAGGATAGGCTTGATATATCCTGCCGGGCATGCTTCCTGTACCAGGAGGCTGCGGCGTAAAACAGGCAGCAGGCCATAGGATACTCACGCACAAAACGGTGCAGACGGGTATGTGGATTTTGAATGCAATTCCCGAGTGGAAAAGATCTCTTATAACGGGAAGAAAACCATCGTTGATGGAGAAAAGTACGGCTCTATGCACGGGAATAGCGATCGGTACTTGCAAGAAAAGCTGCTGCCTTACCGGCGGCGGCTTTTTTTGAAATACGTGTAGTAAAAAGTCTCGTATATATGATAAAATAATATAGTTATTTTCTTGTTCATGAATATTTTACAAGGGTCATCAGAATGAAACAGACAGATACAAAATCATCCAAAGACATAAAGCAGACAGATAGTCCTGGCCACTGGAAGATCTGGTGGGCGATCGCGACGCTGGTGCCTTTTGGCTTTTCCTTTTTTCTTTCCTGGTATTTCGGCGCGCCGGGCGGATTTGAGCTTTCTTCGCAGGTGAAGGTTTTCCTGCTCTTCCTGCAGGTCGGTTTTGTGACGGCCTATTTTATCCGGCACCGCTTGACGCGGGCAGCCGTGCATCTGTGGATCACGATCGGCTTTTTGTGGCTGCTCTCACTCATCGTGCCGTACCTTTCGACGCAGACGGATGTGGTGCTCGACATGTCGGATATGTCAGGCGAGCTCTCTGCGCCGCTCTATCTGTTCATCTCCTGCCTCTCTGCGGCATGGATCCTGCCGGGGAAATGGCGCATGATCGCGCGCATCGCGTGCGTCGTCCTGATGCTCCTTTATGTGGGCATCCAGTTCACGTATGTGGGCTACTACTTCATCACGCATTCTTTGATCTCCATCAATATGCTGCTGGCGCTCGCGCAGACGAATCTTGCCGAGACGAAGGAGTATATCGATGTGAATATCCCGTATGCCGAGCTTATCCTGGGGACGCTTGCGATCCTCATCCTCGCGTGGCTCATCTTCCACAGCAGCCGTTTCTCCTTCAATGGCCGCCTTCCCGTTTCCCGAAAGGCGTGGTGGGCGATGGCGCTGCTCTTCCTTGTGAATGTCGGTCTCTGCTGTCTCTCCATCGGGGCGACGCGACTTGCGCATGTGTATTATGAGACCTACGAGACGCTTTCCAGCTTCTCCGATTTCCAGACGATGGTGGAGAAGCGCCGCCACATGTCGATCAAGGATCGCGTCCTTGCCGCGCAGCTCAAAGCGGCGCCGGACGGTGTCTACGTCCTCATCATCGGCGAGTCTCTGACGCGCGATCACATGGGCGTCTATGGCTATCACAGAAATACCACGCCTTTCCAGACAGAGGCCGCCGCAGACTCTCACTATACCTTCTTCAATCATGCTTATTCCTGCTATACACAGACCGTCCAGGTCCTGACCGAAGCCCTGACGGAGAAGAACCAGTACAATGATATGGAGCTGGTCGATGCCTACTCCATCATTGACATGGCAAGGCAGGCCGGCTTCCATACCACATGGATTTCAAACCAGTCCCGCTACGGTGTCTGGGATACGCCGATCGGTGCGATCGGAAGCGCCTGTGATGATCAGTACTGGATCAACCAGTATGTCGGCACAGATGTCGTGACGAAGGATTTCGATACCGCCCTCATCCCCTATCTGCGGAAGGTCGATCCGAAGAACCGCCGCCAGCTCGTCGTCGTCCACCTCATGGGCAGCCACGTCAGCTACTGGGACCGCTACCCGTCCGAGTTCTATCACTGGCCGGAGAGCATGGGAAAGGAACGATCGACGGCTGACGTCATGAATGATGAGTATGACAACTCCGTCCTCTTCAATGACTACGTGGTCGAAAGCATCATGAACGAAGCCGTGAATTACATGAAAGCGGACAGTGTCCTCTACTTCTCTGACCATGGGGAGCAGGTCACTGAGCGTCCGGGGCACAATGCAGACCAGTTCGACTACACGATGGTACACATTCCCTTCTGGATCTACACCTCGGATGACTACCAGAGGAGCCACCCGCGCACCCTGAAGACTATGTGGGAAAGAAGAAATATGCCATTCACCAATGACATGCTCTACGATACCTTCATGGGTCTCATGGGACTTACGGCGACTCGCTACGATGAAAAGTCCGACATTCTTTCCCCTGACTTTGATAAAGATGTGACGACGCTCATGACCATGTACGGCAATGTAATGGTCAGAAACGATACCGAGCAGCTCGGAAGCAGTAAGGCGGCAGAGGACGAGCGCTGGAACAATGATATCCATCGCCGCCGCCTCTTCGCTCCGTCTTTCGATTGGAGCCGGTATCAGCCCGTCAAGATCGCGGGAGAAGAGATCCCCGATGTACCGAATGCGGGAGCAGGGCAGTAGAAATAGGTTTTGAGGGTTCGTCCTTTGATTCCGCTTGAAAGCTTCACTTGAATGAAAAATTAGAAATGAGAAATGCGAAATGGTGGTGCGGCGCCAAAAATAATGAAACGCCGCAGAATATAAATAGGGCGATGCCCGCTGGAGATGTCAGATACCAGACGTCAGATGTCTAATGTCTCCCAGTCTTTTAGTCTAATCTCCAGTCACCAGTCACTCATAATCCCTAGTCACTTTACTTTACTTTATTCCCGAAAGGAGTCTCCCATGCGTCTCAGACGTAAACCCTGGATCGAAGAAGCCATCAAAAATTACACCTCCATTCTCTTTTTGGAGGAACCGACCGACATGAAAGGCAAGTGGGAGACACAGTTTCCCCGTCCGGAGCAGCCGCTCCATGTAGAATTCGGCACCGGCAAAGGCCAGTTCATTTCCGGCATGGCCGCGCTCCATCCTGATGTGAACTACATCGGCATGGAGGTGCAGGAAGGCGTCATCTACTATGCCGCACAGAAGACCGCGGAGAAGGATCCGCCGGTAGACAATGTCCGTCTCATCTTAGGCGATGTGAGCGAGATCCTGAATATTTTTGGGGAAGGCGAAGTCGATGTGATCTACCTCAACTTCAGCGACCCCTGGCCGAAGAAGCGCCACGCCAAGCGCCGCCTCACCTATCGTGATTTTCTGAAACGCTACGCCGTCATTTTAAAAGAGGGCGGGGAGATCCGCTTCAAGACGGATAACAAGGACCTTTTTGATTTCTCCGTCGAAGAATTTGAGGCCATGGGCTGGCAGCTTTCGGACGTGATCTATGATCTTCATGCCGCTCCCGTCCCCGGGGATGTGGAGACAGAATATGAAGAGAAGTTTTCCAGAAAGGGGAACCTCATATGTCGTCTCGTAGCGAGACGTCCCTGAAGGATACGAAGTATGTGCCCGAGTGTCTGAAATGGATGCTCATCGCGGCCGCCATACTGATCGCCATCGGGGCGATGAATGTCTATAATGCCACCTACTATATGAATATGGCGGCAGGCGATGGGCCGTATACCCACTTTTTGAAGCATGTCGGGGTCTTGGCGCTCAGTCTGGCCATCGGCGCCGTCGTGGCTTGGCTGCCGAAGGGCTTCATCCGCGGTGGGGCTGTCATATGGGTCGGATTCACCCTGGTGCTGCTCCTCCTCGTTGTTGTAGCCGGGCATCGGGCGAATGGCGCGACGCGCTGGATCATGCTCGCGGGCTTCTCTCTCCAGCCGTCTGAAGTCGCGAAAGTGACCGGTCTGATCTGGGCGGCATCCTTTCTGGCCAAGCGCATACGGAAAGGAGAGAAGATCACGCTTGTCAAACGCTTCTTTCGTCCGGTCTTCCATTTCGCGGATCGGAAGAAAAAGGAGAATACCTTCCGCTCTATGATCGGATACTTTCTGCCGCTCTATGGGCCGCTCGTGATGGCACTCTTTGTTCTGAAACAGCCGGACATGGGGACAGCGGGGATGATTCTGCTCTTCCCCCTACTTCTCTACGTCTTGGCAGGACTTCCGCTTTTCGAAATCCTCTTGGGCGTAGGGGGTGCGATCGTCACCTTTGCGATTCTCGTCATTGCTGAACCGTATCGCATGGACCGTGTGGTCGTACTCTGGGATCCCTTCTCCTATGCGGCGAACCGCGGCTACCAGACCGTACAAAGCCTCATCGCGGTCGGCTCCGGCGGACTCTTCGGGCAAAGCGTCGGCGAAGGCATGTCGAAATTTCTCTACCTGCCCGAGCAGTACACCGACTTTGCCTACGCCGTTTTCAGTCAGGAATTTGGCTTCATAGGCTCTGTTTTCGTCCTTCTTCTTTACCTCGTTTTTCTTCTTGCGGGATTCTCCGCAGCCAGAAAGCTGAAGGAGACCTATGCGGCTCTTCTCGTCTACGGACTCACCATGCTGATCTCCGTGCAGGGCATCGTCAATATCGCGATGGTCATCGGCTGCTTTCCGGTCACCGGGATCCCGCTGCCCTTCATCTCTTATGGCGGGTCCTCGCTCCTCATGAATATCATCTCTGTCGCACTCATCTACGGCACCACGGTGCAGAGCCTTCGCGAGACAGATCTGGAGGAGCGAAAGCGCCGGATCGCACAGATGGAAGGGCGTGGGTGAGGCACTGCTGACCGGGGATCTCCCGGAAGAGGCTTCCTTAAGCGCTGCACCGCATACCATTTTGAGAGCTTCCCGGAGGCTGGCATGAAGTATAATGAAAACGACACACTCGATGTGCTGACCCGGCGTCTTTCCTTGGCCGCTGCCGAGGGAAAAGGGATCTGTTTCCTTCCTGTGGGCTCCGTGAAGGGGGAGGGAGTGACAGCTCTTTGCCGGGCTGCAAAGGAGATCCGAAAGAGAACCGTGAAGCCTCTTACTATCCTTGCGCTGACCATGGACATGGTCGCTATGGGGCGTATGGCGCTTGCCATCAGGGCTTGCGGCTTCGAAGGCGCAGCGATCTGTAAGCAGGACGGGATGCGCTTTCTTGCGACCGTGCATGGCGGGAAGCTTTACGCGGAGCGGCTTTCCCCGTCTGACCTTGCATTTCCCGAAGAGAACGAATGGACCCCCTACCATGAGATGGCTTTTTATCTGGGGATCACGCTCTATGCGGCGGGGATGGAAGAGGCGCTCCTTCCCGCGATGGACCGGGCGAGACACATGGCGAAAGAGCTTTTGAAGGACAAAACGGTTTGATTTTATGGGATAATGAATGAAAATAAAGAGTAAGCAAAAAGCCATGAGAAACGGCGATTCTCATGGCTTTTTGCTTGCTTACATTCCCTTTACAAACTTTACTGTACGATGATAGATGGATTCCCGCTTTTTTTATATAATTTATTTATAAACAGGACTCATTTCGCAAGGGGTTCGTATGTCTATCAAGGGAAACACTGATTCAATCGTTGTCAGATTTCATTCTTGGATTTTTATACAGAGCAAGGAATCAGCTGACGCGAATAGCGAGCTATTTAAGGAGGATGATGACGAAGCTATGTATAAAAATCCATATGAAATTCGACTCTGCGATTGAATCAGCGTTTCCCAAGGTTCATATAGGTAAGGAAACGCTGATTGCAGCGCAAGACGATGGAGTCCGTGTTTCCTTGGGAGGAGCACGGAATGAATGAAACAGTCAAGATCTGCTTTGGCCTGATCGGCGGCCTGGCACTTTTCCTGTACGGCATGAATACGATGAGTGATGCCCTGCAGAAAACTGCCGGGGAGCGCATGAAAAAGATCCTCAGCTTTTTGACAAAGAATCCGATCATGGGGGCGCTCGCCGGAGCGCTGGTGACGGCAGTCCTGCAAAGCAGCTCAGCGACCACCGTCATGGCGATCGGCTTCGTCAGTGCCGGACTGATGACACTGCCGCAGGCGATCTCCGTCATATTCGGTGCGAACATCGGGACCACGATGACAGCACAGCTCCTGGCGTTCAAGCTCAGCGACTACATTTATCCCATCATTTTCATCGGCTTCATGCTGCAGTTTGTCGGCAAGACAGAGAAGCTGAAGAATATCGGCATGGTCATCTTCTCTTTCGGACTGCTCTTTGAAGGGATCGAGATCATGGGACATGTGATGAAGCCGCTCGCAGGCAGCAGCGTCTTTGTCGACCTGATGGCAGAAGTCTCTTCGACACCGGTCCTGGGTGTACTCCTCGGCGGCGTGATGACGCTGGTGGTACAGAGCAGCTCGGCTACGATCGCCGTGCTGCAGAATTTTGCGGCCCAGCCGGCAGCTGATGGCGGCAGCAGTGTCATCGGCCTTACCGGTGCGATCCCGATCCTTCTGGGAGATAACATCGGTACGACGATCACAGCCATTTTGGCATCGATCGGGCAGACGAAAAATGCGCAGCGCACCGCGATCGCGCACAGCATTTTCAATATCAGCGGCAGTCTGGTCTGCCTGTGCATCATTCCGCTCTTTGCACAGTTCGTGCAGTACATCTCGCCGAGCGGCCGTGAGATCGATGTCATTTCCCGGCAGATCGCCAATGCACACACGACTTTCAATGTCGTATGTACGCTGGCATGGCTGCCATTCATCCCTGTCATGGTCAAGATCGTCAAAGCCATCATCCGCGGGGAAGACAAGAACCTCAAGGCCGCCTATGAGCCGCAATATCTGGATAACAATCTGCTCGATAAACCGGCCGCTGCCATGTACCTTGTCTCTTTGGAGCTGGAGCGCCTGGTCGGACTGGCTGACCGGACGCTGAACCAGCTGAAGCTCGTCCTTGACAGCCAGCGAACCGCCAAGGATTATGAGGCCTTTCAAGAGGATCTGATGATCCTCGAACAGCTGCAGGGACGAGTCACCGAGTACATCACCAAGCTGCTTTCCGGCGGCTATCTGACCGAGCAGCAGTCGGAGGAAACGGCGAGGCTTCACTTCGTTACGAATAATATCCAACGCATGGCAGAGCGATGCAGGGATATGGATGAGATCTGCCGGCAGGTGGTCGCGCAGAACCGTGTGTTCTCCTCGGTAGCCAATGAAGAAATCGTGAAGTGCATCACACTTGCCCAGTCGCTTCTCTCGCGCTCTGTCGAAGCCGTGAAAACAGGCTCCAAAGAGATGGTGAACGATATATTCAGGGACACGGATCAGATGCGCCGCTCGGAGCGCCGCTGCAATAAGGCACATCTGAAGCGTGTGAAAGCAGGCGAGTGCCATGCCCATATGACACCATACTTCTCCGACCTTCTCTACAACCTGAGTCGTATCGCGGACAACTGCGTCAGCATCGCAGAAGAAGCAGACACCGGTGCAGGATTTGCAGAGCTTCACAAAAATGCGAAGAAAATGGGATTCGTAGAGGGCAGCTGAGAGTCATGAAAAGGGACGCACCTTTCGGAGCTTACCGCATCTGTTTTCTGGCGAAGGGCAATAAAAAAGGCGATGTGAAATAACGATCATCTCATTTTCGCGTTCCATCTGCCGCGGGGGACTTGCAGCTCTCATAGGAGTGACCGGGAAACCTTATCCCCGCTGTCTTTCATGCCATAGTCACCCTATCCGCCTCTGCGGGGCACCTTCCCCTAGAGGGTAATGCTATTAAGTTAAGCGGCAGAACGTTCTTGG
>ULUF01036342.1_pt1 | contig 25512 bp, 18 predicted proteins | sample 1958311 | NCBI WGS metagenome assembly ULUF01 (sample SAMEA4835754, study PRJEB28245) | human gut metagenome | biome: gut microbiome; material: fecal sample | place: Denmark | collected 2008 | reverse complement strand
CGATTTTCTCGTATCGCAAACCTAATCCCTAGCTACTCATCCTCACAAGCTCTTTATTATCTTATCATTGAGCTCATCATATGTCCATCGGATATCGCTGCCGCGGATGAGGCGGGTGAGCTGGTGGAGGCGCTGGAGAATTTCCTTCGAAGAGAGCCCTTTCCCTACCACATTCTTAGTGAGGCTTTGGATCTTTTTTTACCTCCTTATTTTAGATCGAACGCGTTACTACCTTTCCCTACCACATTCTTAGTGAGGCTTTGGATCCGTTCATCGCTCATATTCGTGATCTCATGGGCGATGGGATTTCTGACGCTTTCTTCGACGGAGCGGAGTTCTTTGAAAAGGCGGGTGATCTGGCTATGCTTTTCATTGCCTCGAAGTTTCCCCTCTTCGAGATACTCTGAGATGAGGACGATGAGGCTGAAGTAGATCGGCGCCGGGCGCAGCATACCGCCGAAGGCATTCTCCAGATAGCTGACAAGGCCCCGCCAATTCTGGTTCATACGTTCACGGTCAATATAGAAGATCTGATTTCCTGCGTGATCTTTCTTCCAGTATCCGATCTCGGGCAGGGTGAAGCCAGGGATCTTCTGGATGTACTGCATGCCAAGTGAAGCAAGGATAGGCGAGAGCTTGACGATGAATTCCGGGTACTGCTTCTTTCTCTGTCTCATTTCCATGACCTGGAAATACTCGGAGAAGTCTCCCGCCCCTTCGATGAGTGGTTTTCCCTCATACTGGGCGATGACTTTATTCGCTTCCTTCCACATGAGGTCGCGCCGCAAGGCGGCGTGCTGAAGGAGTTTTTCGGAAATGGGCGAGAAGCAGTTCTTATTCTGCCTGACGATCTGAAGCGCACCGGCGTACTCGTAGTTTCTGACGAGCGATGTCACCTGACGAAGAAGGCCGTGGCGCTTCAGGAGAAGGAGCGGCGGCTCTTCGCAGCGGTTGACCGCACCGGGCTCGGCGTCTTCATTGCAGTCGAGCATTTCGACGAGCTCATCAGCTGTCCGGCAGGGATGATTTCCGCGGTTCGATTTTCTTTCCGGGCTTGGCACCTGAATGGCTTTCGTCCGCGGGTAGTCGAGCGCGAGGAGTGCCATGACGGTCTTGATCTGCGGCGTGCCGGAGCTGACATTCAGAAGCCACTCCGCTTCCGAATGGGCATCATACGCACTGGCAAAGGCGTCCTGTATGGCGGTCAGCTTCTCATACTTCTGCGGTTCGGTGATGCCGCTTCGGAGGATCTCGACTGTGACATCGGGCGCGACGCTCGCGATACCTCTCGTGTAGCAGCCCATCTCGTCTTCCTTCTCTTCCATGTCTTTCGTGAGGAAGAGGATGACTTTGTCTGCCGGATAATAACGAAGGATGTGCAGGATCGCACCGTCATGGAAACCACGGACGGGATCCGTATCGCCAGCGGGTGTGAATAAGATACGCATATGCAGCTCCTTTCATTGAGTGACTAGTGACTGGAGACTAGGGACTGGGGACTAAAATGGCGCCTTCGGGCATTGCGTTTTTGCATGACTGTTGAGTAGCCCTTGAAGAAGAGGCGCGCCGAAGGCGCAGGATAGACTGCCCCGCAGGGGCAGCCTTCTACGTGCTCAGTTGAAAACGAATGTGAGATAGCCCGTCCTCTCGTTTCGTCATCCCGAGCGCAGCCAATGGATCTTTCTTGTCACAGCAGTGTACAACATGCATGCGGCTGCTCAGAAAATCGCTCGGGCGCTCATCTCACACTCTCCGTTTCACCGGTGTGCAAAGAAGATTTCTCGCTTCGCTCGAAATGACGATACGGGGAAGGCGATACTCTCATTTTCCGCCTACTTGAGACGCTTTCCCCTCTCGCTTTCATACCGCCAGTGCCCTATCCGCCCCTTCGGGGCACCTTCCCCTCGAGGGGAAGGCTATTCATGACAAGCGGCGAAGCCGCCACCTTCATTTCTCATTCGAGAGAGTTTCCACAGGAAACCATGGACTACGACGCCCATGGTTTCCTACTGTTTCTTCTCCCAATATGCCACCTGTGTCTCCATCGCGCCCATCCCGAGGGCGGTCTTGATGCCGATGCCGGTGTACATGGCAAAAGAGGCGAGGGTGGCAGCGAGGCTGGCGGCCATGTCATTTTTGAAGAAGCCGTAGGTCACATTCCCGCGGAAGGCGCGGATGCGGCGGCCTTCTACGGAGAAGGGATGCATATGAAGGTGGTAGTCGGAGATGTCCAGCTGGCTCGCAAGGTGGTCTATGAGGTCCGGCTCATCGATGATGGACGCATCGCTGAAGGCATTCCATTTCCGGACGAGGCTCACGAAGAGAAGACGGGGATCGGGGAAGATGGCATAGGTACCATTCGTTTTGAAAGAGGTCGATGTCAGGAAATCCATATCGATATGGTGGATGCGCCGCCCGCTCCAGCAGCGCTCTTCGATGTCTGCGAAGGTTTCCTGTCTTGCGATACGGAAGTGAGAGAGCCCCACCGGATAGCCGCGCTGCTTCAGGGTGAGCTGGCTCTGCTTCATGAGCGGCACGAGGATCTCATCGAAGGCTTCTTCGGTGAGGGTCTGAATGCGCCAGCAGAGCTTTCCTTCCTTCAAAGTGACGTACTGGCTGTAGGGGCGCACCTTCTCTTCGTGCATGGCCGCCGCCCACTCGGGGGAGATGATACCCATGAGCGCACCGTGGAGGACGGATCCCATGGACTGGTTCAGCTTTTCCCCTTCGGGGAGAGTGAGTTCGATTTCTGCCTGTCTCAGCATAGTGGCTCTTCCTTTATAGTGGCTAATCCCATCAGATATGTATATCCATCCTTGTACACCAGATTCAACGTATGCGGCGATATCTTGTCATCTTTAAAATGCTTCCCCTCAGAAAATTCTCTTTGCATCCACTCTCTCGTTACCATTACAGCTCGATATGGATCTGGTGCCAATGAATACAATAATGTCTTCATCAAGAAGCCGGTTCCTGCGCCCAGCCTGAGATTAACATTTTTGGCATCCCGAAGATCATCTATTTCCTCTTTTGCATTATTTTTGAATGGTTCCTTCAGAAGATCATGCTGAAACTGAAGATAATTTTGCAGAACTACCTTCAAATCAGAAAATGTCTTTATCCCAAAATGCCCCATTCCATTTTCACTGTCATCATCTATCCCCACAGTAAACTCCAAAATAGATCCCGCTTGCAGGGCTTCTCTGAAGAGGGCTTTGATCGAATGCAGCTTATTTGAATTTACCGCTAAATCCAGCTTCGGTATGATGCAACGTTCACCCTCTTTCAATACAGCATCACTAATAGAGAGACCCCGAAAATAGCTATTGACCATATTCAGCTCGCCCTTCTTATCGACCGCAATCGATAAACGTTTCTCCAAATGTTCCACCACCGCTTTTAATGAAGCAGATGGAGCCTTGAGCCGATTCTTGCACATTCTTTTGTTCTTCTTATCGGGGATTGGTATCTTCCGTATCTCCTGGGCTATGCTTTCGATTTCCTTCCATTCATTTGCATAGTCGCCCTTATGTTTACGAATGAAATCTGAAAGAATCGCTGTCCGCATCGCCCCCTTTATCGAAGAGCCCGGAATATAAGGCACGCCTTCCGCATCACAGGAGAAACAAACAATATCATTATTGGGCTCTTTTTCTTTTGCGCTCTGACTCAGGTATCTTTCTTCTCTGTCAATCACGCCATTTTCTTGCAAAACGCAGATAAGCGCATCTACATCTTTGTACTTCTTCCGCAACACCGGCTGACCTTTCAGGTAGTCATACAGCTTAAACTCTTTGGGGTTCTCCAGCAGTTTTCGAGAAAAATCATCCATGATCTTTTCTTTCCAAAGGAAGGAAATCCATTTTCTTTCGTGCAAAAAGTAAACCCGCTTCGTTTTGGGACTATATATGTACTGCCCTTTTGAGTATTTTTCTCCACTGCCGATACAAATCGGCGTATAACAAGTCAGCCTGACTTTCCAATAGTGCATACTCATGTCGGCACCCCCACATAAAGGCCCTTCCCATATCGATAAACCGGATGGGAGACGGCCGGTGTACTCACATCCGCGATTCGCCCTTCCAGCCTGTTAGAGAGGCAGCTTCCCGCTGCCATCATATAGATAGTATGCATCTTGGCAGGTGATTCCATGCCTTTGCTCCAGGAAAGACCGCTCCGACGGATCCATAAACCGTTTCCACGAGCTGCTACCTCTATTTCCTCTTTCTTAGGCAGAAGGCTGCAAAGACTCATCTGCTGCGTGGCTTTTGTATCCATCAATAATTCATACATAGCTGCCGCATCTTTGTTGTCTTCTGTCCCATTCAGTACCCGATAAGACATTTCTTCCGTAAAACGCCCCATCCCACTAGATTTCCGACCACCGATACCAGACAGTCCAATCAGATGAATGAGTGCGGACAGCCAGCTCATATCTTCTTTCTGTGACAGTCGAATCACAATATAGAGGCCTGCATTCGGAGCAAAGAAATAACTCCCCGTCGAATATGGCACTCGTTCTCTCCCATTGAAATGTACTTGGGATATAGAACTTGCAAAGTCTGGCTCATCTTTCAGCGACGACGAACCACAGCGGCAGGCATCTATATACAAACGTAACTCAGAGGTCCGGAGAAAGGCTCTCTTTTTCGCCTTTTTCTGAATGGACGCATTCTTCTTGACTTCTTGCAAACTTTGTGCCTGCCGCCCTTTTCCGTCAATCAGAAGCATGGGTTTGGGAATGTACCACTCATAAGCATTGCCACGCTTATACCATGGCAATAAATCGGAAAACGCAATTTCTCCGCTTTCCGCTTTGGCTACCAGTCGGGAAAGAGCCTCATCTCCCAGCCTAGCGGCTTCTGCGCAAAGGGCGCTGAAAAAGGTATCTGCTCTACATATCAGCTGCAACGCATCCAGTCCTCCCCCGCCGGATGCATCACCAAAATGTACAGAAGACAAAAATCGTAGGGGAAGAAGCACATAGGTACTCATAAGCTTGCCTTTTCCAGTTGATCAATCAGTGCATCGTCCACCAGTGCCTCTCCTGTTTTCGCATCGATTCGCTCCACATAGAAATCCGAAAATCCTACACGGCCATAGCCGCGGGAGCCGTGCCCGCCGAGATAGTCGAGCTGCAACAGGCGGAAACCATCCGCCAGCACTTTCATATCTTCCGCAAGTTCTGCTTCATCTTCGATGTTATAAACCAGTTCGAAATCAAATTTCATACCACGCGGCACACGCTCGATCTGCCGTGGATTGGCTGTACTGGTCGCTCTTTCGATTGTATTTTCAAATTTGACCTCTCCCAGATAGGTATCCGTATCAATGGATTCAAATCTCTTGACTGAATATTTAGCGACAAACGAATCTACAAACTGCAGTCTGGATAATCTGATATTTTTATTATCTTTCCCCGAAGAGCCGAATAAGCGCAGGATCACTTCTTCATCCTCGGAAGGCTGTGGTAGGATCCTTTTCCCATCTCTTGCTTTGGCTAAAAGGGTTCTCATCTTTCCCTTGATAGAGCTGCCCGGGATGATGGGCTGTCTGCTCATAGGATCTCTCACGAAAACACTATCCACCGCGCCGATGGGAGCATAATCGCTGGAGGCGCCGATATGAAGACCTGTCTTGACTTCTAAAACAGCTTTGATAACCAGTTTCCCTAAAAGTTGTACCTGTCCCATATTAGTCTTTCCCTCCATAGAATTTATGGAAGGCCACGAGCGCTTCCACATAGCTTGCAAACTTCTGATATTTCTCTACACTATCGCCAATACCGTCGATCCAATCCATAAGCTTTGCTTCTTCGTTGAAATCTTTAACCGGTGTCCCCATTCTCCCGATCTGGTAAGCCAATTTTACTTTCAAAAATTTCACTTGCATTCGCAAATCTTCCGGCAGCTTTGTCTCTTTCTGAGAAAGCCTGTATTGCTCCACTTCACCAGTGACTGCATTCACCGCTGCCAGAAATTTTCTGATCTGCGATCTCGTGACCATATTATTTTTATTCTGGCTCAATTTCTTCATGACCCTTTGTGCGTCATCCACATAATCCGCCATAGCTGCCTCCTTATTTTTCTTTCTCTCTCATGCGATAAATGACCAGCCGAAGAGCCGTTTCCACTTCGAGTCTTTCTTTGCCCGAGGAGCGCCCCCACTGGAACAGATTCTTCCGTATGTCTTCGTAATTGGCTTTTTCTTCTGCCGTGATGGTCTTTCCTACCGGTTCCAGCCGGGCGAGGGTATAGGCAAATCGCGCCAGATTGAAGGGCCTCTTCACCAGCAGCTCCAGAAGCCGGTAAAGGAGAGATTTCCCTGCCGGGCATCGTCCTTGCGGCGCTTCGCTGTCATTAATCCCGGTGAGGATCATATGCTGCAGGAGGAAATGCAATTTTTCTCCTGCCACTTCCTTTTCTAATTCTTTCCATGAAAAGACCGGTGCAGCGGCCTCGCTCTCTCCAAAGAGAGCCACGCTGTCTTTCCCCGGCTCTTTCTTTGCTCTATCCTCCAGCGCCCCGCTGTCCTCCGCCATCCGGATCACGGGATAGGTGGGAGAAAAGAGGCCAAGACCGGCGGAGAAGGAGAGCATGCCATTCGTATAGGCAGCAAAGGTTTTCCGAAGATCGACGGAAAGCTCTAAGAGGTCATCCCACGCACCGACGAGGAAAAGATCGTCGCCGCCGGAGTAGACGATGTGGACCAGTCGATTTCCTTCTTTCTCGCCGAAGAGGTAGAAGGGTTTCTCGCCCGCGGGGAGTTTCTTCTCGCAAATATCTACGATCCCCTTCGTGAAAAACATGGAGAGGCTTCTTGACAGCGCGGCGTAGCGGGAGAATGTCGCATACTGCGCAGGAAGGCCTGCCGCAAAGACGGCGCCCAGCCAGTCCACATCCGCGCGGAGCACGCCCAAGCGATCGATCCCGGTATCTTCCTCTTTCCCGCCAGACCGTTTGGCGAGGTCGCCAAAGTCCAGCGTGCTGCCGCTTTCTTTGGCTGCGTAGTCCCCCACCCACAGGCGCGTCCCGATCAGAGACGACGTGGCCGATGCATTGCGGGCATACACGCGGTAGAGCAACCCCTTCTTCTCGAGCTTCCGCTCCTCTTCCGGCGTGACTGCTTTCAGGTACTTCTCGCCAAAGGGAGATGGCAGAGGCAGCGCTCCTTCGATGGGTGCATGCAAGATCGCAAAGACAGGCTTTGCGTCGATGATGTTCTTCCCGAGAAGGTACATGCCATTGCACGCCGGGCAGACCTGTATTTTTTCATCCTCTTTCCCGGGGACAGCATAGTCCTCGAGCTTCGAAGCATCCAGCGATCGGTGGCAGAGCGCGCACTCTCGCATGCCGGGCTCGATCGTATTCAGCGCGCTGTCTTCGTCGATCATGTCCGCGATCGCCTCCGCGCTGTAGCGGCTCTGCTTCTTCTCCGCAATGACGCGGTTCAGGCGGCGGAAAATATTGTCCTTCCTCTCCTTCCCTGGGAGCAGCTCTTCTGCCGAGAAAGGCACCCAGCCCGCCGCCACATAGAGCGACGTGCCGTAGTCATGAAGCAGCCGGTCATTCACAGAGCGGAAAGCTTCTTCCAGTACCGCTTTCGTCTCCTCCGAGTTGTCCGCCATCATGTAGAAATGCCCGCCGCCGGAGTAAATGAGATTCGCCCGGGACAGCGAGAGCTTTTCAAGGATCTCATCGATGATGTGCTCCATCACCATCGTCAGATAGAAGGAGCGCCCACGCAGCATGCGCATCGCGCCCTTCGTCTGCACGCGGTAGATGAATTTCTGGATGCCAGAGAAGTCAGCAGAAATAAAGAGCAGCGTATCCTTCTTGCGGTTTTCCAGACCGCGCGTGTAGCAGAAATTTTTATAATCTGCGATTCCGTGCTGCTGCATATATCGAAGGAGCGAGGACGCCACCGCGGCGGTGATCTTCACATGGTCGAAAAGGGAAATGTCACAGACTTCCCCTTTCGCCGTACTTGAAGGCACATAGGAGAGCGTATCCTCCAGAATGCGGAGCAGCTCATTTTCCTTCATCTCCTGCGGCGGTATCTCTTTGAAATTCGCCAAGAGCTTCTCCACGATCTCTGCATATTTCCCGCGACTCGCCAAGGGCCTGTCAGCGACCGGCATATTCATCGGCAGCGCTGCATTCAGAGACTGCAAAGGGAAATAGGACTTTCTCTTCGCCCCATCGAAGACATTGAATACATTCTCCAGTGTCATCTCGGGGTCGAATCCGAAAGCCGCCGTCCCGTCATCCCTATCCCGCCGGTCGATGCCTGCGGCGAGATTATCCGCTTCGTAGACGATATAGGCGAGATCATCCGGAGTGAGATGCGCCCCTCTAAGATCCCTCCCATGGTGATAGCGCACGCAGCGCACCACCGCTTCTCCTGCCTCCGATATACCGCAAAAAGGGCGCAAAAAATCAGCGCCAAGCTGAGAGTGGGTCTTCCTCTCTCCGCTGGCCCTGATGATGGCTTTGCCTATATCGTGCAGGAGCGCGCCGATCGTCACGATTCTCATCATGTCTGTCATTCCCATCGCTCCCTTCTCTATAGAAGACTGCTTTGAAATTATTTATGTTATATTGTAATTATGGCACAGTTCGTTTTAGCACGCAAGCATTTTTGATTGACAAAATAAAACGCGCCTCTACTCATGAGAGGCGCGTTTTACGCAAGCCAAAAAGACACAGCGATGGGAGATAGTTCTCCTCCATGAAGACATTCCCTGCAATCTGGCACCAGCGCATTTCATGGTTCATATCGCTTACGCGATTAAGCTTCGCTCTAGGGAAACACGGATTACATCATTGTCAGATCTAATCAGCGCTTCCCTAGATTTCTGAAACCATCATGACAAGAAGGACTAATAAATCATGTTATATTTCATTTTCTAGGAAAATACTTTGAATAGCCCAACAAAGATGCAAATCGCTCCGATAATATCAAAGATAAAACCATATTTTACATTAAGCATAGGATAGCAGCAAAAGGCAACAAAATTGTTTTCGTCTGGTCGAGGTCCTCCTAAAAGAGTAGAAGTCGCTATTCCAGCGGCAATCCAGAATGGGCCACCGGAAAAGAAGAAGTAGGCTGCAATCATCATAAAAGGGAAAGCAAAAAGAAAGCTTTCGATCTGTTTCTTCAATATGGAACATACCACAGAGAAAGCCAGGATTCCGATAAATGTCATTTCTGCTCCCCTCTACTTTACTAATACAAAAAGTGCTGGCCATAATATCTATAAAACATATAATCTGCATCGTGAGAATTGGGAGCGTTTAATCTAATTTTATTATTTCTAAATTTATTGGTAGGTACGTCCTGAAGAAATGTCCCTGCTGTATTATAGGCTTTGTTCCTGATCACACTGCCCACTATACCAGTATTTTGTATTAACTCTTCGAAAATTGCCTTATTGAGTTGATCATAAGAGATGTTCCTATCTCTTAATTGGATGGACTTCTCTAATTCTCTTCTACTTCTTTGGTAATCATAACAAAAAACTTCTGTCACTTTAAAAATTAGATTATCACTACGGCCCACATAATACACATCTCCTAATAACGTATAATAAGGTGGATCGCATCGTAAAGAGTGGATTGATTCAGCATCTATATAATTGATACAAGATCGACTCTCATCCATCTTTACATATCGTTCTGGATGACTCTGTATCTCCTCTAAAGAAATAGCCCAAGAGTAAAATGGCATAAGGAGCCAAAATAACATAATGACCATAATTTTTTGCATTGCCTTCTTCTCCTTATTTTACCTGTGCTAAAAGAGCAAGTAGAGAATGAATCCCACAATTCCTGCCAAACCGATCCAAAACCAGCATCCTTCTTTTCGAAATACAGGAAGAGCATTGAGCATTTCAAACTCTCCCTGTAAACGAGAAATGAAGAAATCACGCATCTCTGGCAAAGGATGATAGTTAGAAAGCGCCTCCAAATCAGCATCGCATCGATTCATAATTTTCCTCGCTGAATTATCTGTTACAAAAAGAGCCTCAAACTCCTCTGAAGGAAAGGCTTCTATCATGGCAGAGAATATATGAGAAGTTCCTTCAGGAATGAATCCAGTCCCCTCTATCAAAGACCGTATAGCAACATCCATGTAATCGGCATCCTCTTTTTTGTAGGCACGATGCAGCCAAAGAGACGCACATCGATACCGGATGCCTAATATCCCACTAAAATAAGCCAGGAACGAATCACCGAAATACTGCGGAATCTGTTCGGCTGACCACCCTTGCTTTCCACCCCAATCAAACGTTGCCTTGATCAAAGGATTCATCTCTTCCACAGGACGTCCCACATAATAGGAACGGCTATCTCCACAAACAATCCGCATGACCGCGTTCGCTATGGCGACTTGCTGATTTAAATCCATATATTCTCCCCCATTTCCAATTACCGCTGCATCGACATGGCTTTCATCATCGCGATCTGCTCTTCCGGCGTCATCTCCACCTCATAGAGGACCCCATTGGCAGAAAGTGCCTGATCCCCCATAAACTCCACGATGGGAATATTCACATACTGTCCTCTCATTTCATCAAAAAACATGCCACCCCCTGCATATTGATACCGTTCTCCCGTCTGATAAGATACGAGCCAAAAGGCACCCACACTTTGAAACAAGGGACATAGCAAAAGCAATACCAGTAATAACCATTTTCTCATCATATCTCACCGTCACTTTTCTCTCGTATCGTCATTTCGAGCGAAGCGAGAAATCTTTGTTATTCGCAGTCAAGCGGACGATGTCAGGAAACAAAAACGGGAAACCTGTTATCCCGCCTTCCTTCGGGCATCGCCATCTATACTCTGCGGCGCTTCTAATTTTATGCGCCGCACCACCATTTCTCATTTCTCATTTAAAAGTGCAGCACGCCCCCGGGGCGAACCCTGATCCCTAGTCATCAGTCGCCCCCATTATTTCCTTCCCCGTCTCTTGAAGTCCTCCTCTATTCCTTTCTTCCAGTCTACCGAGATCGATTCTACGAAATGGTCACAGAAGTCATCCACTGCCTCAAAATTTTTCTGAATCCCTTCCTCATCACATAAAAATTCTGCCGCACGATCTTCATGGATGCCAAGATGACCTGCCGCTTCAATGGCATTCATATTGGCTCCCAAGAAAATAAACTCCCAGCCATATTTCGATTTTTCTCTTTCGACCATATGTCTCACGTCTTCGTAGTCATAGAAGCGGCTTGAATTTTCCTCTCCATCAGTAATGATGACCACGAGGGTATGGGCCGGCACGTCCTCTGGGCGGGCATATTTATGGACAGTGCCAATGCGATGAATGGTACTTCCTACTGCATCCAGAAGGGCGGTGCAGCCACCGGCCACGTAGTCTTCCTCGGTCATCGGACGCACGCTTTTCAGGGGCAGCCGGTCATGAATGACGTCGATTTCTGAATCAAAGAGGACGGTGGTGACCAATGCATTTCCTTCTCCCTTTTTCTGCTTTTCCATCATAGAATTGAACCCGCCCAGGGTATCTTTCTCCAGCCCGTGCATGGAACCACTGCGATCCAGGATGAAAACAAGTTCGGTCAGTTGGGTATTCATAGTTGTCCTCCTTGGGAATAAGCGGTGACTAGTCACTGATGCAAAATAAAAAGACTGACAGATATCACTTCGTCAGTGACTCTTTTGCAGTCTTAGTATATCCCTTTATTCTTTTGAAATGGTCGCTTGGAAAGCGACAAATGAATCTTCTGATGGCTAGGGAAACACGGATTCAATCGCAGAATCAGCGTTCCCTAGATCAGCGGTTCGTCGAAATCAAAAAGCACTTGATTGATCTGGTAGATATCATAGATTCCCTTTTTCACAAAATACTCTACGATCAGGTCGCCTTTTCGGGCATGAGACAAGGTATACCCTGCCTTTCCCAAAAGCTCCTGCAATTCAGAGAGGGGGAGTTCCAGGGCAATCCCCAGAGCGAGCGCCGTTGCCCGAGAGGGTTGATAATCCGCATGGGACCGAATCTTAGAAAAAAGCTTCCGATCCAAATTGGCTTTCTTATAACATTCCGGATCCGTCATGCCCTTCTCATCGATTTTACGCAGTACCATATGAGAAAAACTTTCTTCTAACTCAGAGAAAAATGGCTCCTCTCGCTTCGAGTCTACAAAGAAATCCCCAAGATGAGTTTCGTTATAGTTCACCCGCTCGATCTGCAGCTCTACCCGTTCGATCCTCCCCTGAATCCCAGGCTTCTTAAGGCGCCTCGATTCTTCCCATGGACAAGGAGGAAGCCCCCACTCCGGATAGCGGTCCTCCAGGTACATACTTTCCAATTCAGCAGAAACGGAGTCCAGACGCTCTTCCTCACGGGCATGCGCATCCTTTTTTCCCTTCCACGCCTCATTCAAGAAAGAAGAAATATCCTCCACAAGCCCTTTTGAAAGCTGATAATCAGACTTTTGGAAAATCACCAGGTACACATCCAAATCATGATCCTTCAGGAATGCTCTGATGGTATCCACCGCCACCTCAAGCGCTTCCTCTTTCGGATATCCGTAGGCCCCGGAAGAAATCAGCGGAAAGGCGATGGACTCTAAACGATACTCCACCGCCAGTGCCAAAGATTTTCTGTAGCAAGAGGCTAGAAGCTCCCGTTCCCCATGGTTGCCGCCATGCCAGACAGGCCCTACGGTATGAATCACCCATCTGCAAGGCAGATGATAGCCCTTCGTGATCTTCGCATCGCCCGTCTGGCAGCCATGGAGCGTCCGGCACTCCGCGAGGAGCTCCGGCCCCGCCGCCTGATGGATCGCGCCATCTACCCCGCCCCCGCCCAAAAGTGTCGGGCAGGCGGCATTCACGATGGCATCGACTTTCATTTTTGTAATATCGTTTCGAATGATTTGAAATGGCATGGCTTTCATCCTTTCTGGTCACGGGTTTGCAGGTGCTTAAAGGAAAATACTGATGAAATCTTGTCCGCCTTGGCTCTTGTACTTTCAAGCAAGGCGAGAAATAAGCCGCTTCGAATAGCGAGCTATATAAGGAAGGCTATGACGAAGTCATGTAAAAATTCTTGTAGAAACGGACTCTGCGATTGAATCAGCGTTTCCTTATATCATTCGCCTGCCTTTGCTCTTAGTATACTGAGCATCGGCTATTTTCTCAACCGCAAAAGTCTCATATCTCCCAGTCTCACGTCTCTTGGTCTCATGTCTCCTGGTCTACGGTTCTTAGTATAGTGGATAATCTCCGCGAAATGGTCGCCTCTCAAGCGACAAATAGATCCACCGCGCTCCTCCGAATGACGATGTAAAGGACGCGGTCACAAAACAAAAGGCGATGTGAAATAACGATCATCTCATTTTCGCGTTCCATCTGCCGCGGGGAACTTGCAGCTCTCATAGGAGTGACCGGGAAACCTTATCCCAGCTGTCTTTCATGACATAGTCACCCTATCCGCCCCTTCGTGGCACCTTCCCCTCTAGGGGAAGGCTGTTTTTATACTTCGCGGCACTTAGATACTTCGACTCAGTTCTCATATTTTCAGATAAGCCATTTTTTAACACACGACCTTTTTCTCCGCTCAGGATGACGAAATGCGCCGCACCACCCCCTTGAACCTTTTGAATCCACTGAACCCTTTGAACCCTGAACCTTGAACCCTGAACCAAATGAAAGCAAAATAAAAAGGAGCTGTGAAGAAATGAGGATTCATTTCTTCACAGCTCCTTTTCTTGATCATCTGTCGATCACGCTTTCAGCGTGCCGACGATCTCATTGACGTCTTTGACGCCATTCTTATCACACCATGCATTGAGTTCACGGACGATGCGTGCCATGGCGGTCGGGTCGGCGAGGTTTGCCGTGCCGACCTGGACGGTCTTCGCACCTGCCATCATGAATTCGACGACATCCTCACCGGTCATGACGCCGCCCAGCCCGCAGACGGGGATATTGACGGCTTTCGCGACCTGCCAGACCATACGAAGAGCCACGGGCTTGATCGCCGGACCGGAGAGACCGCCGGTGACGTTGCCGAGGATCGGCGTCCTTGTACGGGTATCGATAGCGATGCCGAGGAGGGTATTGATGAGAGAGATCGCATCTGCGCCTGCCGCTTCGACGGCTTTGGCGATGGTGACTACGTCAGTCACATTCGGAGAGAGCTTCACGATGACAGGAAGATCTGTCGCATCCTTCACGGCTCTGGTGACTGCCGCTGCCTGCTCGGGGTCCGTGCCGAAGGCTGCGCCACCGACCTTGACATTCGGGCAGGAAATATTGACTTCGAGCGCCGAGATGCCGGTGACAGAGAGGAGCTTCGCGCATTCGGCGTATTCTTCGACGGATTTGCCGACCATGTTCGCGATGTAGGGGCAGCCGAGTTTCTTCACTTCCGGAAGGTAGTGCTCAAGGAAGTACGGCGCGCCCGGATTTTCCAGACCGATGCAGTTCAACATGCCGGAGGTGGTTTCCGCGATGCGGGTACCGTTATTGCCATTCCATGGCGTCGGTGCAAGACCCTTGCCGGAAATGGCACCGATCTCCTTCATATCGATGAACTTGGCCAGCTCAAGGCCGAAGCCGACGGTGCCGGAGGCCCCGATCAACGGACTTGCCATCGGGATGCCAAGGAAATTCACAGCTAAAGAGCTCATAATACGACCTCCTCTGCTTTGAATACGGGACCATCCACGCAGACTTTGTAGTGACCTTTGCCATCAGCTCTGTCACATACACAGCCGAGGCAGGTGCCGATGCCGCAGCCCATGCGGCGCTCCATGGAGACTTCGCAGGGGACGTTTGCTTCTTTCGCCATCTGCGCGGTGATACGCATCATGATACCGGGGCCGCAGACGCAGGCTTCATCGACATTTCCATTCTTAAAGAGTTCGGGGAGGACGGAGACAGAGAATCCTTTGATCCCATAGGAGCCATCATCGGTGGTGACGATGAGCTCTTTCAGAGTCTTGGGGAAAAGGTCTTTCCAGAAGACTTCTTCCTTGTTGCGTCCGCCGATGACGACGGTCATCTGCCCTGGCTTTGCTTTTCTTGCCATGAAGAGGATGGGCGCGATGCCGACGCCGCCGCCGATGCCGACGATATGATTTTTATCCATATCGAAGGCGGTGCCCAGCGGCCCCAAGCAGTCGACCACGTCTCCTGCTTTCAGGCGGGACATGGCTTCGGTGCCTTTGCCGACGATACGGTAGATGATCTCAAGGATGCCCTTCCCCGGTTCTGTGCCGGCGATAGAGATCGGGCGGCGCAGGATGCAGGTGGGATCATTCACCTTCACATGGATGAACTGACCGGGCTTTGCGTCTTTTGCGATGAGCGGAAGCTCGAGGCGCATGCGCCAGATCGAGGGGCCGACCAGCTCATGGGTGAGGATGCGGCCTTTTTCTACATAGCCTGCCATATCAATTCTCCTTCACATAGTCCTGAATGGCTTCGACATGCGGTTCGCTCGAAGAAGCTGCCATGACGCGCAGGACTTCCTTCGCGGTATCGAGGGAGGTGATGCAGGGGATCGCAAGCTCGACAGCGATGCGGCGCAGGTCATAGCCTTCCTGCTCGATCTGGCTGCCATAGGAAATGGTATTCACGAGCATGTCGACACGGCCGGACTTCAGGTACTTTTCACAGTTCTCGCCCTTTTCGTGGATCTTCTTGATGATCTCGACCGGGATGCCGAGTTTTTCGAAATAAGCGCCGGTGCCGGAGGTGCAGATGAGGTGGTAGCCCAGCTCTACGAAACCTTTGGCGAGTTCGGCAGTTTCCGGCTTATCTCTGTCGGAGACGGTGATGAGGACATTGCCGCCTGCCGGTACGGTGAGATGAGCGGCTACGACAGCCTTATAGAGGGCTTCCTGATAGGTGTGGCCGATGCCCATGACTTCACCGGTGGACTTCATTTCCGGTCCCAGTTTGATCTCTACGAGGCCGAGCTTCGAGAAGGAGAAGACCGGTGCTTTGATCGCGACATAGCCTTTATCCGGGACGAGGCCGAGCGGAAGGCCGGTGTCTTTGAGGCTTTCGCCGAGCGCGATGCGGGTCGCGTATTCGACCATATTGATGCCGGTGATCTTGCTCATGAATGGTACGGTACGGCTGGCTCTCGGATTGACTTCGATGACATAGACTTTATCTTTGACCACGATGAACTGGATATTCACAAGGCCCTTGACGTTCATGGCTTTGGCGATCTCTCTGGTGTAATCGGTCAGTGTCTCGATGATCTCCTGCGAGAGGTGCTGCGGCGGGTAGACCGCGATGGAGTCGCCGGAGTGGACGCCGGAGCGTTCGATCTGTTCCATGATACCCGGGATGCAGACGTCATTGCCATCGGAAATGGCATCGACTTCGACTTCACGGCCGACCATGTACTGGTCGATGAGGACAGGATGTTCATGGGATGCAACAACGGCTTCTTTCAGGTACTGGCGAAGTTCTGCCTGATCGTAAACGATCTGCATCGCGCGACCGCCAAGGACGTAGCTCGGGCGGACGATGAGCGGGTATTCCAGCTCTTCTGTCTTTGCCATCGCTTCTTCGACGGACTCGACGAGGCAGCCCTTCGGACGTGCGATACCGAGCTGTCCCATCAGGGTATCGAAGCGTTCGCGGTCTTCGGCCATATCGATGGATTCATTCGAGGAACCGATGATGCGGATGCCGCGCTTGGCCATCGGGGTCGCCAGGTTGATAGCGGTCTGTCCGCCGAACTGGCAGATGACGCCTTCCGGTTTTTCTTTGTCGATGATCTCGAGGACGTCCTGCTCGGTCAGTGGTTCGAAGTAGAGCGAGTCGGAGGTATCGAAGTCGGTGGAAACGGTTTCCGGGTTGTTGTTGATGACGATGGATTTCTTCCCTGCCTTGCGCAGTGCCCAGGAGGCATGGACGGAGCAGTAGTCGAATTCGATGCCCTGACCGATGCGGATCGGACCGGAACCGAAGACGACGACAGAGCCCTTGCCCTGCGGCTTCACTTCGTCTTCTGCGCCGTAGGTGGAGTAGTAGTACGGGGTGTGCGCTTCAAATTCTGCCGCGCAGGTATCGACCATCTTGAAGTCCGGATGGAAATCCAGTTTCTTCTTGAAGTTTTCGACGTCTTTCGGGGTGACTTCAGCGAAGTGTGCAATGGCTTCATCCGGCATCTGGATGCGTTTCGCCGCTTTCAGGGTCTCTTCGGTGAGGCCTTCCTTCATGAGACGGCGTTCCATCTTGATGATGTTCTGGATCTTGTAGATAAAGAAGAGGTCGATCTTGGTGATGCGGTTGATCTCTTCCGGTTCGATGCCGCGGCGCAGGGCTTCGGCAAGGACGAAGATCCTTTCGTTGTCGATGCGGGAGAGCAGGCAGCGGATATCATAGAGGGACTGTCCGTCGAGTTTCTTCAGGTGCAGGTAGCCTTCCCCGACTTCCAGCGAGCGGAGGGCTTTCAGGAGCGAGCCTTCGAGCGTGCGGTCGAGTGCCATGACTTCGCCGGTCGCTTTCATCTGGGTACCGATAGCACGATCTGCGAGGGTGAATTTTTCGAATGGCCAGCGCGGGAATTTGCATACGACATAGTCGATGGATGGTTCGAAGCAGGCTTTCGTATTGCCGGTGATGGCATTGGTGATCTCATCGAGGTGCAGGCCGAGGGCGATCTTCGCTGCGACTTTCGCGATCGGGTAGCCGGTGGCTTTCGATGCGAGCGCGGAGGAACGGCTGACACGCGGATTGACTTCGATGACGTAGTACTGGTTCGTCTTGGTGTCAAGGCCGTACTGGACATTGCAGCCGCCTTCGATCTTGAGGTAGCGGATGATATCAAGAGATGCGGTACGGAGCATCTGATACTGGCCATCGGTCAGCGTCTGTGTCGGAGCGACGACGATGGAGTCACCGGTATGGACACCGACAGGATCGATATTTTCCATGGCGCAGACGATGATGCAGTTGTCCGCACTGTCTCGCATGACTTCGAATTCGACTTCTTTCCAGCCGGCAATGCTGCGTTCTACGAGGATCTGATTGATCGGGGAGAGCTTGATACCACGGTTCGCGATTTCTTCCATTTCGTAGCGATCATGCGCGATGCCGCCGCCTGTGCCGCCTAAGGTGTATGCCGGACGGATGATGACCGGATAGCCGATCTTATCCGCAAAGGCGATGGCTGGTTCCAGTTCTTCAAAAATTTCAGATTCCGGGACTGGCTGATGGATCTCTTCCATTGCAGCCTTGAAGAGTTCACGGTCTTCCGCATGCTTGATCGCATGGAGAGAAGAACCCAAGAGCTTCACGCCGTACTGGTCGAGGACACCGGCATCCGAGAGCTGGACAGCCATGTTAAGGCCGACCTGCCCACCCAGTGTCGCGAGCAGTGCGTCCGGGCGTTCCTTCTTGATGACTTCTGTCACGAATGGCAAAGTGATCGGTTCGATATAGACACGGTCAGCGATATCCACGTCTGTCATGATGGTGGATGGATTGCTGTTCACCAGGACGACTTCGACGCCCTCTTCACGAAGGGAGCGGCAGGCCTGGGTACCGGCATAGTCAAATTCCGCAGCCTGTCCGATGACGATCGGGCCGCTGCCGATGACGAGGACTTTCTTCACGTCTTTATTGATCATTTTTTGAATTCCTCCATGGCCTTGGTAAATTCGGTGAAGAGATAGAAATTATCCTTCGGTCCCGGGGAGGCTTCCGGATGGTACTGGACAGCCTGGATCGGAAGGGTCTTGTGACGGATGCCTTCGATGGTGCCGTCATTGACGCTTCTGTGGGTGACTTCGATGCATTCCGGAAGGTCGTCATCGGCAATCGCATAGCCATGGTTCTGGCTGGTGATATAGACGCGGCCCGTGCGAAGATCCTTGACCGGGTGGTTCGCTCCGCGGTGGCCGAATGGCAACTTGAAGGTGTGACCACCAAGGGCAGTCGCGAGCATCTGGATACCAAGGCAGATGCCGAAGATCGGTTTCTTTCCGATGAGCTTCTTGACGGTCTCTACGACGAATGGCACATCCTGCGGGTCCCCCGGTCCAGGAGAGAGGAAGATGCCGTCCGGATTTCCTGCCAGCAGTTCTTCGGCAGACGTATGCGCTGGGAAGACATGGACGGTGCAGTCATTGGCCGCAAGCGAGACGAGGATATTCTTTTTCAGGCCGCAATCGAGAAGGGAGACCTGATATTTCCCGTCACCATAGGTATAGGGATAGTCGGTCGTCACACGCTCTACCTGATCTCTGTGGAGCGGCTTTGCAAGTTCTTCGGCGATGAATGCATCGCTTCTGTCTGCCGAAACGATGATCGCTTTCATGACGCCCTGGGTACGGACCATGCGTGTCACGGCACGGGTATCGACATTGTAAAGGCAGGGTACATGGTATCTTTCGATGAAATCGGTGATCTTTTCCTTGCATTCCCAGTTCGACGGATGCTCTGCGATCTGGTCAAGGACGAAGCCAGCTGCTGCCGGCTTTCTATTCTGCATGAAAAGATCATTCGCGCCATAGTTACCGATGAGCGGGTAGGTCAGGGTGAGGATCTGCCCTTCATAGGACGGATCTGTGAAACATTCCTGATAGCCTGTCATGCCGGTATTGAAGACCAGTTCCCCCAGCCCTTCGACAGAGCCTAAGAGGTCGCCTTCGAAACGGGCACCGTTTTCCAAAATCAAGAGGCCTTTCATTTGAGCACCTTTCCTTCTTTCATGACAATCTCTCCATCCACGATGGTCATGACCGCTTTGCCTTTCAGCGTCAGCCCTTCATAAGGAGTGAAGAGGGATTTCGTATAGAGATCCTGTCCGTGGACAGTCCATTCTTTATCCGGATCGATCAGCGTAATATCTGCCGGAGCGCCTTCTGTCAGGACGCCGCCTTCTATGCCGAGGAGCTTTGCCGGGTTCACACTCATCAGCTCGACGATCTTGTCGATGGTGAAGCCCTCCTGATGGTAGAGCACCGTCAGCGTCGAGGCGAGAGAGGTCTCAAGACCTGCGATGCCGTTCGGCGCACAGTTGAAGGGAACATCCTTTTCCTCATTGCAGTGCGGAGCATGGTCCGTCATGATGGCATCGATGGTGCCATCCTTCAGCCCCTCGATCAGCGCTTTTCTGTCTTCGTCCGTGCGCAGCGGCGGCGCCATTTTGAAAGCCGCTTCATAGTGCTTCAGCCATTCGTCGGTGAAATAGAGGTGCTGCGCAGTGACTTCTGTCGAGCAGTTCACACCCTTCGCCTTAGCCTGGCGGATAAGATCGACGGCCTTGCCGCTCGATACATGCGCGATGTGGATATGACAGCCGGTCAGCTCCGAAAGGAGCAGGTCGCGAGCGACTGCGATATTTTCCCCTGTCGCCGGACGTCCGGTGACGCCCATCGCATAGGAGACCTTGCCTTCATTCATGAAGCCATGTCCACACATCGTCATATCTTCCGCATGGTCGATGACCATCTTGCCGAGCTGATCCGCATACTCCATGGCGCGGCGCATGAAATTCGCACTCTCTACATAGTGTCCGTCATCCGAGAAAGCGACAGCGCCATCCGCTGCCATATCCCCCATTTCCGAGAGCTGCTTGCCTTCAAGATCCTTGGAGATCGAGCCGATCACGGAAACCTTCACGACACCAGCCTCAGCTATGCGGTGCTTCACATCACGCAAAACCGCCGCATTGTCGATGACAGGCTTCGTATTCGCCATAGTCGCGACACGGGTCACACCGCCGGCAGCCGCTGCCTGTGTGCCTGTATGAATATCTTCCTTGGCTTCCTGTCCCGGTTCACGCAGATGGACATGCATATCGATGAGGCCCGGTGTGACGAAAAGTCCCTTCGCATCGATTTCTTCTACCTCTTTGCCAGCCGCGCTGACATTCTGGCCGATTTCCTTGATCTTTCCATCTTCCACCAGGATATTTGTCACTTCATGCTGGTGCTTGGCCGGGTTTACGATGGTACCATTCTTAATTAAGAGCATCAATGTCTTTCCCCTCCGTCAGTGTCAAATATTCCAAAGCCATACGTACAGCTACGCCATTTCTGACTTCTTCCTGAATCCAGGATGCTTCATCGTAGGCTACATCATAACCGATTTCAATGCCTCTGTTCATCGGGCCCGGATGGATCACTGCCACATCCGGCTTGCAAAGTGCAAGGCGCTTCTGATTGATACCGAAAAGGCGTGCATATTCGCGGGTCGTCGGGATGAATCCGCCAGCCGCTCTTTCGAGCTGGATACGGAGGATATTGATCGCATCCGCATCTTTCAAAGCCGTCTCCAGATCATCATCCACGATGCAGCCCATCGCTTCCAGTTCCTTCGGGACCAGTGTACGCGGTCCCACCAGATGCACTTCGGCTCCCAGCTTTGTGAAACCTATGATATCGCTTCTTGCGACACGGGAATGCAGCACGTCACCGATGATCACATACTTCATCCCTTTGATCTTCTTTCCTGCTTCCTTCATGGTGAAGAGCTCCAGAAGTGCCTGGCTCGGATGCGCATGGGCGCCATCGCCTGCATTCAGCACGACCGGCACCTTCACCTTAGGGCTCATGACCTTGGACGCAAAAAGAGCAGCCCCTTCAGACGAATCACGAATGACCACTGCATCCACTCCCATCGCGGAAACGGTCAGCAATGTGTCTCGCATACTTTCACCCTTCGTCATCGAGCTGCCACTCTTTGTAATGTTGATCACGTCGGCTCCCAAATACTTACCGGCAAGCTCGAAAGAACTACGAGTTCTGGTAGATGCTTCGGAAAACACTGTTACGATAGATTTGCCTTTCAGGAAATCTTTTTTCTTATTGTCAGATAACACAATTTTTTTCATCTGTGCTGCTACTTCTAAGATCCGCTCAATCTCTTCGGCTGTGAAATCAGCTAGCCCAAGAACACTGCGGCCTTGTAGTGAAATCGTGCTCATGCCGGCCTCCTTGAATCAACGCATAGAATGGGATTCTATGATAAATAGTTATCCCTATAATCATAAAGGGTAATTCACACTTTTTCAATAGCATAAGGGTATTAAATTTTTATTATGGAGAGAGCATGGGATTTAAGAAAGCACTGATTCGATCGCTCCTCCCGATCGCCAGGGAAACGCAATCTATAAGCCCCTACTTCTCACTCGCTCCCACCGCCGCCAGAATCACTTGAACGAAAGCGGGCGGGATGAAATCCTTTCCCAGATGGTCGGCGAGCGAGCGCCCGATGATGACCCCCTTATTTCCATAGAGCCAGGCAAAATAATAAAACTCGAGTGCCTTCTCATCTCTGGGATTGATATTCGACAATTTCCTTGGCGGATAGTAGCCCTTTGGGATGGCGAGCTTTGCGCCTGCCTTTTTGACAAGCGCTGAACTCACAAGATTTCCTCCCTCCGTGATATCTGCGATGACCGCATCTAAAAGACGTCGGCCATTCCGAGAAAGGCATGCCTTCACGACATCCATTTCATAGCAGATATAGTCCGTATAGAAGACACCCGCACTCTTTTTGTGTTCCCCCATCACATCGCGATCATAGAGCGAGACGACAGGCACATGGAAGCGGCGGATGAGGGAAGCGATCTTTGAGATCGAGCTCTCGCCCCTCGCATTGATGAGGCAGATGCCATAGTGGTCGAAGCGGATCCCCAGCGTCTTTGCAAATCCAGCAAAGGAACCATACTCTGTCTCACCCTCGACAAGAACCGCCGCCCTCGCATAGAGTGCTTCCTTCACCTCTGGAAAATGCATGATGAGGTGCTTCTCGATTTCCCTGTCAAAATGAAATGAGGCGCCGCAGGCGGCTTGCACCAGCTTCTTCTCATCCCAGTAGAGGCGGATGATCTGCCGGTAATCATTCACCAGCGCATCAGTCGAATGCGTCACGACAAAGAGCTGCCCCGAAAGCCCATCGACGCCCAGAAGCGTCTGCACCAGCTTCAAAAAAAACGGTTCCTCATTCGACAGGATCATGTGACAGAAAGAAAGCATCGCCCGCTGCAGGTAAGGGTGGAGATGGAGCTCCGGCTCATCTACACTGACGAGCAGCGATAAGAAGCGCCGCCCCTTCGCATCCGTCGTCACCATGTGCTCGAAGGAAATGGCGCGGCTTGCCTTTTTCTTCATCATCTGCATCAGCAGGACAAGCGCCGTCCGCGCCATCAGGCAAGCCGTACGCTGGTACGAAGAGCCATCTCCCCTTTCTCCAAACAGCGTCTCAAGCAGTGAAAGCGCCGCCTGCGATGGATGCTCCTTCGGCAGGGAAATCCCGATCCCCTTCTCTCTAAACATCGTCTCCACCTCAGAAATAACAGCCGGGGACTCCGTGAAATAATGCTGCAAAAGAGAAAGCAGCTCTCCCATCGATGCATGAGCCATCATCCTGCGCGGCATCTCACACAGGGAAAAATCGATATAAAAAAGGCATCGCAGGTACTCCAAGGGCAGCTGCCGCCCGCTCGCCCGATCAAAGAGACGTGGCACCACTTCCTGCACCGCCTGCACCAGATAGAGCTCTGCGGTCTCCCCTCCCGCCTCTTCGGCAAGCACCAGCCGTATCTCGATGGGATGGTCTGCATCAAGGAAATCGCCTTCACGGAATCCATACCCATGGCTGATCCATTTCAAGAGGCAAAGGAAATTGCTCTTACCGATATTGTTATCCCCCACCATATAGTTCACCTGTCTGTCAAATTGAAAGACGACATGGCGGAAGGTGCGGTAGTTATCAATGGTCATGGATGAAATATGCATGATCTCCTCCTCAGAAATGCGTTCATGTGCATGCTCTTACCTATTATTATATGCATCCTGCCAGCAGACTGCAAAAAGCAAAATACGCCGCCAAAAAATGCACCAATTTGAACAGCTTAAAACAGGCATGAAGAAGATAGATCAAGTACCTTATAAAGCCGTATCCTTCGATCCAATCTGTGTTTCACTGATTTTCTCACGCAAAAACGGGCAACAAAGTTTCTATCCTTTGCTGCCCGTTCATCAAAACGAATAAGGCATCTGCTGCCGCCTCGTGAATCTTTACAGGGCTTACTTGCTCTTTTTGCTTCTGAAATACTGCATAGCGAAGACGCCGCCCAGTACGGCAATGCCGATGATGTCGGTCAGGATGGTCGGATCGATGAGGCAGAGACCGCCTGCCAGAAGGAGAAGCCGCTCCAGGATATTCGCCTTGCAATAGAGCTGCCCGATCATGGCACCCGAGACGCCGACCATACCGATAAGCGCGGTGACAGTGGTTTCCATGACGGAGAAGAGTGTCGCATTGATGCCCAGGATTTCAGGGGAAAGAACGAAGACATATGGGATAATGAAGGCCGCAATGCCGAGCTTCGACGCATTGACACCAGTCTTTAAGGGGTCACCACCGGAGATCGCAGAGCCTGCGAAAGCAGCCAGCGCAACCGGCGGGGTGATATCGGCAATGATGCCGAAGTAGAAAACAAACATATGCGCAGCCAGGATCGGTACACCGAGGGAGATCAGAGCCGGAGCAGCAATGGTCGAAGTAATGACGTAATTCGCCGTGGTCGGCACGCCCATACCGAGGATCAGTGAGGTGATCATGGTGCAGAAGAGAAGCAGGATGAAGTTGCCTGCTGCGATATCGACAAGAGCCGAAGCCAGTTTCAGACCGACACCTGTCTTGGTGACGATACCGATGATCATACCGGCGGAAGAGCATGCGATCAGGACGCCGAGCGCACCTCTCGCACCTTTGATGAGACCGTCAATGATATCAGGGATGCTCATGCGGGTATTCGCACGAAGCATGGCAGAAGCGATGGAAATGAAGATACCGGCAAGCGCCGCTTTCATCGGGGTGTAGCCGGAAGCCAAAAGACCGATGATGGCGATCAGCGGAATGGCCAGATGCCCTTCTTCTTTCAGGATCTTGCCCCATGGTGGGAGCTCGCTTCTCGGTGTGCCCTGCAGGTTATTCTTTTTCGCTTCGAAATGTACCCCGAGGAAAACTCCAATGAAGTAGAGAATGGCAGGAACGATAGCAGCCTTGACGACTTCCATATAGGGGATACCGACGAATTCCGCCATCAGGAAAGCGGCTGCGCCCATGATCGGCGGCATCAGCTGGCCACCGGTAGAAGCGGCTGCTTCTACCGCGCCGGCGAAATTCTTGTGATAGCCCAGTTTCTTCATCATCGGGATGGTGAAGGAGCCGGAGCCTACGACGTTCGCTACCGAGGAACCGGAGATCGTACCCTGCAGAGCCGAGGAAATGACAGCGACCTTAGCTGGTCCGCCGGATGCCCAGCCAGCGATGGCATTGGCGATATCGATGAAGAATTTCCCAAGACCCGTCTTTTCCAGATACGCACCGAAAAGGATGAAGAGGAAAATGAAGGTGGAGGAAACGCCCATCGGGATGCCAAAGACGCCCTCTGTCGTGAAGAAGAGGTGTCCGACCATCTGCTTGATGGTGAGCCCGCGATGTGCGAGCGGCCCGGGGAGGTACGGTCCGAAGAACCCATACGCAAGGAAGCAGC
>ULUF01020551.1_pt1 | contig 26229 bp, 23 predicted proteins | sample 1958311 | NCBI WGS metagenome assembly ULUF01 (sample SAMEA4835754, study PRJEB28245) | human gut metagenome | biome: gut microbiome; material: fecal sample | place: Denmark | collected 2008 | reverse complement strand
TGCAGAAGCTGTTATTGCAACCGTAGCTGTGCAAATCGCAAAAAAGCATGAAATTTCACAGGAGAAGCTTGAATGTAAGCTGCCTGAGGGTGCTGTCCAGGCTCCTGAGTATAAAATTTCGGTTTCAAGAAAGCTTTCTTGGCTTCGCAATTTACTTTGGGGTGGTGTTTTACTTCTTGCCTTTGAACACCTTTGGCACGGAGAATTAACTCCTTACTTCCCCTTCCTTACAGGCGCATCAAACGCCGAGGATGCAGCTACAATGCTTCATGAAATGGCAACCGTCGGTGTTGCAATGTCTCTTTTGGTTACTGCCGTTTGGGGAATTATGCTTTTGGTCGTTAAGATTAAAGAAACAAAAATTTCCAAAGAAAAGGAATTAACGGAATAATGACATTACTTATCAGCGTATTTGCAGCAATTATTTCAACTGCCGTTTGGTACTTTTGTGCTGAACGAAAAAAATATTTGCTTAACGTTCCGTGCTATATCTTTTGGGGTGCTTCCGTTATGTGGTTCGTTGATGCGATTTTTGAGTACTCCGAGTTGAAGGCAGCATATTTTACTCCTGCTCCGGAGGATATGTTGAACAATGCGTTTTTAGGTTTTTCGATTATTGCATTGGGTCTCATTGTTTGGATAATTATATTACTGATAAAGGACCCGAATAGTGTTATCAGAGATGCCTTGTTCAGCAAAAAAAATAAATAGTAAAATAATAATTTTTCAGCGAAGTGATTTTTCACTTCGCTGTTTTTTATGAATATAATATTTTTTGCGGTAAAACATAACATCGGTGATAAATATTAGTACGATAAAGAAATTCCTGATCGGCATTCCGATAGGTATCATAAACGTTACTCTCGGCGCAGGCGGAGGAATCATATCGGTTCCGATTCTTAAAGCTGCCGGTATGTCGCAAAAACAGGCTCAGGCAAACACGATCGCTATTATTCTGCCTCTCTCCGTAATATCATTTTATATGTATATTAAAAAGGGATTTACAAGCTTTAACAGTATAATTACAATTCTTCCCGCTTCGGCTTTGGGAGCGATTATAGGTACGGTTGTTTTCTCTAAGCTTTCAAACAGATTCTTGTCGGTAGCATTTTCTTTTTTTATGATCTATGCCGGAATAAGGTTATTATTTAAATGAACGATTTTGTGAATTTGCTTGCCATTTTCGTATCTTCGGTAATAACTTCGATGGGGCTCGGCGGCGGTAGTTTTTACATTTTATATCTAACATTTTTTACTGACACTGAGCAATTTACTGCTCAAGGCTATAATTTATTGATTTTTCTTCCATGCGCTGTTATATCCGTGATAGTTTATGCCGGAAAGAAAATTATCAGCTTTAAATATATTTGGCCGATTGTTTTAGGCGGAATTGCTGGGGTTATTGTCGGCTACACAGCATTATCTCATATTAGCAGCGCGATTGTTAGAAAGATGTTTGCAGCATTTTTATTGCTGTCCGGCATCTTTTCCCTCATAAAGTCTGTAAAAAAAGAATAAATCATTGTTAAGTGTCAGTTTTTATGTTAAGATAAAGGAAAAACATTTCCCGAAAAAAGATTAGGAGAGTGCCAAAATGGAATATAAGATGCTATTCACCCCTATGAATATCGGTACGGTTCAAATTAAAAACCGTGTTGTTATGCCCCCTATGATGCTTGGTTTCGGTCAGTTTAACGGTTGTCCGACAAAGGAAATGATGGATTATTACGAGGAACGTGCTATCGGAGGAGCCGGGCTTATTATTACCGAGATAACGAGAGTTGATGATTTCAGTGGAGCATCGGCTTTCGCCCAACTTGCAATCAGCCACGACTATCATATTAAACCTCTTGCGGAAATGATAAGCAGAGTTCACTCACATGGTTGCAAAATGTTCATTCAGCTTCACCACCCCGGCAGACAAAATCTGGGCTTACTTATGGGTACCGTACCGGTATCGATAGGTGCCGAAAGAATAATGGGTAAGCTATATGATAAAATGTTTTATAAGGTTGCTCCTGCCGGCAAAATGCTCATGCAGAAAGACCTTGTGCTTCGTACATTTTCTCCGTCAAAATGTGACAGAGCATACTCTGCTGAGAGTTTAAACAGGGAAATGTCCGTTAAGGAAATCAAAAAGATAATTTCAGAGTTTATAAACGGTGCGGTTCGTGCGCAGAAGGCCGGTGCGGACGGTGTAGAATTACATGCGGCACACGGCTATTTGATTCAGCAGTTTTTGAGTCCTTACACGAATACGCGGAATGACGAATACGGCGGAAGCTTTGAAAGAAGAATGAAATTCTTAATTGATATTATCAATGGAATTAAAGCTGCATGCGGCAATGATTTCCCGATTGTTGTTCGTTTATCTGTTGATGAATGTTATTCTATGATAGGTAAACCCGAAATCGGCTATAAGCTTGAAGACGGAGTTAGGATGGCGAAAGTTCTTGAAAAAGAAGGGATTGATGCCATTGATGTCTCCTGTGCCGGTTATGATACATATAATTATTGGTTGGAGCCTACCTCTTTTGAGCCCGGCTGGAGAAAATATATGGCCGCAGCAGTAAAAAAGGAAGTAAAAATCCCGGTATTAGCTGCCAACCTAATTCGCTCTCCTAAGCAAGCGGAAGAACAGCTCGAGGAAGGTATTCAAGATTTTGTCAGCCTCGGCAGGACTCACATAGCCGATCCGCACTGGGTAAACAAGGTTAAGGCGGGCAAAGAGGACGAAATAAAAAGATGCATCTGTTGCCTGTATTGTATGGAAAGTATGCAGAAAAACGCATATAAAGGAACACATGCCCATTGTTCTGTGAATCCTAAATTGGGCAAGGAATCGGAGCATCCAATTGCCAACGGCAACGGCAGAACTGTTGTAATTGTCGGAGCCGGTCCTGCCGGTCTAATGAGCGCGGAAGTTTTAGCTAAGCGAGGATTTAAACCGATAGTTCTTGAAAAGAACGCTTTCCCCGGTGGGCAACTACAACTCGCTAATAAGCCCCCTCTTAAGGAAAAAATCAATTGGTGCATTGAGGACTTGGTTACAAACGCAACACATTACGGTGCCGAAATTAAATATAATGTAATTGCCGACGAAAGTATTATAAAGTCATACAATCCATATGCTGTTATAATAGCTACAGGCGGTAAAGCAATTAAGCCTAAATCAATTAAGGGCTCCGATAAAGATAACGTTTTCACGACAACCGATATTCTTGATGGTTCGGTAGTGCTAAAAAATAAGAAGGTTGCGGTCATAGGCTCCGGCATGACGGGTCTTGAAACATCTGAAATGTTGGCTGAAAACGGCAATGATATTACCGTGGTTGAAATGGCTGATTCGATAGCTCCCGGCACTTGGATGCAGCACATTGATGATTGTATGCCGAGACTTAAAGCACACGGCGTTAAGTTTATTGTAGGTCATAAGCTCACGGAAATTACCGACAGAGGAATAGAGCTTAATAAGGTGGATACGGAGAACATACTTTTGGTCGATGCGGACTATGTTGTTCTGTCTCTCGGCGTAAGACCCGAAAATAAGCTTTACGATGATATAAACGGCAAACTTAAAAATGTTTATCTCATTGGCGATGCGGAAAAAACAGGCCGAATTGCAGATGCAACCTCTCAGGCATATGAGCTTTGCAAAAATATTTAACCAAAAATATATCGTTATAAAATTAACAAAAAAGGGAGGCCGTAAAGTCTCTCTTTTTTTCTTTTTGACCAAATTTATTTTTGATGTATTTTTTATGTTGATAAACAAAACTATATATTGTATAATTAATATTAAATTGGAGCAATTTGGATTTTATATTGTGTTTGATATTATTTTGTTACTTTTTTGGAGGTAATATATATGAAAGTACAGTTTACTGAAACCGTTTTAAGAGACGCAAATCAGTCTCTTATTGCAACGAGATTGCCTTACTCCGAATTTGACGGCATTCTTGAAACAATGGACAAAGCGGGTTATTATTCACTTGAATGCTGGGGCGGTGCAACATTTGACTCCTGCCTTCGCTACCTCAACGAAGATCCGTGGGAAAGACTCCGTAAAATCAGAGCAAAATGCCCTAATACAAAACTTCAAATGCTTTTAAGAGGTCAAAATTTGCTCGGATACCACCATTATCCCGATGATGTAGTAAGAATGTTCGTTAAAAAATCAATTGAAAACGGCATTGATATCATAAGAATATTCGATGCTCTTAACGACGTTAGAAATATTGAAGTTGCAGTTGACGAGACTTTAAAGAATGGAGCCATTGCATCCGGCGCAATTTGCTATACTCAAAGCCCAATACACAATCTTGAATCATACATCAAGCTTGCCAAGCAGATGGAAGAGCTCGGTTGCCAGACTATATGCATTAAGGATATGGCAGGCATTTTAGGTCCAAAAGAAGCTTATGATATGGTAAAGGCTCTTAAGGAAAATGTAAAAACTCCCATTATTCTTCATACACACTGTACCACAGGACTCGGTATGCTTACGCTTCAGAAAGCCGTTGAAGCGGGATGTGATGTAATAGATACCGCTATATCCTCATTCTCCGGCGGCACTTCACAGGCTCCTACGGAAACTATGGCTTATGCTTTAAAGCAGGAAGGTTATGATATTGACCTTGACCTTTCTGTCCTTAAAGATATCAACGACTTCTTTAAGCCTATAAAAGATGAATATTTAAAAAAAGGCTCTTTAAATCCTCTTGTGCTTTCAACCGACACAAATGCACTCAATTATCAGATTCCCGGTGGAATGCTCTCTAACCTTGTTGCACAGCTTACCGCACAGAACAAAATGGATAAGTTTAATGATGTTCTCCTTGAAACTCCCAAGGTTAGAAAGGATCTCGGTTATCCCCCGCTTGTAACACCTATGAGTCAGATGGTCGGCGTTCAGGCAACTGTTAACGTTCTTGTCGGAGAGAGATATAAGAATATTTCCAAAGAAGTAAAAGCTTATATTAAGGGTGAATACGGTCGTGCCCCCGGCGAAATCGATAAGGACCTTATGAAAAAGGTTCTCGGCGACGAAGAACCTATTAAGGGCAGATTTGCCGATTCTCTCGAACCCGGTTTTGAAAAGGCTAAAAAAGAAATCGGAGAAAAGGCAAAGAGCGACGAAGATGTTCTTTCTTATATTGCATTCCCGACTCAAGCTGAAGCATTTTTTGATAAACGCGAAGAAAAAGAAAAAAATACTTTTAAATATTCAATAAAAAGAATTGACTAAGGGGTGTTAAGATGTATTTATTAGACAGTGTTATGTCCATAGGTGAAGCTCTTAATGTTTCAATAACCGGCATTGTAGTTGTGTTCATTGTCCTTGTTGTTTTGGCAGTTCTTGTTCAGCTTCTTTCTAAACTCATCAGATTGTTTGTAAAGGAGCCGAATGCAAAGAACGCAAAAAAATCCGATGCCGTTAAAGAGGTTGTAAAACCCCAAGGCGGTGTTGCTCTTCCGGAAAATCAAACATTGGGAACATTGAATCTTTATAAAACCGATGAAAAGACTGCGGCTGTAATTATGGCAATAGTCAGCAAAGAAAGCGGAGTTCCTTTGAACAGATTAAAATTCAATTCAATTAAGCTTATAGAAAACAAGTAAGGGGTTAACAATATGAAATATGTAGTTACTTTAAACGGAAAAGACTATGAAGTCGAAGTTGACGAGTTAAGTGAGGCAATAGTAACAAGCGTTGCGCCTACCGCAGCTTCTGCTCCGGCAGCACCTGTGGCTACACAGCCCCCCGCCCCTGCTACTCCCGCACCTGCTCCTGTTTCAGGAAGCGGAACCGCTGTTAAGGCTCCCATGCCCGGAACAATACTTAAAGTAAATGTTACTGCAGGTCAGAGCGTTAAGGCCGGCGACATTATGTTTATTCTTGAAGCAATGAAGATGGAAAACGAAATTGTAGCTCCCTCGGATGGTACAGTTTCACAGGTTGTAGCCGCAAAAGGCAGCTCGGTTGCAACTGATGACGTCCTTGCTTATTTGAACTGAGGAGGTCAATAAATGTCTGTTGTAAATGCTTTGGTGGAGATATTTCAAAGCTCCGGTTTTGTATCGTTATCATGGCAAAACTGGGTTATGATTTTAGTCTCCTTTGTTCTTTTATATTTGGCTATTGTCAAAAAATTTGAACCGCTTCTCTTAGTTCCAATTGCTTTCGGTATGTTACTTGTTAACATATATCCTGATATTATGTATGATCCGCTTATGATGTCGTCATACAGCGGCCAAGTTGTTGAAGGTGCCCATTGGTATGATACCGGCGTCTTGCGACTGATTTACGCGGGTGTTAAATCGAGTATATTCCCCTGCCTTATCTTTATGGGTGTAGGCGCTATGACCGACTTCGGACCGCTTCTTGCAAATCCTTCAAGTCTTCTTCTCGGCGCTGCTGCTCAGCTTGGTATTTATGTTGCTTTTCTTATTTCAATCGCAACCAACCTTATCACCGGTTTTGAGGGCTTTACGCCTCAGGAGGCAGCTTCAATAGCTATCATCGGTGGTGCAGACGGACCGACAGCTATTTATTTAACGAGTAAGCTTGCTCCGCAGCTATTAGGACCCATTGCTGTAGCGGCATACTCTTATATGGCTCTTATACCGCTGATTCAGCCACCTATTATGAAGCTTTTAACTACCAAAAAAGAGCGCGAAATCAAGATGGATCAGCTTAGAACCGTAAGCAAAACAGAAAAAATCATTTTCCCGATTGTTGTTACTGTTCTTTGCGTACTTGTTCTTCCGTCGGTCGCTCCGCTTATCGGTATGTTTATGCTCGGCAATCTTTTCAAAGAATGTGGCGTAACCGAACGCCTCAGTGATACTGCTCAGAATTCTCTTTGCAATATCGTAACAATAATGCTCGGTACCACCGTAGGCGCCACAGCAGAAGGCAAAACATTCCTCGCTACCAAAACTATACTTGTAATAGTAATCGGTCTTGTCGCATTTGCTTTCTCAACCGCAGGCGGCGTATTGTTCGGCAAACTTATGAACCTCGTAACTCATGGTAAAGTTAATCCACTTATAGGTTCCGCAGGTGTTTCGGCTGTTCCTATGGCGGCTCGTGTATCTCAGGTTGAGGGAAGAAAATACAATCCCTCTAACTTCCTTTTAATGCACGCTATGGGTCCGAATGTTGCAGGAGTTATCGGTTCTGCTGTTGCAGCCGGATATTTACTTCTTACTTTTGGTAAATAATTATTAAGCTATAGAAAAGGTCACGGTAACAAATTTAGTTACCGTGACCTTTTTATATATTCTGATATAACAATTGAAAACTTATTTATCTTTTCTTGACTGCAACATTTAATATAATATATGCTAACACCAGCAAAACCACCGAACAACACAGAACAGCATACATCGCTTCTATACTGACGCATTTATCGAAAAAGTACAAGTTACAGTCAATACTGTCTTTAAATACGGTGACAAATTCCTTCGGCATACCCATTTCGGACAGTTCACTGAAAACACCGTTTAAAGCGTGATTGCGTAAAAGTCCCGTGCCGTATGTACCCGGCAAAAAAGAAATAACTTTTTGCAGTCCGGCAGAAAAGCTTGAGACGGGCATATATGCGCCACAGATAAATCCGTATCCTGCGCTGACTATGGTCCCTACTGCGGAAATCTGACCTTGTGAGTTTAAAAAGAAGTTAATTATAGAGCTAAGCGCTGTTCCGAACATTACAAGTAATATCACATCGAGTAAGAATAAAACCGTCTCTTTAAATGAAAGATACCAGCCAATATTTGACAAATAAATAAAACAAATAACTGAAGCCGCAACACATATTGTAAGTGTAGAAATAAGCGTCGAGATATAATAACTTACGGCAAGCGTTGATTTTTTTACAGGAGTTACGGTTAAATCTGCACGCGCGCCGCTGACCTTATCCTGAACCATGAGCATATTTGAACAAAACGAAACAGTTACGCAGCATACGGCAAGAAGTGATGACACAAGCTGGCCTGCAACGACCGCATTTATGAGTTTTTCCGACAACTCAAAGCCAGTAGGTATTGCGGATAAAAAGCTTTGCTTGTAAACATTTCCGAGAAAAGTTGTATATAAAACGAGCAATATAATCGGAGTAATAAGTGAAGTAAAAAACATTGCCTTATCTTTGAAAAACAGTTTGCTGTTTCTTCTGATAAGATTGCCGAGACCCATCATTTTACGTCACCTCCGCTCAGGTTTTTACCTGTAACCGCCATAAAAACATCATCCATTTTTCCTTTAATTACCTCATAGTCTTTAAAGATATCAGGATTTTTAATTATCAGTTCGGTTGCTTTTTCGGAATTCGGAACAGCAATGCGAACGGCGCCGTTCAATTTTTCAGACGGCAGATTAAGACTCTCGGCAAGAGCGGCTGATTCCCCATACAGAGTAATAAAGTCACCTGTATATTTATTTTTCAGTTCTAACGGAGTCCCCTCTGCCGAAATTTGCCCGGCATCAAGTATCACTACATAATCGGAGTCCGCCGACTCTTCCATGTAATGTGTTGTGAGAAAGACGGTAAGCCCATGAGTTTTGCGAAGCATTGTTATAACCGACCATAAAAGCTGTCTTGTTTGAGGGTCAAGTCCTGTTGTCGGCTCATCAAGGATCAGTATTTTGGGATTGTGAAGCAAAGCTCTTGCTATATCAATACGTCGTCTTTGCCCTCCGGACAGTTTTCCGACGGTTCTGTTAAGAATATTTTCAAAACCGAGAAGTTCCGATAACTCATCAAGACGATTTTTAAATTCTTTGCCCGTTATGCCATACAGAGCGGCACGACTGCGCAGATTATCTTTTACAGACAACGCTTTATCAAGTACGGAGTTTTGAAAAACTACACCGATATCCGATGAAACACTGTTGAAATTTTTCTCAGTATCTTTGCCGCAGATTACTATTTTTCCGCTGTCCTTTTTTATCTGCCCACACATAATTGAAATGGTTGTGGACTTTCCTGCGCCGTTTACGCCGAGAAATGCAAACAATTCACCATGATAAACACTAAAGGATAAATCATTAACAGCCTTTATGTCTCCATACGACTTGCTCAAATGAGATATTTCAATGATTTTATCCATATAATTCTCCTCAATAAATTCTTTATAAACATATTAACAAAAGAGCAAATATTTGTCAATAAAATACAAAACCACTCGTTATAAACGAGTGGGAGTAGTTTCCTTTGGTTTAGATGTGGCTGAAAACCCAGTAATATCAAGGATTTCGGGACTTGGCACTTTTCGGGTAACTGTTTTTGCAACACTTTTTTCAAAAACGTGTTTTATGGCAGGTGAAATAGTCCCCCCTTGGCTTGCAAGTAAAACATAATTTTGCACATTTTTAAGGCTACTGCTTCGTTTTGATTTGGTAGCCTTTTATATATATAAACATCTTTTATATTTACCGATTTTATGATATTATTTGTTTAGATATTTTGCAAAAAGACAGTTAATGAGTCTGATTAGCTGGTTTTTCTTTGCATTTTAGTTCACACTGCAACAGAACAACAATGATTAAAAGTTGCAATATCAGATAAAACAACAAATTATAAATGAGTGTATTGAAAATGTATAATAAAACTACTAGAAAAATAATTTCTGCAAAAGAGGTTTCTATAAGAAAATTTAATGATGGTAAGTGTAATTTAGTATATAACGGGGAGTGTATTTTCGATAGATTTCCGAAAAATTTGATTACAAAAGAAGATGCTGATTTGCCTTTTTTTGACGGTACATATATTCCGGAAAACTTTTGCAAAGGCTTGGCTGCGAAATATTTATATTCTTCAGAACAGAAAAAACAATTGTTTTCAGGTAATGGTTGGAGATGTGTTGAGTATAAGTGCGGACATATTAGAATGTCAAGTGATTGTAATCATAGAATGTGCGTGTTAGCTCATCTTGGCGAATCAATAGAAGTTGAATATAAAAAAAGTGATAGTTATTGTACAGAATGCAATAAAAAGAAAGACGATATGATCGAAAAAGTATGCAATCAACTCGCTATTGATTATAATTGCAAACCTGAGGATTTCGCTAAAGACGGTGTAATATTTACTGTTGCCAAAAAGGAAAACGGCAGACGAGAAATGCCGTTTTTTGAACCACGGCTTGAAATAATTACAATGGGCAAAAGAGTAGTCGTCAATGCATCAAAAAGCATAATGCCCTATATCAAAAAGAAATTCAAAAATAAATCTACTTACGATATTATGACAAGTAAGTTAGTGTATGGAGTTAATCCATATTATTTACCAGATATTATAAATATAGAGCCTGTCCAAAATGAAAATTATAAATTTGAAATTATCGACAAAGATATTCAATCGCTATATAAATATAAGGAATTTCCTAATGCGTTACAATATGATTATGACAGTAAAAGACCTGAAGTTTTGGCTGCTGTAGCATTTGATGATACACAAGTAATAGGAATTGCTTGCGCAAGTGCCGACAGTGAAGCTATGTGGCAAATTGGTGTTGATGTTTTACCAAAATATCGTGGTATGGAAATTGCAGTTAAGCTTGTAAATATGTTGACACTGGAAATTCTTAATAATTACAAAGCAATACCATATTATACAACCGATTGTGCTAATATCAGTTCTCAAAAAGTTGCGATAAAAAGCGGTTATATTCCCGCTTGGTCGCATTGCTTTAAAACGAGACTGCCAAAGTTTATAGTTAAATATTACCGATTTAAAGAACTTTTCAATTAGAAATTTATTGTGCTTGTAAGGATTTCAATTATGATTATAAAAGTTAACTCCGAATCACAACTTAATATTTGTATTGATATAATTCACAAAAGTTTTAATACGGTTGCGGATAATATGAATTTGACGCCAGAAAATTGTCCCGGTCATACTGCATTTATGCCTATACAAAGACTACAAAGTCAATTTAAGCATGGTGTCAAAATGTTTCTTTACAAATACAATAATGTATTTGTGGGATATTTTTCATTGAGTGTTGAAAAAAACGAGGTCGAATTAAATAATTTATCGGTTTTGCCGGAATACAGGCATCGTGGAATAGGCAAAGAATTGATAAATTATGCAATGAATTATTCTAAGAGAACCCTTGGAGCAAGTAAAATAAAAATTGGAATTATAGAGGAAAATATCATATTAAAAGAGTGGTATAAAAATTTTGGCTTTACTCACACAGCTGCAAAAAAATTTGATCATTTACCTTTTACAGTTAAATTTATGGAGTTGGAAATATAAAATTACAAAGCGTTGCGATTTGTAATTGATGAATTTAGGAGACAGCAATGCATAAATACGAAAAAATCGAATTAACAAATATGTGTATGATATATGACAATAACGGGAATGTTGTTGTGCAGGAAAAACTGAATAAAAATTGGGGCGGAATAACTTTTCCCGGAGGGCATATTGAAATCTTAGAATCGTTTGTCGATTCGATAATCAGAGAAGTAAAAGAAGAAACAGGTCTTGATATAAAGCATCCTAAAATTTGCGGGATAAAATGGTGGGAAGTAAGCAAGAATAAAAGATATGTGGTTTTACTTTTCAAAACAAATGAATATTCCGGCACTTTGCAATCCTCCGATGAGGGAAAAGTGTTTTGGGCAAAGCTGGATGAACTTAAGTCTATGAAGCTTGCAGAAAGCTTTGATAAAATGCTCAAAGTGTTTACAGATGACGATGTTCAAGAACATATACAGCTAAAAAATCACGGCGAATGGATTGATATATTAAAATGACCTGCAAGCTGGTTGGAACTATTCATTTACCATATTTACAACATATCTTGCAACACGAGTGATGATAAAGGAAATAACACAGCAAAAATCACCTCAAAACAGTGCAAAAATGGCTTAGAATATATATAAAATAGTACAAATGATAATCTCGGAAAAGAGTGGTTTTAGCTATAAATGTGAATTTTACTGAATATGCCTAACATCATTGCGATAACACTTAAAACAATCAGAATTATCAAAATTACCATAAGAAAGCGCAGATATTTTTTTGCGGTTTTATCGTCCGGAGCTGTTGCATTTTCTCTTTTGGTTTTTTTATAAAGCTTTTTTAATAAAACAGCGCTGAATAAAACACAACATATTATGGTAAAGTTCAATATCAACATCAATGTTTTTTGAGTTTGCATATTATATAAATTTTATCTCCTTCTCTTTTATTATAATACACACACTATGCGCCGCAATTCCTTCCTTTGCTCCTGTAAAGCCAAGTCCCTCTTCTGTTGTCGCTTTTACGCTGACATCAGACAACGGTATTTTACATTCTTTTGCAATGTTTGTGCGCATCGCCGCAATATACGGCGCAAGCTTCGGGCTTTGAGCCAAAACCGTGGCATCTATATTTCCGACAGAATAACCGTTCTTCTTAAGCAAATCACACACTTTAGATAAAAGAACCATACTGTCGGCATTTTTATAGGCATCGTCTGTATCGGGAAAATGCTTTCCGATATCACCGAGCGCAGCTGCACCGAGTAAAGCGTCACAGACAGCGTGGGCAAGTACATCTGCGTCTGAATGGCCCAAAAGGCCAATTCCATCATTTTCAATATGAACTCCGCCTAATATTAATTCTCTACCCTTTTGAAGCTTATGAACATCATATCCATGCCCGATTCTATAATTCATCTTTTTCTCCTTTGTTGATAATTGCTTCGGCAACGATTAAATCCTCAGGAGTCGTAATTTTGATGTTTGTATTATCTCCATCAACAATTTTGACAAGTTTACCGTATGCTTCAATTAAGCCGCAATCATCCGTAAAAAGTTCACTGTTCGGAACGCCCTGCATAGCGCTTAAGTACATTTTTTTATTAAATACCTGCGGTGTTTGAATTGCCCTTAGCGAATCCCTCGCCGGCGTTGAAGTTACTATTCCTTCATCACTAACGGTTTTTATTGTATCTTTAACCGGGATACCGGGCGCAGCGGCATCAAAATCAAAAGCCGCAAAAATCGTTTTTTCAATTGTTTCTCTATTCACAAGCGGTCTTGCACCGTCGTGTATGGCAATATAATCGGACTCTGTCATACAACACCTAACAGCATTAAAAACGCTTTTCTGGCGTGTACAGCCGCCTTTAACGATATTACTGACCTTATTAACCGAATAATCTTTTACCATAGCAAAAATTCGAGGAATATCCTCTTCGCGTGCCGATATGATTATTTCCTTAATAAGATCCGAATTTTCAAATGCCTTCAAAGTCCTGATAAGCACAGGGACGCCGTCAATTAGCAAAAACTGCTTATTGACGCCGCCCATTCTTGTTGAATTTCCGGCAGCTACAATAATCGCGGAAACATACGGATAAGAAGCTGCCTCATTATTATATTTTTTTGTTTTAAGCATACTCATAACCCCTTTGTAATACTTAGGGCAAACAAATAGATTTTATGAGTATATTTTACACCAAAGCCTCTATAGTTGCAAGCTTAACTGCAAGGCAAAGAATATCGGCTGCTTTTTGAAGCTCATCAGTTGAAGGATAAGAAGGTGCAATTCTGATATTTCTGTCATCGGGATCTATTCCGTACGGGAAGGTTGCACCTACGGTAGTAAGAACGACACCGAGTTCTTTACAAATTTCACCCACGCGTTTTGCGCTGCAATGGTTAACGTCAAGACTTATAAAATATCCGCCTTTAGGAGATGACCAGGATGCAAGATCATTGTCTTTAAGCTCATTTTTAAGCGTTTCAAGCACTATATTAAATTTAGGTGCAAGAAGTTTAGCGTGTTTCTTCATATGTGCCTTAATACCATCGGCATTTTTGAAGTATTTAACGTGTCTTAACTGATTCATCTTATCATAGCTTATTGTCTGCGACTTTAATCTGTCTTTAATCATCGCAATGTTCTTCGGTGAAGCAGCTATTGCCGAAATACCTGCTCCGGGGAAGGTTATTTTTGATGTTGAAGTAAATTCAATGAAATTATCCTCTGTTCCGAATTCCTTGCAGGCGTCAAAAATATTGAGCAAAGTATCAGCATCATCGCAAAGGTCGTGCACAATATAAGCGTTGTCCCATATTACACGGAAATCGGGCGCAGACGGTTTTAAAGCGGCCAACGCACGAACTGTTTCATCCGAATACGTTATTCCGTCGGGATTGGAATACTTCGGTACGCAGAACATACCTTTTACAGAAGGATCTTTAACAAGCTCGGCAATTTTTGCAACATCAGGTCCTGTTTCTGTCATTCTGACATTTATCATTTTAATGCCGAAATGCTCGCATATACCGAAATGTCTGTCATATCCGGGAACATTACATATGAATTTAACATCGCCCTGACGGCACCATGGCTCTGCACCTGCACCGTGCGTATAACACTGTGAAATATAGTCATACATAAGATTCAAACTTGATGCGCCGCCGACAATGATGTTTTCGGGAGCGACTCCGAGTTCATCCGCAAAAAGCTTTTTGCATTCCGGAATACCGTCAAGACCGCCGTAATTGCGGACATCCGTACCGTCTTCGGATATCCAATCGGAAGGCGAAAGCGATGAATTAAGCATATCCATGGAAAGCCCCAACTGCTCGGGCGACGGCTTACCTCTCGCCATATTGAGTTTAAGATTTTGTGACTTAACGTCATCGTATTGCTTCTTAAGCTCACTTTTTAAATCCTCAAGTTCTTCCTTTTTCATTTTGCTGTATTGCATTATTCTTGCCTCCAAGATTTAAAAATACTTTTTTAACCTTATAGATTTTATAATATTTTACTCGGTTTTGCAATATTTGTTTATAATTCTTGCAATAATTATAAAAAAAGACAAGCTGCTAAAAATACAGCCTGTCTTTTTGTCTATTTTAAATAAATAATAGTTCAGTCTTTTACAGCGGAACTCAACTCATGCTCTTTTTTACGTATCTCTTCAAGTTCTTTTTGTATTTTTTCTTTCTTTTTTCCGGTATAATCATTGAAAAACATCGGTATCATAGTTAAAAGGAACCCAAGAGCAGGAAGAAGAGTTACCATAATCAGAAGCCATTTTTGAGTGTAAGGTGTTTGCTGAGCCAAAATCTGTTTGCCGTTTATATCAAGATTACCGTCAATCGGCTTTTGATACTTGCCTATTTCGAGAACCCAACCTGTTACAACTCCGGCTATACCTGCTGTAACCTTTGAAAGGAAGGTCTGGAAAGCAAAACACACACCCTCTGATCGTTTGCCTGTTTTCCATTGCATATAATCAACCGAGTCAGCTATGAAAGCATATGTAATTACATTATAAATTCCGAGAGGGAATCCCATTAAGAACAGACATACCCAAAGGATATAAATATTAATATGCCCCGGATCATTCATAAAGAGCAAATAGCAAACACAGTGTGCAATGACTCCGAAAATAGATGAGCCGATGTAAATCTGCTTCAAATCAAATTTCTTGCGAAGCATCGGGAATACGACCATGGCCGGTACCATACCGGCACCAATGGCAACAGTTAAAGTCGTGAGAATAGTTCCGCGCGGTATCCAAAATCCGCCCGCTTTATAAGCGGCTACAACATCGTTTGTAGAAGCAAGAACATCAAAGTCCGTGTAACCTTGAATTATTAAATAGTTAGCTATATAGTCGGCAGATATATTGGCAATAACCATTGTAGAACCGAGTATCGCTGCTGCGATTACAAGTAAAAGCAGTTTGTTTTGACCGACAACATGAACAGTCTCTTTAAAAGTAGGTGTCGTTGTTGACGGCTCTATTCGCTCTTTAGTAGTAAAGAACGCAAGACTTGAAAGAAGCGCGCCCATGACACCAAAGAGAATTGCGCCGAAAAGATAACCGCCGCGCAATCCGAGAGAAGACTGACGTAAAATAGGAATAAGAAGTGCCGGAAGAATACCGCCAAATGTAGAACCCAAACGTCCGTTTGAAATAAACTGTGTACGTTCTTTTTCGTTTGGTGTTATAACCGAAGTCAGTCCCCAAAAAGGAACGTCTTGTATCGTAAAGCAAACACCCCAAAGCACATATGTACACGCAGCATATACAGTCGCCGCCGCGCTGCTTTGAAAAGGAGCAATAAACAAAAGGATGGTCGACACACAAACCGGTATCGGAGAGAAAAGCAAATACGGACGCATTTTTCCCCATTTACTTCTCGTCTTATCTACTATCATTCCCATTATCGGGTCGTTAAGCGCATCAAAAATACGACCGCCGAGTATAATAGCACTTGCTGTAACAGCGTTTAGTTTAGCAACGTCAACCAAAAAGACAAGATAGAACATTGTCATTATAGTATATATTCCGCTTCTGCCGAAAGCAGAAAGCGGAAAACAAATTTTTTCTTTTAATGTTAAATATTTCTTTTCCATTCCCTTAACTCCTGTTATTTTTTTCTTACAAATAAAGCCGGTAAAATTTTTGGCTTACGCTCCCCTGCTTTGACCATTTCGTTTATCAGCATATCTTTGAGTTCAGCCCTTACGGAAGCATATTCCGGAGATTTTATTAGGTTGTTTTTCTCAATCGGATCAACTGATAGATCATATAAATAGTCTTCAAAATATACATCTGAGTTGTGGGCAACATATCCGGTAGGAGCAAGAGTCCTTACGGAATACTTGTACTTTTTGGTGCGTATAGCTCTTCCACACTGACTTTCACTTATTTGAATAAATACGCAGTCGCGTTCCTTATTTTCACGCATTTCCTTGAGCAGCGATATGCCCGAATAGCTTTTTGGTATCGGTATTCCTGCCATATCAAGCAATGTCGGAGGAAGATCTATAAGACTAACAAGCCTGTCATCAACTACACCGCCTTTGAACATCCCTCCGCTGATAATCAGCGGCGTATGCGTTGCGCTGTCGTGGCAACTTCTCTTATACTCAAGATTGCGGGTCTTAAAATGAGAGCCGTGATCGCTTGTATAAATAATAATTGTGTTATCGTAGAGTCCCTTTTCCTTCAGCTTTTTAACGAGCTTACCGACATTATCATCAAGTCTGTTTATTGCAGCTATGTAATCCGGATACATTTTATTATAATCGCCGGGTAAAAACGACAAGTCGGGTGGTATAGGATAGTCTTTAAATTTATCTACAGTATCCTTAGGGCCTTCATAACAATGATGATCATTTTGATGATGTGGTTCAATATGAGATACAAACATAAAAAACGGCTTATCCGATGTCTTTTGCTCAAGATATTGAAGGGCGAAATCGTTTATGCAATCAGCGCGGTAGCCCTTGAAATCAACTTTTCTGTTTTCATTGTCAAAGACATATCCATCATATCCGTGTGATGTAAACTCAAGTACATCGGATGCACGCCACCAATCTTTATAACCGCCGCGCAGGTTCTCCGGAATTGCGCTTTTTTCGCAGTGGAAGCCTACGTTCGGCAGTCTGTCGGATGCTAAGTGCCACTTCCCGACATAAGCTGTTTCGTATCCTGCTTCGTTGAAGTATTCCGCTAACGGCTTAATGTTTTGCGGAAGCGGAATTCCATTCCAATAGCATTGGTTTTGCGTCGCATAAAGACCGGTTTGAAGGCAAGCACGAGCCGGTCCGCAAACCGGTTGACACGTATATGAATTTGTAAAATTCACACCGTTTGCGGCAAGCTTCATAAGATTTGGAGTAACGGTTTCATTAACAGTGTCCCATCTCTGTTGATCGCTGAAATAAAAAATAATATTTGGCCTCATTATGTTCCTCCGTTATATTATATAAATGACATTACAGCATTGTATAAAGATAGTGCCGCAACCGAAGATACGGCAATTGTAAACGTGACTTTAATTGCTTTTTCATTGCATTTCCTATTTAAAATCGAACCTATGAACCCTCCGATAACCGCAACAGGGATAATCACAAGCAGTACCTTCATATCGAATCCGGAAAAGCCCGTTTTTATATATGTGGATATAATGTTTGCACATTGGGAAAAGAAAATAACAGCCACCGAATACACCGCTGCATCTCTCATCGTAAACGAAAACATAAGAGTTAAAAAAGCAACATTTATCGGTCCGCCGCCAATACCCAGAAATGCCGCCGCGGTACCGAGCAGTAATCCGGACAGCAAAATTGCTATGGGATTTTTAACATTAAATGTTTTGAAATTACCGGATACAAAAATAATAACGCACACTAAAAAAACAGCCAATATTGCAGACTGTATGCCTCTTACAGTATTCGGAGTTGAAGAAACACTTAACGCATAATTAAAAAGATAATTTCCGAGCAGACCGCCGCCGACCGAGCCCAAAGCAACCAACAACACAATAGACGGCTTTATCGGCGTTTTTTTAATGATATGACGTGTAGTTGATGTTATCGACATCGCAAAAACAGCACAAGACGAAAAGAAAGAAATTTCGGTTAGAGAGTGTGCATTGATAACATCAAGGACCGGCTTGATTATAACACCGCCGCCGAGTCCTACAAACGACCCTAAAAGTGTCGCCAAAAAAACAACAAAACCATATAAAATTAAAACCATTTTCAAAACCTCTTTTGTATTATAACACAAAAAAACGCAACACACAATTGCTGATTATAAAAAACAAGCGATTGTATGACAAAACAACCGCTTGTTTTAATCATTTGGCAAAAAATTGTTTATATTTTTTCTTCAGCAATCACTTTTATGTTCTTTTCCATAAGATCAAAGAACTTTTCAACTACAGTTTTGTCTTTATCATTTCCCATGACACACATTGATAAAGTGAGTTCGCCGTTAAGAGATGTTGCCGAAAGCAGAACATATGGCTTATATTTTACTGCACCGGTCATAAATCCGTCGATATAATCTGCAAAGTTTTCCATTTTATACTCCTTGGATTTTCTAATAAATAAGATAACATAAAATTACATTATGTTCAATATTTTAGTTAATTGTGCTCTCTTTAACAGTTGATTTTTTTCTTGCACTTTTTTATTTTCGTGCTATAATTATATAATATTCGGAGGCATAGCTCAGTTGGTTAGAGCGCACGGTTCACATCCGTGAGGTCGAGGGTTCAAATCCCCCTGTCTCTACCAAAAAAGGAACGACAATCTTCAACGTAAGATTGTCGTTCCTTTATATTATGAACATTACTCCTTTTTGATATTCTCTATTTCTCTATTTACGGAATCTCATTGTGACAGGATTTACACGTTATTCAACTACTGTATAGAAAAGTATTATGATTTCGATAATTTATACTTGCTTATCAATAAGCATAAAAGCATAATCGCCGGGAAGATAATTGCCGACAAAATACCAATATGGAGATTATTGTTAAAGTTTCCCGAAACCAAACCGGCAAGAGTAGGACCGCCGGAGCATCCGAGATCTCCCGCAAGAGCCAACATTGCAAACATAACAGTGCCGCCTCTTTTGATTGCTGCAGAAGATTTGCTGAACGTGCCCGGCCATAATACGCCGACAGAAAATCCGCATAAAGCGCAGCCTATAAGACCTATTGCAGGAACGGGAATCAACGCAATACATAGATATGAAATAACGCAAAGACACGCTGAAAAAAACATACACTTATTGAGATTTAATTTATCACCGAATTTGCCGTATAACAAACGTGAAGTTCCCATAAGAGCGGCGAAAGCAAGCGGTCCTGCGAGATCACCGACGGTTTTGCTGACTCCGAGACCTTGCTCCGCAAATGTTGACGCCCATTGACTTACTGCCTGTTCGCTGGCTCCGGAACACACCATCATTATCATCATTAGCCAAAAAACCTTGTTGCGGCAAAGTTCCTTTAGCGTTAATCCTTTTTCCCCTTCCTCCTGCAAAGAATATATAGGTACCTGTGTAAAAAATATGGCGTTTACTATTGGGATTAAAGCCCACATTATCGCTAATATTCTCCAATTTGATACACCGAAAGCCGTAAAAAACAGCGTTGAGAGCAAAACTACCGCCATATGTCCCCAACAGTAAAATGAATGAAGTAAGCTCATAGCTTTTTCTTTGTTTTCGGTAAGGCACGCCTCCATAATCGGGCTTACCAAAACCTCAAGTAAACCGCCGCCGATGGCATATATGATAACAGCTATTAAAAGCCCGACAAAAGGCGATGCAAATACCTCGGGAAGTACCGTTAACAAAATCAGACCGACCGCGGCAAATACGTGCGATAATACAGCCGATGCCCGATAACCTATTTTATCGATAAATCCTGCCGACAAGAGGTCAATCAGCAGCTGTATGACAAAGTTAACCGTAATCAGAGCGGTTATCTGCGATAACGGTATATCAAATGTTTTTTGAAATGTTACAAATAAAAGCGGCGCAAAATTATTAATAATTGCTTGCACAATATACCCTGTAAAGCAAGCACACATTGTTGATTTATATCTTTTTTTCATCGTTCGGAACCTCATAAAAAATCTTTCCACATTTTATAATAAAAGTGCAAATAAATCAATAACGTACCGATAAAAAATCCCGACAGATAACAATTCTGTCGGGATTTAATGTTTTTACAGTATTATAAAATCAAAGTTTCATAGCTACGTCCCAAGCACGCCATATAACGGTTCGTAGGTTACCGACGTGATCCGCGTCGCCAACCAAATGGACATTTTTGCTCTCGGGGAACAAAGGCATTGAATGATAACCTACAGACAAAATAACTGAATCGGCAGATATTTTTTGTGTTTTACCGTCGCTTGTTTCAACAATTACTCCGTCCTTTAATATCTCTTTAACCTTTGTATTAAGATAAACAGGAGCTTTTTTGTATTTTAACATTTCTCTGAGAAACGATGAATTGGCAAGGCAAACGCCCTTAACCGCTATAAGGTCGTTTTTCATTTCAATAACAGTCGGCTTTTTGCCTTTGAGGATTAAGTCGTAAGCAATTTCGCAGCCGGTTAAACCGCCGCCGATAATTGCAACATCCTCCCCTACATCTATGCCGTCAAGATATGTTGTTGCGTCCATTGCATACTCAATTCCCGGAATCGGAGGTTTATTAGCTGCCGAGCCGGTAGCAACAATAATCTCATCGGCAGAAATATCCGAAAATCTCTTGATTTCACAGTTAAGCTTAACTGTTACGGACGAATTATTTATTGCTTGCCTGTACCATTCAATTAAATCACGGTCTTTCTCCTTAAATGAAGGAGCGGCAGCTTCAATAAATATACCTCCGAGTCTATCGGTCTTTTCATAAAGAGTAACAGCATGACCGCGTGCAGCGGCAACTAAAGCAGTCTCCATACCTCCGATACCGCCACCGATAACAGCAACGGATTTTGAAACTCTTGCCGGGACAATCTTATACTTCTTTGACTGCATTGTCATCGGATTAAGCGCGCAGCGAGACATATTCGAAGTGTCATCCATATCTTGAATATTCGGCACACCCTCATAATGTGCCATATTAAAGCAGGCGTTATGACAGCAAATACACGGCTTGATATCTTCTTCTCTGTCTTCCATCAGTTTTGTAACCCATGCGGGATCGGTAAGAAACTGTCTTGCAAATCCGACAGCGTCAATTTTATTTTCGCTGACAGCCTTTGCTCCCTCAGAGGGCGTCATTCTGCCGGCACAAACAACAGGTATGTCGACAAACTTTTTTATATGTTCTACATCTTCCAAATTACAGTTCTCCGGCATGTATCCGGGAGGATGAGCCCAATACCAAGCATCATATGTACCGTTGTCGCAGTTGAGCATATCATAACCTGCGTCCTGTAAATATTTTGCGGCACGCTCAGATTCTTCCATATCTCTGCCGACTTCCGTATACTCTTCGCCGGGCAATGCCCCTTGGCGGAAGCCCTTGGTCTTTGAGACAACCGAATATCTGAGGGAAACCGGAAATTCTTTTCCGCACGCCTTTTTTACGGCTTTTACTATTTCAACAGGGAAACGGTAACGGTTTTCAAAAGAACCGCCGTATTCGTCTGTACGTTGATTGGTGTATTTCATCGTGAACTGGTCAAGCAAATAGCCCTCATGCACAGCGTGAATTTCAATGCCATCCACTCCTGCTTCCTTACATAATTTAGCGGTTTTCGCAAAAGCGTCAATCATTTCGTCGATTTCCTTGATTGTTAAGGCTCTCGACGGAACCTTATCGCTCCATCTGTTCGGATTGGGAGATGCGCTTGCACAAAGGTACTCAACATCAAGAATAGGCTTTGCAAGCACACGTAAAGCTTTGTTGCAATATACCTTTTCCATAAGGTCATTTACTGCCATAGAACGACCAAAGCCTGCCGTTAACTGTATAAAAAGCTTTGCGCCGGTTTTATGGTACTCTTCCATAAAAGCTTTAAGCTGCTTGAATTTTCCTGTATTCTGATATAACCATTTACCACCGAATGTGTCGCGTATAGGTGCTATTCCGGGCAAAATCAAACCGACATTGTTTTTAGCTCTTTCAAGTAAAAAATTTGCAGCCTCTTTGTCAAAATGGTTAGGCTCCATCCAGCCGAATATAGAAGTGCCGCCCATTGAGCATTGAACAATACGGTTTTTAATTTCTACATTACCTATGTGCCACGGCGTAAACAACGCCTCATATTCTTGTTTCATATTATCACCGTCCTATAAAATTTTGCAATCGTTATTCTACCGTGACGAGTCCGTCATCCCCGATTGAAACCGTCATACCGTCCTTAACATAGTCAAGAAATTCATCGCCGAGCATATCAACTACCGGCATAGACGCATTTGTCCAATTTGCCGCAAGTATCGCACCGGAGGCAGCAAGCGAATCAATCGGCTTAGAGAACAACATACAAGCGGGCTGCTTAGAGAGAGCACAAGCCGCATAAAGTACCATTCCACCTGTTGTTGAACCGATGGTTTCCGGTAAACAAAGCGCTTTGCCTATCATGGGCTTTTTATAAATATCGCTGTTATTTTGGTCACCGCACTTAACCTGTTTATCGCCGAACATCAAAGCCATTTGAAAGCTTGCAAGCGTATTAAAACCACCGTGTGAAACGAGGGCTTCGGCTTTAACTCTGCCGGGAGTAACAACGCGACCTTTAAATGATTTACTCATCTTATTTGCCCTCCTTTGTTATAATACGTACAATTTCGTCATCAGAATAAAACTTTGCACTTGTATATGTACGAAGCTTATTGGAAGAAGTAATGACAGGCATCTTCTTTGATAACGGATTATTCATATACATAAGCGGGCAAATATAGCTCAATATAACGCCGGTATTTTTAAGTCGCTCAGCATACTCGGTTTTGTTAAACTCTTCTATTATATCCGGAGCGGATGTAAATACCGTCGGAACAAGAACCTTTTTATTTCCTGACTCATTTAAGCCGTTTTCAACGCGTTCCGTCCACATTTCAAGTTGTTTCAATGTCATATGCGGACAGCCCATAAAGCAAAGCTTAGGCGTTGCATTCGGGTCTTTCCAAATACAAGGATAACTGTTTTTAACTCGCTCGAGCTCCGCGTCATCAATAATGTATGTAGGCGCGTTATCCCTTAAAAGCTTTTTACCGTAGTCAACGGCTTCCGGCGTCAAGTTATCTATATGATACAGACCCACAGAGCCGTTGGATGCTGTTGCGGCACCGAAATCCTTGAGATAGGCACAAGCCTCGTCATTCAATTCGGTTCCTATCCATTTATCAAGACCCATTATATAAGGTACTTTTTCCATTACCTTCATTCCTATGGCAGAACCGAGTATCTGGGCCTCAGGCTTTTTGGTTGTTTTGATTTCTATTATCCAATCTGCTTTTCTGCCTTCATCGGTAAGCAATCCAAATTCAGGAACAAATCCTGCTATTGAACCCATCAACTCAATAATACCTGAATTTCTGTTGCACCTCGCTCCGAGAACGCTGTTGGCATATACAACAGCCGAGGACTCAGCCCAGGACAGAATTTCACCGCGTTTAGGAGTATTACCAACCTCCGGAAGATAACAGGCGCACGTATACGCCTTATCACCCATCAGTCCGAAGTGTTTGAGCTGTGACTCATACCTCTCTTGCTGACTGTACATAAACTTAAATACAATGTTCTGCAAAAATGATGACGGCACGTTTTTATCAAGCGGTCTCGGGTCTGCCGAAAATGGCTGCTTGCTGACAGCACCGGCTTCAAGAAGAGTATCATATAGCTCATATATCGGCTTCATAACCCCTATTCCGAAGCTGATAACTGTATGCCCATACTTGCTTGTAACGGGAACCATACGCTCTGCGCCGAAGGCTTCACCGTACATAACAAGAGTTTTCATAACCTTTGCCATGGTTTCGCCTTTTTCGCCGTCCAAAAGTGCTTGTTGCTCTTTTGTTAAGACCATAAATAACAACCCCTTTTTATATTTTTGCGTTAATTGCAGCAAATTATATAAATTACACTTGCTCAGTATCAACATTTTGTTAATTATATCACAAGCGATGCCGGATTTCAATATAAAAGAATAGCGGCGATAAAAAATCCGCGGATTTTGCATCATTTATTCATAATATTCAATAGTATAAATTGTTTTTTTCTCTTGCATATGAATAATATGCTGAAACTTTTCCTAAACAAGTGAATTTTGTTTATTTTTTACAGGCTTAATGATATACTAAAAATGCAACGCGTACAAAATACGTACAACAGCAATCAAAGAAAGGATGAAACAAATGAACACATACGGATTTACAAAGAAAATAGCCTTGGTTGGCACCGGTTTTGTAGGAATGAGTTTTGCATACGCTATGCTTTGCGAAAGTGTTTGCGATGAGCTTGTGTTGATTGATGTAAACAAACAAAAAGCTGAAGGAGAGGCCATGGACCTTAATCACGGTTTGTCCTTTGCTAAAACAAATATGAAGATATATGCAGGCTCTTATACCGATTGCAGAGATGCGGACATAGTAGTTATATGCGCCGGTGTAGGTCAAAAGCCCGGAGAAGACAGGCTGTCGTTGCTTCAACGAAACACAGAGGTTTTCAAAACAATAATTTCTCCTATAATATATTCGGGTTTTAACGGAATTTTCCTTGTTGCAACCAATCCCGTTGACATTATGACAAAGATTACATGGCAGCTTTCCGGATTCGACTGCAAAAAAGTTATAGGCACCGGTACTACGCTTGATACGGCAAGACTTCGTTATCTTCTCGGCGATTATTTTAACGTTGATCCGAAAAATGTTCACGCATACGTTATCGGCGAGCACGGAGACAGCGAGATGGTACCTTGGTCGCAAGCTTTCGTTGGCACAAAAAGCATAATGAGCATTGTTGAAAACAACCCGGATAGATTCAAGCTTACCGACCTTGATGAAATAGCAAAAGATGTTACAGGAGCTGCTCAAAAAATAATAGAAGCAAAAAAAGCCACCTATTACGGAATAGGAATGGCTTTGGTAAGAATCGTAAAAGCTATATTCGGCGATGAAAAAAGCGTATTAACCGTTTCTTCAATGTTCCGCGGAGAATATGACATCAACGGAGTATATGCCGGTATACCGAGCATTATAGGAAGAGACGGAGTCAGAGAAATAGTTACTCTTGACATAACAGATAAAGAAGAAAAGAAGCTCAAAGAATCCTGTGAGCTTCTCAAAAATGCAAGCGAAGGCATCAAAATCTGATTATACTTCGCGTACCGTTTGAAATGTATAACCGTTATTGGTTAAATATTCAATATCATTGATTGCCGCAGCGGCGCCGTTAACTGTTGAGTACATGGCGTCCTCGGCAATTTTTGTTTCTATACCGGTTTCGTTTTCAACAAGCTTATCCATTCCCCACAAAAGAGAAGTGCCGCCTGTCAAAGTAACTCCGTTATCCGAAATGTCTCCAACAAGCTCAGGAGGTGTTTTTTCCAACACATCTTTTATACCTTGTATCATCATATTTATTTGCTCGCTTATTGAGTCAAAAATCTCAGTAGAAGTAACTTCAAAGGATATAGGCATATTGTCAAGGCAGCTTTTGCCGGAGGCTATAACCGCAAGCTCCTCTTCACGCGGAACAGCACTACCCAAGCATATTTTCAGTCTTTCAGCAGTTTGAGGACCGATTAAAATATCACGATTTTTCTTTAAATAACGCATTATTGCCTCATCAATTGAAATACCGCCTATTTTCAGCGACTTAGCCACAGCAATACTGCCCATGGTTACAACCGAAACATCGATTGAGCCGCCGCCCATATTCACAAGCAATCTGCCGGAAAGAGAGTCATTTTTTATTCCGATGCCGACGGCAGAAGC
>ULUF01012939.1_pt1 | contig 26345 bp, 19 predicted proteins | sample 1958311 | NCBI WGS metagenome assembly ULUF01 (sample SAMEA4835754, study PRJEB28245) | human gut metagenome | biome: gut microbiome; material: fecal sample | place: Denmark | collected 2008 | reverse complement strand
CGTTACGTAGCTAACGATTTCCTTAACTTAATAGCCTTCCCCCCTCTAGGTAATGCTGTTAAGTTAAGCAAAATCCTCATAGCACACGCTAGTAATAGCGTGTGTTTTTTTCATCCCCTTTCCCTCCTGGTTAACAATAAAATAAAGAAATTAGTTAAATAGTGCTTGACAAAGGTCTAAAAATATGAACCACCGCTGTTGGAGTAGAGAAATCTAATTGTTAACTCCAAGGAGGTACTGTTCATGAAGTATAGCACTCAAGTCAAAAAAACACTTTCTAAAGCGATCAATCATGTTTCGAATAATGTGGGAAAATTTACTAATAAGCCGGATACTTTTATCAGGAAAAGAAAATGGACACCGGAGAAAATTATAAGAATCATGTTCTCCATGGATAATCATGATCTCCACAGCAGCATTTTTTCTGCTTTATCCTCGCAAGAGAAAAAAGAGCCTTTTTCTGTTTCAGGATTTATTCAACAACGAGATAAGCTTACACTTAACATGTTTTCTTTTATCTTTCGCACGGTATTAAAGTCCATGACCTCATACATCAAGGATAATACATTCCGCGGGTATCACCTGCTTGCTTCTGACGGCTCAGATTTTCCCTTACCGACAGATTGCATTCCGTCAGCATCAGATGCCAAACCTGAACGGAAAGTTCAGCATCGTCTTTTACATGAAAACGCATTGTATGACCTGCTAAGCCAACTGTATGTTACCGTTACTATGGAGCCCAAACTTCAATGCAACGAGCGTAATTCCCTGCTCCATCTGGCCTCTTCACTTGAAAAGGATGCTCCGATGTATACCCCCAATAAGACTATCATTATCTGTGACCGTGGCTACGAGGGGCGCAACGTATGTGCCGGATTGATCGAGATGGGATATAAATTTATCATCAGAGCTAAATCGCCCAAAGGGTGCGGTATTTTATATGGCTGTAGCCTTAAACTCCCCGAAGGAAGTAATCTGGCAGCTGCCAACATAAAACTGTACTGCAAAAAGAATTGTACAGGGCAATATAGAGCATGCAAATCATCAATTGACTGCAAAGTCCTCAATCTTCGCGTTGTCATGCTGCGGCTGGCAAATAGAGATATCGAGTATTTAGTGACCAATCTCTCAAGAGAAGAATTTAGCAATGAAGACATTGCCGCCCTTTACCGTAAAAGATGGGATATTGAGGTTTCCTTCCGGCATCAGAAATATGCGATTGGCGGCATTGTCTTTCATTCTAAAAAGCTGAATGTTCAACAAATGGAATTGTATACAGCTCTCACCTTGTATAACATCGTTTTCGCTATTATTCAGCACACCAATATCCCAAAGAAGAAGCGAAAAGCAATGTACAAGATCAAATTCTCTACTGCGATCATTTTCTGTATCGAATATCTATTCAAAAGAGGGACGCAGAACCTGGAGAAGAAGCTACAAAGTAATTTAACGAGAATCGAGACAAACAGAATTTTTGACAGAAACTTAAGGAGAAAGTCGGCTAGAAGTTTCAATGCTCGTCCAAGATGAATTGTCAACCAAGCTCTTTGTCATCCTGTATGTTAAATTGAATAACATCGATTTAGCGTGCAGGATCTTTAGTGTGCTCAAAATCCGGTTTACAAAAGTAAAACGCATTCATCTTTATCTGCAGCAAGGCAAACGTAGCCTAAATCTCTCAAGTTGACAAGTTGAAAAGGTAACTAACGCGGTGAATTCACCTTAACTTAACAGCATTACCCCTCTAGGGGAAGGTGCCCGAAAGGGGCGGATAGGGTGACTATGGCATGAAAGACAGCTGGGATAAGGTTTCCCGGTCACTTCTATGAGAGCTGCAAGTCCCCCGCGGCAGATGGAACGCGAAAATGAGATGATCGTTATTTCACATCGCCTTTTTGGGTGACCTGACATGAGGGATGATTCAGCCATCAAAAGGGGGAAAGAGAATAAATCAAAAAGATTGTTGACTATTTGACTATTTGATGTATAATAGATTACAGAAATAAGGTAAGAGGTCAAGTGGAAAGCGGTGAGTGATATGAATAGCACGATGCTATCTGATAAAATAGAAAATTTCATTCTGGATCTGATGGATAAGCAAAATACAGACCAGCTGCTGCTAAAGCGCAAAGAGGTGGCCGACCGGCTCGCGTGTGCGCCTTCACAGGTGACGTATGTGATCAATACGAGATTCTCCGCCAATGATCGATTCATCGTCGAGTCACGGCGGGGGAGCGGTGGATATATCAAGATCTCCCTGCGACCTGCCTGTCGTGAGGAGGTGCCGGACTACTATCATCGGCTGAAGGAGGCAGCGAGCCAGTACCAGAATGAAAAGTCAAATCATCAAACAAAAGATAAACCGGTATCGCAGGAGGAGATAGAAAATGGTCTTCGGGGATATTTCCAGATGCTGTTGAATTACGACATTATTTCCGAGCGTGAGTATCGGCTGATGTATGCGATGACGCACACGATGCTGGAGTATTGTCCGGAAGGACACCGAAAGGAAGCCGGACGGACGATGATCCATCGCATCGAGTGGGCGCTGAAAGGAGAATAAATATGCTTTGTGAACGCTGTCATGCACATCCTGCCACCGTTCATATGGTGCAGGTGGTGAACGGACATAGAAAAGAGGAGCATCTCTGCAGTGAGTGCGCAGAGAAAGAGCATGTGTTCCAGAAGGAGCAGAGTTTCTTTGGACATGGATTCTTTGACAGTCCGCTGGATCATTTCTTCGGCGGATCGATGCTTGGTCATCTGTTAGAAGACCCCTTCGGGACCCGCACGCTGGAAGATCAGGGCGGCGGACAATTCATCGAAGTCAGCCCGGAAAAGCTGCCGGAGAATGAAGACGGCTACAACCGCTTCAAAGAGTCCATCCGCCCGTCGTTCCAGAAAGGGAGGAATGAAATTCCCGTCAATGAACCGAAGGCCAAAGAAAAGGCGGAGGCTCCGGCGGAGAGCGAGGAGCTGCAAGCCTTAAGAAAGGAGCTCAAGAGCTGTGTCGACCGGGAGGATTTCGAGCGCGCCTGCGAGGTCAGAGATAAGATCAAAGCGATTGAAGGAAAGAAATGAGTGACTGGTGACTGAAATACCACCTTCATTTCTAATTTCTCATTTAATATAAACCCCAAAACAAAGGAGGGATTTCTATGGAAGACAGATATACAGATGGTGTAAAAAATGCCTGGAAATTTGCAGGAGAAGAGGCTTCGAAGCTGGGCAGTGATTATTTGGGGACCGAGCATCTGCTTTTGGGCATTGCCCACGAAAAAGATTCGGCCGGCGGCAAGATCCTGAATTCGCTCGGCGTGACCGTAGAGGCGGTGGAGCCGCTGTTCGCCGGGCAGGGGAAGAGCGGCTTCTTCTCTCGCCGTGAGCTGTATGTAGCGCCACGGACGAAACGGGTGCTGGAAATGGCGCTGGAGGAAGCCAATGATCTTGGCAATTCCTTCGTCGGCACGGAGCATCTGCTGCTTGCCATTCTTCGGGAAGGCAGCGGCGTTGCGATGCAGATCCTGGAGCATTTCGGCGTGACACAGGAGAAGCTGCAGAAAGCTTTCGATACCTATATTTCGGAGGACGGAAATGGAGAAGGCAGTGCAGAGCTGGGAGAGATGGGGGATTTTGCCATCGACCTCAATGAAAAAGCCAAACAGGGCAAGATCGATCCTGTCATCGGGCGTCAGACGGAGATCAATCGTGTGATTCAGATCCTGTCCCGCAGAAATAAGAACAACCCTGTCCTCATCGGTGAGCCGGGCGTAGGCAAGACAGCCATCGCAGAAGGGCTTGCACAGCGGATCGTTTCTCATGATGTGCCGGAGATCCTGAAGGATTGCCATGTGATTTCTCTCAATATGTCCTCCGTCGTCGCCGGTACCAAGTACAGAGGCGAATTTGAGGAACGGCTGAAAAAAGTCATTGATGAAGTGAAGAAACATAAAGACTGGATCCTTTTCGTCGATGAACTGCATACACTGGTGGGAGCAGGCTCGTCGGAAGGCTCCATGGATGCAGCCAATATCATGAAACCGGCTCTGGCACGCGGGGAGCTGCGTTGCATCGGTGCGACCACTTTGAAAGAATATAAGAAGTATATCGAAAAGGATGCCGCTTTGGAACGTCGGTTCCAGCCGGTCAAAGTCGGTGAACCGACACCGGAAGATACGCTGAAGATATTGAAGGGTCTGCGTGATCGCTACGAAGCCTTTCATAAAGCGAAGATCACCGATGAAGCAATGAAAGCGGCTGTCGAACTTTCCGGTCGTTACATCACGGATCGTTTCCAGCCTGATAAAGCCATCGATGTCATCGATGAAGCCGCTGCCAAGGTCCGCATGGAAGCGTCTTCGACACCGGATGCGCTGAAAGAGAAGGAAGAAAAGCTGGCCTCCCTTTTGAAAGAAAAGGAAGCGGCTGTGGCTTCGCAGGATTTTGAAAAAGCCGCCGAGTATCGTGATGCTGCCAAGAAGATGCAGAGTGAGATCGCCCTCATGAAGAAGGACTGGAAGGGTGCAGATCATGATGATCTTAAAGTCACGGAAGAAGATGTGGCAGAAGTCGTCGCTAAATGGACGGGGGTACCGCTGCAGAATCTGAAGAAGAGCGACTCCGAGCGCCTGCTCCATCTGGAAGAAGAGCTGCATAAGAGAGTGGTCGGTCAGGATGAGGCTGTCCATGCTGTCGCCACGGCGATCCGTCGTGCGCGTGCCGGCATGAAGGATCCGAAACGTCCGATCGGTTCCTTCCTCTTCCTCGGCTCGACCGGTGTCGGCAAGACCGAGCTGGCCAGAGCGCTCGCTGAATGCATGTTTGGCAGTGAGAAAAATATGATTCGTTTCGATATGTCGGAATACATGGAGAAACACGAAGTGTCCCGTCTCGTCGGTGCGCCTCCAGGATATGTCGGCTATGAAGAAGGCGGCCAGCTGACCGATGCCGTGAGAAAGACGCCGTACAGCGTCATCCTCTTCGACGAAGTCGAAAAGGCGCATCCGGATTTCTTCAATATCCTGCTGCAGGTACTCGATGATGGTCGTCTGACCGATGGTCAGGGCCGCACCGTGGACTTCACGAATGCTGTCATCATCATGACCAGTAACCTTGGCTCTGCCCTCTTGAAAAACCAGATGAAGAAACTGGGATTCAAAGCAGAGGACAAAGGTGAGAAGGAAGAAACCTTCGAGGATGTGAAGAAGCTGATGATGGATGAAGTGAAACACACGCTCCGTCCGGAATTCATCAACCGTATCGATGAGATCATCGTCTTCCATCCGCTCACCGCTACCGATCTTTCCTCTATCGTGAACCTGATGCTTGCCAAGGTCGGCGAGAAGCTCGCGCACTTCGAAGTGAAGCTCGATGCCAGCGAAGAAGCGAAAAAGCTCCTCATCGATCATGGTACCGATGTGGAATACGGTGCCCGTCCGCTGCGCCGCACCATCCAGAAAGAAGTCGAAGACCCGATCTCCGAGCTCATTCTGCAGGAGGGACTCGAAAAGAAGAAAGTCCTCCATATGGATGCCAAGGATGGCAAGCTGACTTTCCACGCGGAATGATGCCATCGCCTTTAGGCAGATGATATAATAAGAGTGCAATGGGAATGTAGTAGACATTTCCCGTTGCACTCTTTTTGTGTTTTTAGGGGTTCAACGGGGTCTCTGGGGTCTGAAGGTTCAACGGGGAAGGCGCGGCGCGAAGCGCCGAATGATAAAATTGCGGCGAAGCCGCCACCACCACTCCTCACTTCTCACTCCTCACTCCTAACTTTGAGAAATTGTATAGCGTACTGATGAACGATATGATGATAAAGGAGATACGTCCATGGCCAAGAACCGAACCAAATTCGTCTGCTCGAACTGCGGGGCAGAGACTGTGAGATGGATGGGGCGATGCCCGCAGTGCGGCTCATGGAATACACTCGAGGAGACGGTGGAGGAAGTCCTCCCCAAGCAGCTGCGGACGACGCATGAGGTGGTCAGCGGCAAGCGTCCGCAGAAACTCTCGGAAGTGAATCTGGAAAACCATGAACGTATGCAGCTTTCGATGCCCGAGGTCGATCGTCCGCTCGGAGGCGGCGTCGTACCCGGTTCCGTCATCCTTTGGGGCGGAGAGCCGGGGATCGGCAAGTCGACACTGATTCTCCAGGTCTGTCACGCCATGGCAAAGGCGGGGCGGAGCGTCCTTTATGCAAGCGGGGAAGAGTCCGAAGCGCAGATCAAGATGCGTGCTGAGAGGCTCGGCGCTGCTGATGACAATCTGCTCGTCTATTCCGGCGGCAATCTGGATGCCATCGTCTCTGAAGCTGAGAAAGAAAAGCCATCCATGCTGGTCATCGACTCCATCCAGACGATGTATCTGTCTGTCAATGAATCCCCGATGGGAAGTCCCGCACAGATCCGCGACTGCACCGCCGTACTCGTGCGCCTTGCGAAAAGTGAGAATATCGCTGTCATGATCATCGGTCACGTGACGAAGGAAGGAAATCTCGCGGGACCGCGCATCTTGGAGCACATGGTCGATGTGGTCTTCTACTTGGAAGGCGACCGCAGCTATCAGTTCCGTGTGCTGAGGACGGTGAAGAACCGTTTCGGCTCCACCGCAGAGTCCGGGCTCTTCGTCATGGAGGGGCAGGGGCTCAAAGGGATCGAAGACCCGTCGAAGTACCTGCTTCGTGACCGCATAAGTCAGACACCCGGTTCCACCGTCGTCGCCTGCATGGAGGGACTGCGTCCTGTCCTTGTAGAGATCCAGGCACTCACGGTTCACTCCGTCCTCGCTATTCCTCGCCGCATCGCGGCGGGCTATGACTACAACCGCATGATCATCCTTCTCGCCGTCTTGGAACGCCGCGGACGCATCCCTTTCTCGACCGAAGATGTGTACCTCAATGTGGCAGGCGGTTTCCGTGTGAAGGAAACTGCCGCCGATCTGGCTGTCGCGCTCTCACTGATCTCCGTCAGAGGCGACGCCCCTATCCCGCAGAACCTCATGGCGCTCGGAGAGATCGGTCTCACCGGAGAGATCATGCCCGTTTCCCGTGTCACTCTTCGTCTCAAAGAAGCACTCAAGATGAAATTTACCCATTTCATCCTGTCGGAACGCAATAAAAAAGAAGTCCTGGCCTATTATGAAGCGCATCATCTGGACGAGGTCAGAGAACATACCGTCTTCGTCAGAAATCTGAAAGACTTGATGGAAGCGGTGAAGTAGGGGGCCACGGGGCGTGCTGCTCCTTGATGTGGGGATGAAAGCTCTGTTTGAATGAGGAATGAGGAATGAAGGCGGCGGCTTTGCCGAGATCGATGACGAGGTCGCAGCTGTTCTGGCATTCGTTATCTCACATACGACGTTTCTCGCCGCTCAGGATGACGAAACGGGGCGATGCCCGAAGGTGATATTGAGTCACCAGTCACTTGAGACTTCTGCCTGGCTGCTCATCCCTGCTTTCAAATTTCAAGGGTTGGTGCGGTGTTTCTGTATGATGAAGCGCTGCACCAACCTCTTTGAACCTTCTGAACGTATAGAACCCGCTGAACCTGCCAACCGCAAACTGTCAACCATCAACAAAATTTTTCATTTCCGGTATAAATGAGAGCGAAAGTTTGCTATAATAAGATGATGCTTAAAATGTAAAAATGGACTTACTATCTGAAAAAGTTGTTTTCTACAAAAACATAGTGTAATCAAAGAGGATTCAAGATGCCGGAAAAAGTATTACGATTGATATTCATCCTGCTCTTTACCGTTCTTGGCGTCGTGCTTTCCAGACAGGGCGAGTCAGTGCTGACGGCACTGCTCCCGAACTCTGTCCTGACGGAGACCATTCTGGGGATCACCTTCATGTCTCTGGCCACGATGCTTCTGGGTGGTATTTTAGGAGCTGTCGTGGGCTGCGCTGTATCGCCCTACCTGATTTCCCGCCTTTTCGCATTGACATCGCGGATGGAAAAGTCGCTGTCTGCCATGAGTACGCAGGATCTCATCGCAGGGACGCTCGGACTCTTTCTGGGGCTCATCATTGCAAATCTGGTCGGACTTGCTTTCAGCTCAGTGCCGTTCATCGGGCCGTATGTCTCTGTCGTACTGTCCATCGTGCTCGGGTATCTGGGGATGCATCTCGCAGTCAGCAAGAAGCCGGAGATGGTCGGCTGGTTTAAGCTGCATGCGGAAGAAAAGAGCGAGAAAAAGAAATCAAAGGAAAAACAGCGCATCGGTAAGCTGCTTGATACGAATATCATCATCGATGGACGTGTGGCAGATATTTTCCAGACCGGATTTTTGGAAGGTCCTATCGTGGTGCCTGTCTTTGTGCTGGAAGAATTGCAGAAGATCGCAGACAGCTCGGACGTACTGAAGAGGAATCGCGGCCGCCGCGGACTGGATATCCTGAACCATATGCGAAAGAAGAACCGCGATGACATCAAGATCATCACCGATGATTTCGAGGAGATCAGTGAGGTGGACTCCAAGCTCATTAAGCTCGCCCGTGAAAAGGGCTACAAGATCATCACCAATGACTACAATCTGAATAAAGTGGCGGAGCTGCAGGGCGTCGCTGTCCTCAATGTGAATGACCTCGCCATCGCTGTGAAGCCGGCCGTCATTCCCGGCGAGCAGATCTTCGTCCAGCTCGTGAAGAATGGCAAGGAAGAAGGCCAGGGAGTCGCCTACCTTGATGACGGCACGATGATCGTTGTCGAAGACGGCAGCAAAAGCATCGGTAAGGAAGTCGCCGTCATCATTACCTCCGTCCTCCAGACCTCGGCCGGGAAGATGATCTTTGCGAAGCTTGAAGAATAGGATTAGTAGCTAGGGATTAGGGATTAGGCGTGACTAGTGACTGGGTGACTAAGAGACTAGGAGATTAGGAGATTAGGAGATTAGGAGACATCAGACATCTGACTTCTATCCTCCGGCCTTCGGGCATCGCCCCATATATATTCGCGGCGAAGCCGCCACCTGAACCCTGAACCCTGAACCTTTAAACCCTCAAACCCATTTAGGAGTACATGCATTTATGAACAGTCTCATACTGGTGGCTGCCGGTCAGGGCAGCCGCATGGGGGCTCCGGTGAATAAACTTCTCTTGAAGCATCGGGGCCATTCGCTGATTTCTTATACGCTAAGACATGTCTTTCAGAGCCGCTTTCTGGAAGAGCTCATCATCGTCGCAAGGGTCGAGGAACAGCCGATTTTTGCTGACATATTGAAAGGGATCGAGCATCATATCCCTGTCCGCTTCGCACCGGGCGGAGCGACGCGCACCCAGTCGGTGAAGAATGGACTTTCCTGTTTGGCGAAGAATTCGGAAAAAGTCCTCGTGCATGATGGGGCGCGTCCTTTCGTCGATGGGAAGACCATCGATGAGGCCTTTGCTGCCATCAGCGAGGCACATCCGGCCGTCGTGGTCGGTATCCCCTGCGTGGATACCATCAAGGAGGTCGATGGAGAATGGGTGCAGGGGACGCTGGATCGGAGCCGCCTTTTCCGTGCACAGACGCCGCAGGGGACATTTTCGAAGCTGCTCAAAGCGTCGATGGAGGCTCTTTCCTCCGAAGAAGGGATTACGGATGACGCTTCGATCCTGGAAAAAGCGGGCGTGCCGGTCACGGTGCTGCCCGGGAAAGAACAGTTTTTCAAGGTAACGACACCGGGAGATTGGAGCCGATTTACAAAAATGATCGAAAAAGAGGGCTTGCCCTTCCGTATCGGACAGGGGTATGATATACATCGATACGATGAAAGCCGTCCGCTCATGCTTGGCGGTGTAGAGATCGCAAAGACAGGCGGTCTTTTGGGCCACTCGGATGCGGATGTGCTGCTGCATGCCATCATGGATGCGCTTTTGGGCGCAGCAGGTCTTCCCGATATCGGGCACTATTTCCCCGATACCGATCCCCGCTATGAGGGAGCGGACAGCAAAAAGCTCATGCTCGAAGTGAAGCGCGTCCTTTCCGAAGAAGGCTGGCAGGCTGGAAATATCGACAGCACGGTCATCGCAGAGAAGCCGAAGCTTGCGCCGCATATAGCGGAAATGAAAGCATCGATCGCGCATCTTCTCGGGATTTCCGAGAATCAGGTGGGTGTGAAAGCCACCACGAATGAAAAATTGGGTGCGGTGGGCCGCAGGGAAGGTATGGCAGCTCTGGCATCCGTTATCATTTATAGAAAATAAGAAGGAGTTTTAACAGATGGAAAAGAAATTGAAAGTTCGTTTTGCCCCGAGCCCGACAGGCCCATTTCATATCGGTGGTGCGCGCTCCGCGCTCTTCAACTGGCTGGTTGCTCGTCACGCTGACGGCACCTTCCTCGTCCGCATCGAAGATACGGATCTGAAGCGTTCCACCAAGGAATCCGAAGAGAATATCAAAGATTCTCTGAAATGGCTCGGCATGAACTGGGATGAAGGCATCGACGTAGGCGGCCCGCATGGCCCGTACCGCCAGACCGAACGCCTCGATCTCTATAAGAAGGAAGTACAGAGACTTCTCGATGAAGGCAAAGCGTACTACTGCTACTGCAGCGCAGAAGAGCTGGAAAAAAGCCGCAAGGCGCAGCTCGATGCCGGCAAGACTCCGATCTATGATGAACACTGCCGCCACCTCACCGAAGAAGAAAAAGCCAAGTACGAAGCGGAAGGCAGAAAGCCGGTCGTCCGTCTCAAGGTCAGAAAAGACGGTGTCTTCGCTTTTGATGACATGGTCCGCGGCCATGTCGAATTCCAGGCAGCCGGTGTCGGTGATTTCATCATCATGAAATCCGACGGTATCCCGGTCTATAATTTCGCTGTCGTCATCGATGACGCTTTCATGGAAGTCACCCACGTCATCCGCGCGGAAGAACATCTCTCGAACACCCCGCGCCAGCTTGCCATCTATGAAGCGCTTGGCTATAAACCTCCGAAATTTGGCCATATCTCCCTGATCCTCGGTGAAGATCATAAGAAGATGAGCAAGCGCCATGGGGCGACCTCTGTCACAGAATACAGAAATATGGGCTACCTGCCGGAAGCGGTCGTGAATTATCTGGCGCTCCTTGGCTGGACTCCGAAGGGCGAACAGGAAATCTTTACGGAAGAAGAGCTCATCAAGCAGTTCTCCATGAAGCGTGTCTCCTCGAATGATGCTGTCTTCGATATCAATAAGCTGAACTGGATCAACTTCCAGTACATGAAGAAGCTGGACGCAGACCAGCTCTATGATCTGATCTTCCCATTCCTCGTGAAGGCTGGCTATGTGGAAGAGTCTGTCACGGAAGAGAAGAAGGATTGGCTGAAGAAGGTCATCTGGTTCATGAAGGATCACATCTACTTCGCAGGTCAGGCAGCCGATGAGCTGAGATTCTTCTTCGAAGATATGCCAGAGTTGACCGATGAAGATGTCCTTGCCATCATGAAGGCAGAAACCAGCGGCAAGCTCCTTAAAGCCTTCATCGAAGATCTGAAAGCGCTTCCTTCTTTCGATCAGGATGCGATCAAGAAGTGCTTTAATGCATGCATGAAAGCACAGGGCATCAAGGGCAAAGCTGCTTACGAACCGACCCGTATCGCTTTGACCGGTGCGACCCAGGGCCCGGGCATGTTTGAAATGATGGAACTTTTCGGAAGAGAAAAGACCATGGATAGACTCGAAGCAGCACTCGCGTACTGCTAAGAGAGGAAAGAGCCACAGAAATGCGCCGCATTTCTGTGGCTCTTTTGGTTTGAGGTTAGCCTGTGGGGAGTCAAGAACGTTCTTCCGCTTAACTTAATAGAATTATAGCCTTCCCCTCGAGGGGAAGGTGCCCCGAAGGGGCGGATAGGGCACAGGCGGTATGAAAAACAGATGAGAAAAGCGGAGAAGTGCGCGGTACATGTGGGGAAAGTGTGAGCCCCTCGCCGCGAATGACAAAGATTTCTCGCTTCGCTCGAAATGACGATACGGGAAAGTCTGATGTCTCCCAGTCTCTTAGTCACCCAATCACTCGAGGCCACTAATCCCTAGCTGCCGATCACAAATTTCTAATTCCAATTTCCTTCATTTATGCTATAATGACTATGAGTGTAATCAGCAGGTTTCCTGCTGAAATCACGATGAGGAAACAGATATGAAAATTATTGGTGGAAAAGCCAAAGGCACGAACCTTTTGGCACCCGTAGGAAGAAATACGACGAGACCGACGCTGGGACGGGTACGGGAAAGCATTTTCAATGTACTTGCCAATGTGGGGCTCGTTGAGACGGATGTCCTTGATATTTTCGCCGGGACAGGCGCGATGGGGCTTGAGGCGCTCAGCCGGTATGCATCGTCTGCGGTCTTTATCGACAAGACAACGGGCCGCATCATCCGCGAAAATGCGAAGAAGTGCCATGTAGAAGATCAGGTACAGATCATATCGAGAGATGTAGGGGCTGCGCTGAAGTCTCTTCAGGGCAGGACCTTTGATTATATTTTCATGGACCCTCCGTATCGGAAGGGCTATATCAATGAAGTACTGGCGATGGTTTTCGACTGCGGCCTTCCTGCTGATCATGCGATCATTATTGCAGAACATTCTATATCAGAACCCCCGGATGTATCACTCTTTGCTGACCGGTGTGAAGTCTGGAAAGAGAAAAAAGTGGGGGCCATTGTTGTTACCTATCTGCTATGCAGATCTACAGAGGGAGAAGTGCAATGAAAATAGCGATTTGCCCAGGAAGTTTCGACCCGGTGACCTATGGTCATCTGGATATCATCAGAAGAAGCGCTTGTCTGGTCGATAAACTGATTGTGGCAGCTTTTTTAAACCCGACCAAGCATTATATGTTTACTACGGAAGAACGGTTGGATATGCTTCGCGAGACGACCAAAGACATTCCCAATGTCGAAGTGGATGCTTTTGATGGTCTTTTGAATGAATACGCAGCGAAGAAGAATTGCCATCTTCTGATTCGCGGACTTCGTGCGTTTAGTGATTTTGAATACGAATTTCAGCGGGCGCTCATGATTAAACAGATCGATCCCACGCTGGAGACCGCATTCTTCATGACGGATGGACGCTATTCTTATCTGTCGTCTACCGGCGTTCGTGAGCTGGCCCATTTTGATGGTGATATTACCCGGATGGTCCCGCCCTATGTACAGGAAATGATCAAGAAAAAGGTAGAGAATCGCTGATCGCCATCGGCTTTTTTCTCAAACTTCGAAAAAGAAATGAGGCTTGCAATTATGGACACAAGAAAACTCTTAGAAGAATTAGAAAATGTCATCAATAACGCGAGTGAAGTACCGCTCACCAATAAGAAATTGGTGGATAAGGATGAGATCGAACGACTGATCGATGCCATCAATCAGTCGCTCCCAAATGAACTTGAGAGCGCGCGCCGCATCGTCGCGGACAAAGAGCGCATCATGCTTGACGCAGAAAAGAAAGCAGAGGATACGGTGGCGCAGGCGAAGGATTATATCGCCCGCATCACGGAAGAAAGCGAACTTGTCAAGCAGGCGCAGGAGCGTGCCAATGAAGTGATCTCTTCGGCCAATAAATCCGCTGATGAGCTCCGCACCAGCTCTGTCACCTATGCGACAGATGTCCTGAAGTATGTGGAAACAAATATGGAAAATGTCTTAGACAGCCTGAAAAAGAACCGTCAGAGCCTGATCGATTCCAATTCCGCCGCTGCCCGTCAGCAGGAAAAAGAGAATAAGTGATGAGGACCGGAGTTTGGGGATCAGCATTCGCTGCCCCCAATGAGCCCGTTGCATTCTGCGGCATATTTTCATGCGAAGACGGAGCGCATGTTACGTTTCGCCGGCGTCATCAGATTGATGGATGATGCTTCAGGACGCACCTTCATTCCTTATTTCTTATTCCTCTTTGGGGGAAGGGGATAAGTGATATTCCGGTTTTGAATGAAGCATACAGGAGGCCATTCCCATGGGACGAGAAGAGGAAAGCCGACGGATCCTTGTGATCTGTTTTGCGGCGGCTCTTCTGGCTCTGGGAGCGGCCTTTTTTCTCTGGCATACCGCAGGGGAGACGAAAGAGGAGCCGCTTCCTGTGGTCGAGCTTTCCGGCAAGGAGTCTTCCCGGACGCTCCTCGTCTATGTGACGGGTGCCGTGAGGCAGCCGGGGGTCTATGAGCTTCCTGAGGGAAGTCGCTTCTTCGATGCGGTGAAGGCTGCGGGTGATGTGCTGCCGTATGCGGTTATGGAAGATATCAATATGGCCGAGCCGCTTTCTGACGGGATGAAGATCCATATCCCGCTTGATCCGGAGCAGGCGGATGCACGGGGGAGCGGGCTCATCTCTATCAATGCCGCCAGCGCGAAAGAGCTCGAAGCACTCCCGGGCGTCGGTGCGGTGACGGCGGAGAAGATCATCCGCTACCGCGAGGAGCATGGCCGCTTTTCCTCGAAGGAGGAGCTCAAAAAGGTGCCCTCTATCGGTGAGAGTCGTTACAAGAAGATGGCGGATAAGATCACCCTATGATGATCCGGCTGGGGCTTTTCTGGAGTGCGCTTTTGCTGGCAGCGGGAGTTTTTCTTTTCGAGGAGCTTCCGCCTTTTCTGCTGCCTTATGGGTATGCCTTGCTGCTCCTTTCCGGTGTGCTTTTCCTTCTCTATGGTCATTTCCGCTGCCGCTTTTCCCTTGTCCTTTTGGGAGCGGCGCTTTCTCTTCTGACGATCGGTGCTTTCCGCATGGCACTCTCCGATGCCCTGTGGCAGGAGCAGTCGCACTGGGCGAGCCGAAGCGCAGGCACCTATGAAGGTATCGTCATGGAGGAGCCGCTGGTACAAAAAGGGGAGGAGGGCTATGCGAGATATGCGCTTGCGCTCGTTTCCATCCGATACGCCGATGGGACGCTCCAGCCGCTCTCGGGGACGTGCTACCTCTATGACCAGAAGGAGACCCGGCATTTCCATCCCGGGGACCGCCTTTACGCCGAAGGAGAAATGAGCCCGATCCGCCTGTATCAGAATCCGGGAAAGATCGATCTCACGGGACGCTATCGGAGCCGCCATCTCCTTGGAAGGCTGTATCTCACCGAAGGCATGCATCCCGCCTTTGCCGGTGAGAGCGGTACCTATCGCATAGAGAGATTCTCTTCGGAGATGAAGCAGTCGCTGAAAGAGACCTTTGCGCCTTACATGGATCCGGTGCGCCTTTCGATCCTGATGACGCTCCTCTTCGGGGGAAATTATAATGATATTCCGGAAGAGGTCATGACGTCATTCTCCGCGACGGGCATCATCCACATTCTCTCTGTCTCGGGCTCGCATGTGGCGCTGCTCTTTGGCTTCCTGTACCTTTTGGGACGCTGGCTCTCGTTGCCGCGACGCCTTGTGATCCTGCCGGCCATCCTGCTTGTGCTGTTTTACGCGGTGCTCTCAGGGCTTGTGCCGCCCGTCATCCGTGCGGCGGTCATGGGGATCCTCTCTGTCGTTGGGATTTTCCTTGACCGGGAGAGGGCGACGCTGAATCTTCTGGGAGCGGCGGTCTTTGGCATGCTGCTCTGGGATCCTTACTATGTGTACGATGTGAGTTTCCAGCTCTCGGTCGGCGCATCCGCGGGGATCCTCCTCTTTTACCGTCCGATCCTCCGCTGGATGAGCCCTTTCCAAAAGCTGTCGAAATGGGTGAAGGAAGGGATCGCGCTGTCTTCAGCGGCGCAGCTTCTCACGATACCGATCATGCTCTATGATTTCCATCGCTTTCCGGTGTATTTCATCTTTGCGAATCTTTTCGTTACGCCGTTTCTGGAATGGGTCATCATCGCAGGGCTTATCGCAGCGCTCGTCTCCTTTCTTTGCCGTCCGCTGATGGCAGGGCTTCTCTATGCGGCAGACTATGCGGTCTTTTTAGCCCTGCGTCTGAATCTTCTCCTCTCCTCGGCCAGGGGAGCGCAGCTTGTGACAGGCGGTCTTTCTTCTTTAGAAATAGCCTTTTACTATACACTTCTTGCGGCGGTGTATTTCAGAAAGCGGCTTTCCGGTCGCTCTCGCATGGCTGCCGGAGGCATGCTGTCGCTTCTTTTTCTTGCCATAGCGACGGCTCAGCTCCTGGCGCCTTCGACCCGCGTCATCTGCCCGGATCTTGGCGGTGACCGCGGAATCCTTCTTGTCAATGATGGGCGAAACATCTTATACTATAAGGCAAGCCGCATCTCCTCACGCACCGCTGTCTGGGAGTGGAATTCCATCCTTGCCTATGAAGGGGTAGAGGAGGCAGATGTACTTATTCTGGATCTGGAGGATGTCGATAAGCCGCTCCCTCTCGTGATGGGGATACCTGTCAGGGAGATCTGGGTGACGGGCGGCGATCCGCGGAAATGGGCGACGCAGCTTCTATCGGGGCAGACAGCGCGCGTGCGATGTCTGGGAAGGGCCGCACTTTCTTTGGATGAGCTGCACTTTATCACCAATGGCAGCAGCTGGCAGATGGTGATGGGGGAGAAGGACATCTTCCTTTCCGGACGAAGATCCATGCCGAAAGCATCTCCTCATACCCTGTGGATCACCGGCAGCCATGGCTTTCAAGAATATACGGAAAAAGACGCGGAGACCATGGCGCCCGAGCTGGTCATCTACGGAGGGTCCCGTCTCGCCCATGCCTATGAAGATATGGAGCTTTTCGACTTCAAAGACATCCCATCCGTGAACCTGTATCAGAAGGGGATGCAGGAGATCGTGTACAAGAATGGGTGGAAGTTAGTGACTAGTGACTAGTGACTGGTATTGCGATTTGTCAGCTTCTGGACTGGGTGAGAAGTCAGACATCAGACATCAGACGTCCCAGTCTCTTAGTCTTTCAGTCTATAAGTCTAATCCCTAATCCCTAGACACCAGCCCAAGTCACTCCCGATTCCCGGTTACATTTATACAAGGACGATCACTTATGCCTGCCAAAAAGTTAAATAAAAAGAACTGCTGCTTTCTCTATGGTGAAGATCTGGTATCCCTTGCCCTTCGTCGGGAGGGACTGCTCAAGGCCTATTTTGAGGGAGATCCGCCGGATCCCGTTCTGTTCGATGGAGAGGGAAGTCTGGAAGAGTATGAGAATGCCCTGGCAGGGCAGTCACTGTTTTCCAGTGCGACTGCGGTCGTGATACACAATCCCCCCTTCCTGAAGCGCATTTCAAAAGCAGAGAAAGAAGAAAAGGCGGCCCTCCACTTTGTGGAGAGGCTCGAAGGCCTGCCGCCTGATATTTTCTGCCTGATCCAGCTCGATGGAAAGCCGGACAAGCGAACGAAGATCGTGAAAGGGCTGCTGTCTGTCTGCTACAGTGAAGAGCTTTCGCTCCTTTTGCCGCGTGATGCGGCAGGTGCGATGATACGTCTCCTGTCAGCAGCGGGCAAGCGTGTCGATTTCTCCGCACGGACTTATTTGGAGGATGTACTCTCCTCGTGGGATACGATTTCCCTTCCCCTTTTGCAGACGGAATGTGATAAGATGGTACTGATGTGCGGGGAAAAGTCCGTCGTGACGAAGGAGCTTTTGGAGCTTGCACTTCCCGACTACATGAATCAGGGGATTTTCAAATTCGTCGATGCTCTTCTGGACAAAAAGTCACAGCTGGTCTTAGAGAGTGCGGACCGCGTCTTCACGGATATGACCACCACGATCAAAAATCTCGGACTTCTTTCTTCCAAATTCAGAAAGATCAAGATCTTGAAGGAAATGGAAAGGAATCACGTGCCGCCCACCCGTATCCAGCAGGCGCTGGGGGTGAGATCCTCCTGGCAGTGGCGGGCCGTGCAGGCCGAGGCAAGGAAGGTCACGGAAGAAGAGGCGGAGTGGTTTCTTCTGGAGATCATGAAGTACCAGCTCGCTTCCCGCCAAGGTGCCTCGGAGCTTGAACTCAAAGATCTGCTCTTGAAGTATTGTTTGAGGAAATAAGCGACTGGTGATTGGCGGCTAGGGATAAGACTAAAAGACTGGGAGACATCAGACTCTCGTATCGTCATTTCGAGCGTCAGCGAGAAACGTTGTATGTGAGATAAGGAATGTCAGAACTGCTGCGACCTCGTCATCGATCGCGGCGAAGCCGCCACCTTCATTCCTAATTCAAGAGAGACTTTCATCCCTAATCAAAGGGCAGCACGCCCTAGGGGCTAATCCTGAACCCATACACCTTACACCCAAATGTCATATACGAAACGAAGGGACTATCATTGAGTAAAAGACGATACCGCTGGAAGCGGATATTCGGACTGGGTTTCACACTGGCTGTTATCGGCATCGGAAGCGCGCCGTTTCTCTGGGTAAGTGACGGCAGGGTCATCCCCGGCGTCACCATCCATGGGACAAAGGCAGGCGGCGCGACGGAGGAAGAGCTCAAGGAGCTTTTTTCCGTGAAAAATGCGGATCTTTTGCATGGAAAGCTGGTACTTACAAAGGAGGATGCTCACGAAGAGATCTCCTTCCGCTCGCTCTCTGTCCGCTATGACGAGAAGGCCATAGAGAAAGCCATGGCTCTTGGACGGACGGGCGGGCTCTTCCAGCGCTGGTACGATCGCTGGCGGATCCTCCTCACCGGGCATAGTGCGGCCATCGATGCTTCTTTTGATGAGAAGCACCTCACCGAGGATATCGCCCAGCTGGCCGCCAAGTATGCGAAGCCTCCTGTCAATGCGAAGCCCCGGTTTGGGAAAGACGGATCCGTTTCCTTCGATGAAGGCAGGCCTTCCATGAAAATCGACAAGGCGGCACTGGAAGAAGCAGCCGCGCTCCAACTCAAAAAGGGCGAAAGCGGAGAGGTGGAGATCCCGGCCACAGACATCCAGAAGCCGAATATGACAAAGGAGGCTGCCAAGGAAATCAATGCGGTCCTTGCCGAATACACGACCACCTTTTATCCCGGGGGCAACCGTAGCAGAAATATCGAGATCGCTGCAAACAGTATCAGCGGCAGGTACATCGCACCGGGAGTCTCTTTTTCCTATAACCAGGCGACAGGCTCTCGTTCCAGCGCGAATGGCTATCTCGAAGCCCCTGTCATTATCAATGGCAGGGTCGAGCCGGGGACAGGCGGCGGCGTCTGTCAGGTGAGTACGACGCTCTTCAATGCCGTCATTCTGTCAGGGCTTGCCGTGACAGAGCGGACTTGTCACTATTCGCCGGCATCCTATGCGCCGATCGGGCGCGATGCGACCGTCGCGGAAGGTTCTCTCGATTTCTGCTTTCTGAATCATTTGAAGCATGGCGTCTACATTTATGCGGTCTACGAACCGGGTGCTGTGACCGTGCGCATCTTAGGAAATCAGGAAGACAAGCCCTCTTTCGTAGAGATCGCAAAGAAGAGCGATGAAGTCCTGCCTTTTAAGACCGTGATCCGTGTCGACCCTTCGCAGGAAGAGGATAAAAAGGTCGAGGAAGGCCACGAAGGACACAATGTCCTCGTCACGCAGTCTGTCAAGTGGGCTGACGGCCGCATCTACCACGACAGCTTCTTCTCTGACTATGAACCGGTCGACACCGTCATCACCTATAAGGTGAAACCGGATGATCCTCCCCAGCCATCCGAGCCGTCCTCCCCTAAGGCAGTGAAGAAGGGAGCATGAAGTGATGAGAAATGAGAAATTAGAAATGAGAAATGGTGGAGCGGCGCATCAAAATATAGAAGCACCGCGGAGCGTAAATCATGGCAATGCCTGACGGTGGCATTTAGTGACTAGTCACCAGTCACCAGTCACTGGTCAATTGGGATTTCTAATCCCTAATCCCTAATCCCTAATCCCTAATTTCTAATGTCTCATCCTAAAAAGTCGAAATGCCACCACCTGTGTTATCTATACCTCGAAAGGAGATCCTATGGGAAAGTATCGTCTGAAGTCCCGGCAGGCGGGATCCGTCATCACTTTGATGGAGATCGACACAGAGAGCCGCGCATGGTACATCAAGGCCGACCATAAAGAAGCCGCATTGAAGGCACTCAAAGATATGGGGCCGGCTTTGGCATGCGTGGAAACGATCTATATCAATGGCGATGATGTGTCGAGTGTGGTTTTTGCGCCCGCAGCACCCATGATGGATCCGGATATGCCGCCGGCGGATTTCCCGCCGCCGGAAGAACCAATGGAGAGCTACAGCCTTGCGCCGGATATCCCTGTCTTCCCGACCGCTGACGACATCGCCGCGGCGCAGGAAGCGGAAATGACGGTACCGGCAATGGCAGAAGAAACACCGATGCCGGGGATCTCCATGCCGAGCAGTCTGCCATCTCTTTCGAGCGTCCTGCCGAAGAGTGCTTTCATGGCGCCCTCGCCCGCTTCCAAAAAAAGCGGCGCAGTGAATGGTATATACCTTGGCAGGAAGCATATCACGGGAGAGGCTATCGAGATCCGCAACGTGAATGAAGAGAAGGATGGTGTCATTTTTGTCGGCACGGTGATCTCTATCGAGGTCCGCGAGCTTCGCAGCAAAAAGAAGCTCCTTCTCATGAATCTCGCCGATGAAACGAATGGCATCCCGTGCAAGAAGTTTTTCGACCGCCCCGAGGAGGCAGAAGCTGTCGAGTCTTTGAAACCGGGGACGACAGTCAAGGTGCGCGGCAATGTGCGCCTCGACAAGTACTCCGGCGGGCTTGTGCTGGAGCTGTCTCAGATGGAAAAGGGAGAGACAGTTAAGATCGACCACGAGGACAATTACGAGACGCCCCGCGTCGAGCTTCATCTGCACACGAAAATGAGCCTCGATGGTCTTATTGACAATGAAGAGATCATCAAGACGGCAGCAAAGTGGCATCATCCGGCGGTCGCGATCACAGACCATGGCGTCATTCAGGCATTCCCGAAGATCCAGGATCTCGCAGACAAGTATCACCAGAAGGTCATCTATGGCATGGAGGGGTACATGATCGATGAGATCCCGGCAGATCCGGACGCCGACCGCCAGCAGTACGGTCATATCATCATCCTTGCGAAGAACATCACCGGCCTGCGCAACCTGTACCGCATGGTGACACTGTCGCACCTCAAATTTTACAGAAAACGTCCGCTCATCCCCAAGCCCATTCTGGAAGAGCTTCACGAAGGCTTGATCTACGGCTCCGCCTGCGTCATGGGAGAATTCTTCCGTGCGGTCCTTGCGGGGGAGAGTGATGAAGAACTCATCCAAAAAGCCAAGTTCTACGATTACCTCGAAGTCCAGCCGCTCGGAAACAATGAATTCCTCATCAATGACGACAAGTATGGCAAGATCAATACGAAGAAAGACCTAGAGGATCTGAACCGCAAGGTCATCGAGATCGCCGACAAGGCAGGCATGCCCTGCTGCGCGACATCCGACGCCCATTACATGTTTGCGGAAGACCAGAGAAATCGTGACATTCTCCTCTCAAACTGGGAGAAGCCGGGGAAGATCGAGTCCCATCCGCCCGTTTACATCCGTACCACACAGAAAATGCTGGATGAATTCAGCTACCTTCCGAAAGAAAAGGCCATCGAGATCGTTGTCACGAATACAAGAAGGATCGCCGAGCAGTGCGAAGTCTTAAAGCCACTCGCCGAAGAATGGAAATCCTACAACCCGAAAATCGCAGGCGCGGATGAGAAACTGGTCAAGATGTGCTACGACAATGCGAAGGCCATCTACGGCGACCCGCTTCCGAAGGTCGTACAGGACCGCCTGACGCTCGAGCTCACGCCGATCATCAATCACGGCTACGGCGTCCTCTACTACATCGCGCACAAGCTCGTCAAGCACTCGAATGACCGAGGCTACCTTGTCGGTTCGCGAGGCTCTGTCGGCTCCTCCTTCGTCGCAACGATGTCAGGCATCACAGAGGTGAATCCCCTCCCGCCGCACTACGTCTGCCCGAAGTGCCACTGGACCCAGTTCTTCGAAGACGGCTCTGTCGGCGGCGGCTTCGACCTGCCGGATAAGAAATGCCCGAAGTGCGGGAGCGACCTCTCAAAGAACGGGCATGACATCCCGTTCGCCGTTTTCCTCGGATTCGACGGAGACAAGGTGCCGGATATCGACCTTAATTTCTCCTCAGGAGACGATCAGGGCGTCGCGCACAAATATACCGAAGAGCTTTTCGGCCGCGACAATGTCTTCCGTGCCGGCACCATCGCAGGCATTCAGGATAAAACAGCCTATGGCTTCGTCAAGAAATACGCGGAGAACCGCGGGCTGACATTCAATGATATTTTCATCGAAAAACTCTCCGCCGGTGTAGCCGGGGTGAAGCGCACGACCGGCCAGCATCCGGCAGGCATCATGGTCTGCCCGCGTGATATGGATATTCACAATTTCACGCCGCTCCAGTACGCCGCGAATAAAAAATACCTGAAGGATGAGAATGGCCGGCAGATCCCCGGGACCATCACCACACACTTTGATTACCATTCCATCTCCGGCCGTATGCTGAAGCTGGATATTCTCGGCCACGATGATCCGAAGGTCATCCGTATGCTGCAGGACATCACCGGTATCGACCCGCTGAAGATCCCCTTCGATGACCAGAAGACACTGTCCCTCTTCAGCTCGCCCGAGGCACTGGGCCTGACGCCGGATGAGCTTGCGAGTGCGATCGGAAATAAAGGCGTCACCGTCGGAGCCCTCGGCCTGCCGGAATACGGGACGCCCTTCGTCCGCGGCATGCTCGAAGACACGCGCCCGAAGAATTTCTCGGAGCTGGTCCGTATTTCCGGCTTCTCCCACGGCACTGACGTATGGCTGAACAATGCCCAAGACCTCATCAAGAACGGCGTCGTCAAACTGGAGGATGCGATCTCTACCCGAGACGACGTCATGAACTACCTCATCCAGCATGGCGTGAAGCCTCTGACATCCTTCAAAGTCATGGAAAATGTCCGTAAAGGCAAGGGCCTCGAAAAAGGCGGCTCGAATAACCGCGCCGAGCTTGACGCCGCACACGTGCCGCAGTGGTTCATCGACTCCTGCCTCAAGATCGGCTACCTCTTCCCGCGAGCTCATGCCGTCGCTTATGTCATGATGGCCTTCCGCATCGCGTGGTTCAAGGTCTATCAGCCGCTGGCCTACTATGCCGCCTACTTCACCATCCGTGCCGAAGGCTCCTTCAATGCACCCGTCATCCTGCGCGGTCTTGCGTCCATGAAGCAGGAGCTGGCCCGCATCGCAGCACTCGACAAGCCGACAGCCGTGGAAAAAGGAAATGCGACCGTCATCGAAGTCGCTGCTGAAATGTACCTGCGCGGCCTCTCCTTCCTGCCGATTGATTTGGAAAAATCTGACGCTTCGCAATTCCTCATGGTCGATGGGAAACTCCTGCCGCCATTCAACTGCATCCCTGCTCTGGGTGATGCGGTGGCTAAGGAGATCGTCCTTGCTAGACAGGATCATCCCTTCACCTCGAAGGAGGACCTCAAGAAGCGAGGCAAGGTCAGTCAGTCCATCATAGATACCTTAGACTCCATGGGCGTCCTCAAAGGATTGCCGGAAGAAGAACAGATGAGCCTCTTTGCGTTCTAGTCTAGTCGCTGGCGCGACGGGTACAGGTTCAAGGTTGCGGAGCGGCGCATAAAATAAGTAGGCGCCGTGAGTTTTAGATAAGTCGAGGCGTTGCAAAGCGACGCAAATAAAAATGCCAACCCCTTCCTCTGTGCGGGCTTTCCTCTTTTAGAGGAAGCGGATCGCGATAGTACTCCCTCCTTTCAGAGGAAGGAGGGAGAATTTGGAATGCGGGCATTGCCTCATATATACTCGCGGCGTTTTTGATTTTTATGCGCCGCACCAACCCTGTTGAACCCTCTGAACCTGTAGAACCCGCTGAACCTCTTTCGCACGCAATCAAAGAATGGCAACGCCCCGAGGGGCTAACCCTGAACACTATTTCCCTTAGCCAATACGATAAAGGAGAACACCCCATGTCCCAAGACTCTCTATTTCACGCCACCACCATCCTCGCGGTCAAGAAGGATGGACACACCGCCGTCGCCGGTGACGGACAGGTGACCATGGGCAATGCGGTCATCATGAAGAATACCGCCCGCAAAGTGCGCCGCCTCTACCACGGCCGCGTCATTGCCGGATTTGCAGGCTCTGTCGCAGATGCCTTTGCGCTCTTTGATAAATTCGAGGCGCGCCTCTCCGACTGCAATGGCAATCTTGTCCGCGCAGCCGTCGAATTTGCCAAGGAGTGGCGACGCGACCGCGTGCTGCAGAAGCTCGAAGCCCTTCTCATCATGACTGATGGCGAGCACCTCTTCCTGGTTTCCGGGAACGGTGAAGTCATCGAGCCGGACGACGGCATCCTCGCCATCGGCAGCGGCGGAAACTACGCTCTTGCCGCCGCGCGTGCTCTGGTCTCCGCGACCGATCTCTCCGCCCGTGACATCGCGGAGAGATCCCTGCACATCGCCGCCGACATCTGCGTCTATACGAATCACAATGTCATCGTGGAGGAAATCTGATGAACGAAAATACAAACCTGACCCCGCGAAAAATCGTGGAATACTTGGACCAGTACATCATCGGGCAGAGCGATGCGAAGAGATCTGTAGCCGTCGCCCTCCGAAACCGCTGGCGTGCCAGCCGCCTCACGCCGGAAATGGCGAAAGAGGTGAGTCCGAAGAATATTCTCCTCATCGGGCCGACCGGTGTCGGCAAGACAGAGATCGCCCGCCGCATCGCGTCCCTCACCCGCGCCCCCTTCGTCAAGGTCGAAGCGACCAAGTACACTGAAGTCGGCTACGTCGGCCGCGACGTCGAGTCCATGATCCGTGACCTTGCCGAAGAAGCCGTCCGCCTTGTGAAGAAAGAAGAGAGCGCCCGCCACGGCAAGGATGCGGACGAAGAAGCGATCCACCGCATCGCGGAAGCCATGTGGCCCTCCAAGAAAGCCGAGACACGAAGCCCCATGGACATCATCTTCGGCGAAGCGAAGAAAGAGACGCCGATGGATGAAGGCGAGAAAGAGCGAAGAAAAGACCTCGAGACGCGCATCCGAAACGGCGACCTTGACGACCGTGTGATCGAGATCGAAGTGGAAGAGAAAGGAAATCCGGGGAACACCGACAACGAACAGGCGAACCAGATTTCCATGATGCTCTCCTCCATGATGCCGAAGAAAATGAAAAAAAAGAAAGTCACCGTCCGCGACGCGAAGCGCATCCTCGCAGAAGCTGCTGCCGATGAGATGGTCGATATGGAAGTCGTCAAAGACAAAGCCATCCACTACGCCGAAGAACGCGGCATCATCTTCATTGATGAGATCGACAAGATCGCAGGCGGCCGCTCCTCCGGCGGCCCCGACGTTTCCAGAGAAGGCGTGCAGCGCGACATCCTTCCGATCGTCGAAGGCGCGACCGTCAAGACCAAGTACGGCCAGATGAAGACCGACCACATCCTCTTCATGGCCGCCGGTGCCTTTCACGTCTCCAAGCCCAGCGACCTCATCCCCGAGCTCCAGGGACGCTTCCCGATCCGCGTCGAGCTTTCAAGCCTCACCAAGGATGACCTCCGCAGCATCCTGACCGAGCCGCGGCAGGCCCTCATCCGCCAGTACACCGCGCTCCTCGAGACCGAAGGCGTCGACATCACCTTCACCGAAGACGCCCTCTCCGCCATCGCCGATATCGCCTCCCGTGTGAATACCGAGACCGAAGACATTGGCGCCCGCCGCCTCTATACGATCTTGGAGCGCGTCTTGGAAGACCTCTCCTTCGATGCGCCGGATCTTGAGGACAAGCACGTCACCATCGACGAGAGCTATGTGAGAAATAAGCTCGGCGACGTCACGGAAAATATTGATATTTCGAATTACATTCTGTAGCCCTTTGCGTACAGGATAAAACCGCCGGAAGGAGGATCCCTTGTGGATCACCTTCCGGCGGTTTTTGCATTGATGGGGCAAGGCAATGCATGAAACGAAGATGAAGTAAAATAAATTTTATAATGACTCTGTTTTTGTCATTACATATGATATATAATTAAAAATAAAATATGCAGGAGATGAGGAGGATGGGAATTATGAGCCGAAACCATATGAAATGTGATTTAGCAAAGTACTTTGACCTGCCCAGAAGTCTTGTGGGGCATTTATCTCCCTATTCATTTTATCATGCGTGTTTGTAGACGTTGATTTTCTATAAATGCGCTTTTTTAGTGTAGTGTTTTGAATTGGAGAGTGCGTGATGGAATTTATTCAGTTTTGTAAAATGTTTTTTTCTCAAACGATAAATTGGGTGTTCATTGTGGCATTCGTTGCTACATTCCTTTTATATAAATACCATTTTGTAAAACCATTGGACGCTCGGTATAAAGAAATAGAGACATATCTTGATATATTGAAAAAATACAATCCGCAGAATGTCAATGTTTATTTTGAGTCATTATCTCAGGAATATGAACCATATATGATATTGTCTCACTGTGCCATAAAT
>ULUF01012181.1_pt1 | contig 27382 bp, 25 predicted proteins | sample 1958311 | NCBI WGS metagenome assembly ULUF01 (sample SAMEA4835754, study PRJEB28245) | human gut metagenome | biome: gut microbiome; material: fecal sample | place: Denmark | collected 2008 | reverse complement strand
CAGCTGGTCTGCTTTTCTTGTCATCATTCTGATACGGATTTTTGAATTCTGGTTTATGAAGCCGCGCCCCATCGGATATCCGTCAAAATCGTGTACCACAACAATATCTCCGTTCGTAAAGGTGCCTGTGATTGTGTCTATTTCATTGTCAAAAATCCATGCGCCACCTGCCTTTATAGTGCGTCCTTCGCCTTTTTTCAGTGTTACAATTGTATGATTTTCCATGTTTGTTCCTCTTCTAATTTACTTCATTATTCCTTGCTAAAATCTGATTATATAGTTTATCTGAAATTCTATAGCCTTTAGAAATAAGTTTATCTGTCGACATTCCATTTTAATTATATGAAATCCCGGCAATATTTACAATACACAAATATTTCTGCAAAACATGCCGATATATATTATAATACTATTATAACATCCGACCAGTAAATGGAGATAAATATGATTACAATTAGCTTATGCATGATAGTAAAAAATGAAGAAGAGGTGCTCGAACGATGTCTGAACAGTCTCAAAGGGCTGATGGATGAAATCATCATAGTGGACACCGGCTCGACGGACAGCACAAAGGAGATAGCTGCACGATATACGGACAAAATCTATGATTTCTCATGGTGCGACGATTTTGCTGCGGCCAGGAATTTTTCGTTTTCCAAGGCTACGCAGGAATACATATATGCACCTGATGCCGACGAGATGCTCGACGATACCAACCGCAGGCGTTTCATGATGCTTAAGGCTGCGCTGCTGCCGGAAATTGAGATTGTCCAGATGAAATACATTACTCCAAGCAAATTCAACACAGTGCAAAATTCATCCTCAGAGTATCGCCCGAAGCTGTTCAAGAGGCTTCGCACGTTTACATGGATTAATCCGGTGCACGAAACGGTTCGCTTAGAGCCTGTAGTCTATGACAGCGATATCTGTATACAACATCTGCCGCAGGGCACTCACGGCAAACGTGATTTTACCATATTCAAGCGCTCCTTTGAAAGAAACGGCACCCTGCCAAAAAGTATAGCGACTATGTATGCCAAGGAGCTTTTAAAATGCGGAAGCCCCGAGGATTTTACCAATGCCCTGCCATATTTTCAGGGTGAATACCGCAACAGCCCCGACATCGAATCCACCTGCGTGCTATCACGCTACTATCGCATGAATGGCGACTACGACAAATTTTTTTCTGTTGCCCTAAAAAATGTAGCAGTTGATGGCTGCAGCGAGGTGTGCTGTGAGCTCGGTGCGTACTATTTCGACAAGGCAGACTATGAGGAGGCAAGCCTGTGGTATTACAACGCTGCATTCGAGACAAAGCCGGTACTCGATGTGGAGTGCGGCGGTGGCAAGGCGCTTCATGCCCTGTCTGAGTGCTACTCAAGATGGGCTGATGAGAAGCAGAAAAAGCTTGATTCGCTTCCTCCTAAATCAAGGAATGTATTTAAAGGCGATAAGGAGCTGATTGATTCACTGCGCAGCCAGGCGGCCGATTACCAGAAGCAGGCTGAGGAATGGATGCTTCCGGAGGGTGACTAGCAAAGGCTGTCATATAAAAGTCTCTACCAGCATTTACCAACTTGTAAAATCCTCTCTAAAGTGATAATATAGAGAGTATAGGGTTTGTTATTTTTTTAACGTAGCTTTTTGCTACTATCATTTTAGGTATCTAAGGAGGATTTTATGAGCTTTTTAGAAGAGTACAAGCAGAAACTTGTCTCAGCAGATGAGGCAGTAAAGATTGTCAAATCAGGCGACTGGGTTGACTACGGCTGGTGCACAGGCACACCTGATGCCCTCGACAAGGCACTTGCCAGAAGAACAGATGAACTTAAGGATGTCAATGTACGTGGTGGTATTTTGCTTAAGCCACTTGCCATTTTCGAGCGTGAGGATGCCGGCGAGCATTTCACATGGAACTCATGGCATATGGGCGGTTATGAGAGAAAGCTTATCAAGAGAGGCTGTTCTTTCTACTCACCAATCCGTTACTCAGAGCTTCCTCGTTATTATAGAGATTCAACAACACCTGACGATGTCGCTATGTTCCAGGTTGCACCGATGGATTCACACGGATACTTCAACTTTGGTCCTAACGCATCTCACCTCGGTGCTGTATGCGAGACTTCAAAGAAAATCATCGTTGAGGTCAATGAAAACATGCCTCGCTGTCACGGCGGTTCAGAAGCCAATGTACATATTTCACAGGTTTCTTACATTGTTGAGGGTGACAACCCTGCAATCGGAGAGCTTGGTGCCGGTGGTCCTGCAACAGATGTAGACAAGAAGGTTGCAGAGCTTATCGTTGACCAGATTCCAAACGGTGCCTGTCTCCAGCTCGGTATCGGCGGAATGCCAAACGCAGTAGGCTCACTCATCGCTGAGTCAGACCTCAAGGATCTCGGTGTCCACACAGAGATGTATGTTGACGCATTCGTTGACATCGCAAAAGCCGGAAAAATCACAGGAGCAAAGAAAAACATCGACCGTTATCGTCAGGCTTACGGCTTCGGTGCCGGAACCAAGAAGATGTACGATTACCTCGATGAGAATCCTGAGCTCATGAGTGCCCCGGTAAGCTACACAAATGATATCAAGAATATTGCCGCACTTGACAATTTCATCTCAATCAATAACTGTGTAGACCTTGACCTCTTCGGACAGATCAGCTCAGAGAGCTCAGGCACAAAGCACATCAGTGGTGCCGGCGGACAGCTTGATTTCGTTCTCGGTGCTTATATGTCAAACGGTGGAAAGAGCTTTATCTGCTGCTCTTCAACCTTCACCGACAAGCAGGGCGTAGTTCACTCACGTATCCGTCCTACTCTTGTAGAGGGTTCTGTCGTTACTGACACAAGAGCCAACACTCACTATATCGTTACAGAGTATGGTATGGTAAATGTAAAGGGTCTTTCTACATGGCAGAAGGCAGAGGCAATCATCTCAGTTGCTCATCCTGATTTCCGTGATGAGCTCATCAAAGAGGCTGAGAAGATGCACATTTGGAGAAGATCTAACAAATAATTAACTTTGGATATGATTTTTACAATAAAAGCGGTTTCAGGATGCAATGTCCTGAAACCGCTTTTGTGCTCTTAATCCGTCCCACAAACTATATTTTCAAAAAGTTAAAGCACCTCTTTTAACACTTCCTCAATCTCGCTCTTTGCTGCCTTGACAGAGCCCTGCACCATAACCGGCTTACCGCCGCCTCTGGCACCCAGCTTATTTCTCAGTGCTGCGGCAACTGTATTGCAGTCTGCATTCTTGCTTCCGATAATAAAGCTATAGCCCGCCTCATCATTTCCTGTAAAAAATGCACTAAAGCCACTATATTTCTCCACAAGACCATTGACGCAATTTCTTGCTGTATTCGTATCAATGCCGTCCTCAAACAATACTGCATTGTCCGTATCAGCAGGAAGCTCTGCAACTTTATAATCCAAAAGAGCTGACTTTGCTGTACCAAGCTCTGACTTAAGTGACTGGTTTACTGCCTTAAGCTTTGTGACGTTATCCACAATAGCCTCCTGATTTGTGGTAAATATCCCCATGAGCTCTGAGATAATGTCGCACTTTTGTCTGAAAGCCTCCAGTGCCCTGAAACCACAAAGGATGCTGATTCTGACGCCTCCTTTATAATTCTGATAATTCATAACCTTAAGCATACCAATCTCGCCGGTGCGCTTCACATGCGGTGCACAGCATGCACACACATCATACCCCGGCACTGTCACTATTCTGACCTGTCCTTCAATCTCGATTTTGCTTCTGTACTCCAGCTGCACAAGCTCATCCCTTGACGGATATGTCACCTCTATCGGAATATTTTTTGAAATGGCTACATTTACCTCATGCTCCACCTCTGCTATATCCTCCGGTGAAATCACTCCACTGAAATCCATTGTCACTACAGAATCACTCAGATGAAAGCCCACATTCTCAAATCCAAACCTGCGGTGGACAATTCCCGAAAAAATATGCTCTCCACTGTGTTGCTGCATATTGTAAAAACGATGCTGCCAGTCTATTTTGCCATGTACGTGGACGCCTGCTGCAAGCTCCACTTTCTCCGGCTCATATTCATTGCCGGTGATTTTCTTACCAGCTTCCTTTTCTGCCTCGCAGCAATCACCTGCGGAAATATCCACAGTATGAGTAATGACTCCATTCTTAATCTGCACATCAACAACCCTGTAGCCTCCAAGTATTCCCATATCCGGGCTCTGTCCGCCCTCCTCCGGGAAAAATAAAGTCTGATTTAATATTATATCAAACTGCTTATCATCTGCCTTGTTCGGCTCACAGGATATAATATCTGCCTCAAACTCTATGGCATATGCATCCCTGTCGTATAGTTTAATTGTTTCTGTCATACTCATACTGCTTGTTCCTCTCGCTCTATATTCTTACGCATTATAGCTATGTCTTATTATAGCGCATTCATAATTCATATGAAACCCCTAAATCTGGTTTCCCACAATCCTGTAGTATGCTCTCGAAGTAATCTTGAAAACAATATAGTATATAGCCACAAACACCAAAAACGTAGCAGACATGCAGATTGCAATTAACTTAATATCCGTAAGATTGAACATGACAAGCAGTCTGCGAAGCAGAGGAAATGCTGCTGCAAGATGACACGCTGCAAGGATAATCGGCAGGAAAAATACCATACGCACCTGTGAAGTAATGGATTTCTTCACCTCGTCATTGCTCATGCCTACCTTCTCCATAATCTCATAGCGTGCTTTGTCATCATAGCCCTCTGAAATCTGCTTATAGAAAATAATCATCACAGTAACCATAAGAAACATCGTTCCAAGGAATATTCCGATAAAGAACAGGCCACCATACAATACATAAATCTGTTCTCTGTTTGCATCACGGCTTTCCTCATAGAAGCCTGACACATCTGATTTTACACTATTTTCCTCAAAATGCTTATCCAGAGCCTTTGCCACAGCAAGCTTATCCTCACTGCTGCCATACAGATTATAATCAATTTCATTGTTGAGCATAGTCGGCACACTATCCTCTCCCAGCGAGCTGTTCAGGTTAAATATCTCTGCAAGTGTTGCCTTGCTGTCTACCACTACATAGTACACACCACTATACATAGAGGACATATAGCTGTCTTTACTTACAGCAGTTTTTTCTGCCGCAGCTACTTTAAATTCTTTGCCCAACAGATTAATTATATCGCCATTAAACTTTTCCGTTCCATAAACAGCCACCGAACCGGTATCAAGCTGTGGGATTTTTTTATTCAGCCTCTCTTTAAAGCCGGTCTCCATCTCATCAATTTCATCTCCTGTGACAAAATACAACAGGGAAATATCGTTATCGTAACTTAACACCGGCTTAAACTCTGTCCCCTCTCTAAACACTGTCCAGCTAAAATAAGTGTAGCTTTTGCTGTCTTTAACATTACAAGCTGAGTCAGCTATTATTTTATCCGAATCTGCAGCAGCTTCTTTAAGTGCATCATCCAGATTCACATCAGCCGGCACTTCCTTATACCAGCTATATACACTGATATCCGAAGGATATCTCTGCTTAAGTTCTCCCTCCATGCCCGCATACATGCTCACGGTTGTGGAAACAACAACCAGCACCATTGTGGAAAGAACGCATATACTCGCTAGTCCGCCCGCATTCTGCTTCATTCTGTAAATCATCCCTGAAACCGCCGCAAAATGCTTTTTATTATAGTAAAACTTCTTGTTTTTCCTGAGTGCCTTAAGTATCACAATGCTTCCTGAAATAAATAAAAGATACGTTCCGATGATGACAAGCAGCACTGCGACAAAGAACAGTGAAAGCACCTGAAGAGGGCTCTTTGTGGTAATCGCAATATAATATCCCCCGGCAAGACAGCCTAGTCCGATTATAGCGATAAGCCATTTGCTCTTCGGCTCTTTCTCACCGACATTGCCACCGCGAAGCAGCTCTATCGGATTAGCAAGCTTCACCTGCATCAGGTTATAGATGAGAGTAAGAAAATACAGCACTCCAAAAATAAGTATTGTATTTACGACAGCGCCAGTAGATACAGCGAAATCAATTTGTGCTTTAATATTTATAATCCTATAAAGAAACATAATCATCAGCTTGGAAAATAAAATACCGGCTATGATTCCAGATACTATTGCTGCGAGTGCTACGGTAAGTGTCTCAATTATCAAAACTCTCGCGATATGACGCTTTTCCATGCCAAGAATATTGTATATTCCTACCTCTTTCTTGCGCCTTTTGATGATAAAGCTGTTTGTATAAAACAGAAATATATATGAAAAAACCGCTATTGTTCCGCATCCAAGCCCCATTATCGACGCCAGTGCATCCGCGCCCGGCACCTTGCCAAGTCCCTTTGAGTTGTTTAAAAACATCATCACATAAAACATGGCTATCATGACCATTCCCGATATAATGTAAGGCATATAAAGAGTCTTATTATTTTTTATATTTGTAAATGCCAGCCTGCTATATATTTTATTCATGCTTCTCACCACCTGTCGTAATCAGCATAAGTGCATCCTGAATCTTCACATAGAGCTCGTCATTTGTAAGATTGCCACGGTAAATCTGATGAAACACCTGACCGTCCTTTATGAAAAGCACCCTGTTGGCATGACTTGCAGCCTTTGTGCTGTGTGTCACCATGAGAATGGTCTGTCCGTCCTCGTTTATCCTGTTGAACAGCCTAAGCAGACTGTCTGTTGCCTTTGAATCCAGTGCTCCTGTTGGCTCATCTGCCAAAATTAATTCGGGATTTGTTATTATCGCACGTGCCACTGCTGCCCTTTGCTTCTGTCCTCCTGACACCTCATATGGATATTTATTAAGCAGCTTTTCAATTCCAAGCAGCGAAGCTATAGGTGCAAGCCTTTTTTCCATATCCCTATAATCCACACCTGACAGCACAAGCGGTAAAAAGATATTGTCCTTCAGTGAAAAATTGTCAAGCAGATTAAAATCCTGAAATACGAAGCCCAGATGCTCACGTCTGAAGGCAGATATCTCCTTTTCCTTCAATGAGACAAGGTTCTTTCCATTTAAGAGTACCTCTCCCGCTGTCGGCTTATCAAGTGCCGCGAGAATATTTAAAAGTGTCGTCTTTCCTGAGCCGGACTCTCCCATGATTGCCACATACTCACCTTCCTCTACAGAGAAATTGATGTTTTTTAATGCCTGTACCTGATTGCCACCAAATCTGGTGGTATATATTTTTTTGAGGTTACTTACTTCTAAGATTGCCATTTCAATGCTCCTTTACGATGATTTCAAAATGTTATTTAAACTTCTATTTTTGTTGCATTTATTTTAAATATGACGTCATAATCGGCTTCACAACTTACATTGTTGCTGCTTCATGTAATTATAATAACAAAATGCCGGAATGTATGCTATCGAATCAGCTTACATTTCGACCTTGTATCTTACATTTTTGTAAGAAATGACAAAGAAACTTAATCTGGAGTAGCAAAAAGAGGATTGGCACAGATGTGCTGATCCTCCTTTTATCTACAGATTTTTAATTACCTCGACTCTTGTGACAACGCCCTGCTTCACATTATCAACTCTGAGCGCACAATCCTGGTAATACACACAGGCTCCGATTGACACATTTTTACCCTCATCCTGCAATTTTTCGCTTATCACATCTCTAAGCAGCTTTGTCTTTTCCTCCGGTATATTTGTTCCGGAAATAAAATTCGCCCTCGCTACCGTCTGGCTGCCACGGCATATCATGTGGTCTGCCTCATCAAAGCTGCAGAAAAGGAATTTTCTGATGGCAAAAAGCGCCGCTATCGCACCTATTCCGACAAGTGTCTCATATACATTGAGATGCTCCACGATCATCTGCCTGGCTGTCGCAAACAAAAGCACCTCTATGATTGTGCCCGGCTTATGAGTACAGAGCATTTTCACAAACTCCACGCCGATTGCAAGCGACATGATATATTCCATGTAATACTCCAGTTTAATTTTATCATGCCATATATCAAAAAAACACTGCCCTATAAGCTTTATAATAAGCACCACTATCACAAACACCAGTACTGCCGACAGAAAAAGTTCCACGTAGGCTGCTACATTTTTCATTGTTTTTCTCAGGAATTGCTTCATTATCATTTATTCCTCTCTTTTTTAGTTACCGGCAATAATCTTTTTTATTGCAGTAATTTATTTTAATATCCTATGGAAATGATTATCATACTATTCTAATTTCATATATCTAAAAGCTCCCACATAATAGTCAAATTATGTGAGAGCCTTTGCGCGAAAAATTATATTTTTTTATGTTTTCTCCCGCATTCTGCGGGTATATATTTTGCCAGAATACTTTCATGGCAATTGGGTTCTAAATAAATTTGATACCAGGCTCCGGCAACTATTTGATGAATCCTACCTGCTTGCAGATTTCCTCTGTTGCTGCATCTTTTTTCTTGTTGAACTCAACTTTCTGCTGCTCGAACCAGTTGTTACCCTCTGTATCTATAGATACGATAAGTGGGCCAAACTCTTTCACACGGCAGTTCCAGAGTGTCTCAGGCATTCCGAGATCTCTCCACTCTGCGCGGACGATTTCCTCAACCTCTGTTGCGGCTACTACTGCATTTCCTGCCGGGAATACGCAGTGAATGGCACCGAACTCTTTACATGCACGCTCTGTATTCTCTTTCATACCACCTTTTCCGATGATAACACGTACGCCGGTCTCTTTTACGAACTCGTACTCGAATTTCTCCATACGCATACTTGTTGTCGGTCCAACAGATACCATCTCAAATTTGTCATTCTCGAGTGGACGGATGATCGGTCCTGCATGGAAAATAGCATTGTTTCTTACGTCTACCGGAAGTTCTCTTCCCTCCTCAACGAGACGTCTGTGTGCTACGTCACGGCATGTTGTCATGCTTCCATTTAAGTATACAATATCTCCTATTTTTATTCCTTTAAGATCCTCTGCTGAGATTGGTGTTGTTAAAATTGTTTTTCCATTAATTCTCTCTACCATTATAATTCCACCCCCGAATGTGTTGTGATTGTATAGTTAAGGTCCTTATCAAAAACAATGTGTCCGCGTCTGTGGCTCCAGCAGCCTACGTTTACGGCTACACCGATTGTAGATGGATGACGGGCTGTGTTCTCGATATTTACACCCATTACTGAGTATTTTCCGCCCATTCCCTGAGGTCCAAGGCCGATAGCATTGATACCATCCTCGAGAAGTTTTTCCATCTTTGCGGCTCTCTCGTTCTCATTGTGAGATCCGATTGGACGCATGAGTGCTTTCTTTGATAAAAGTGCTGCTGTCTCAACAGATGTTGCTACACCTACACCTACCAGGAGAGGTGGGCATGCATTTAAACCATAAGTAGTCATAACATCCATTACGAATTTTGTAACTCCTTCATAGCCCTCTCCAGGCATAAGTACCATAGCTTTTCCCGGAAGTGTACATCCACCTCCTGCCATGTATGTGTAGATCTCGCATTTGTCGCTGTTTGGCACGATATCCCAGAATACTGTAGGTGTTCCTTTTCCAACGTTCTTGCCTGTGTTGTACTCATCGAAAGTCTCAACACTGTTGTGACGAAGAGGAGCCTCAAATGTAGCTTTTACAACTGCCTCTTTTAAAAGTCCCTCAAGCTCATCAATAAGTGGGAATTTTGTTCCACATTTAACCCAGAACTGAAGTACTCCTGTATCCTGGCAGCTTGGGCGGTTAAGTTTTACCGCAAGCTCCTGATTTCTAAACATTGTATCATAGATTGTTTTTGAAAGAGGACTGTCCTCTTTGTCACGGAGTTCTGTCAGTTTTGCAATGACATCATCCGGTAATTTTTTTGCTATATGAGCGATAAAATTTGCCATATAGGTGGTAAGCTGTTCTACCTGTTTCTCGTTTGACATAGTTTTTCCTCCTAATATAAATCTTGTAAATAATTAAATATTAATTTATTGTTTACCCACTCCCATCCGTTCTTATGGGAAGAACGGATAGAAAATCGGCAGTAAGACCATACTTACAATGGTCGCCACTACTATAAGCGGAATACCGGCCTTTGCATAATCCTTGAAGGTGTATCCTCCGGCTGTAATGACCATTGTGTTGGCAGGCATACCGATAGGTGTGGCGTATGCACATGAACCACCGATAACACATGCCATAAGTACTGCACTCGGGTCAGCTCCAATCTCTGTGGCAATTGATACGCAGATCGGAACCATAAGTGCTGTGGTGGCGGTATTTGACATAAAGTTCGTAAGTACACAGCAAAGCATGAACACTACGAATGTGAGAACGTATGGTGATGGATTTTTGCCAAGTATACCGATAACCGCTGTTGCGATTTCTTCGCCTGCCCCGGTCTCCTGAAGCGCCGCTGCAAGTGAAAGAGTTCCACCAAATAAGAAAATGGTTTTCAAATCTATTGATTTAAGTGCGTTTTTCTCACTAATAACGCCTGTAATGATAAGGGCGAGTGCTCCGACACAGCCGATGACACAAAGCTTTATGCCAATCTTGTCCTCGAAAATCATTCCCAAAAGTGTAAGGATTAAGATAATCAATGACATCATCTGTTTCCATTTAGGCACATTTGAAAAATCCTTCTGCTCATCATATGAGCTTTCCGTACTGCCCTGCTTTTCAGGCAGGAATTTGTATCCTATAAATGCAAAGTACAGAATACCTGCTATAAGTATCGGAAGTCCTACCTTTGCATACTCGAAAAATCCAAAGCTAAGTCCAATCTCTCCCATAGCTGATTGTGCTATGAGATTTCCCGGTGCACCGATGAGAGATAAATTTACACCCATGGCTGCTGCAAAAACAAGTGGCATAAGAAGTCTCGATCTCGAGTATCCTGATTTTGCTGCAATTCCGATAACTACCGGAATGAGAACTGCTGCAGTTCCTGTGTTTGAAAGTACTCCGCTCATCAGTCCCACAATCACCATGATTGCTATGATAAGCTGCCTCTCTGTTTTGGCGAAGTGTGTGACCACTCCTCCAATTTTGTTTGCCATACCGGTTTCAAACAATGCTCCTCCGACGATAAACATCGCTACGAAAAGAATTACATTGCTGTCAATAAATCCTGAAAAGGCTGTTTTCCAATCCAGTACTCCTGTGATAACAAGACCGACGCATACTATCATGGATGTAACCCCAAGCGGAATCTTTTCCCACACGAACATCACAACGGCAAACAATAAGAATAAAAGTGTTATTGTTGCTGGACTCATATCATTTTCCTCCTCTGTTCATTATTTGATATTTGATATTGTATCCAATTTCTAAATTTAAGATATAACAAAAAACCGAAATCGTCAATACCTTTTTGACAATTTCGGCAATTTATATATATTCCACCTATTCAATTTGTGCATCTATTACAAGTAATGTGTTAAATTAATAACTTACATCTACACATAATATGTCAGCATATCATCACGACTACGCATGATATGCTCATACATCCTCCGCTGTGCAAGCTGCACATCATGAGCCTTGATTGCTTCGTATATAGCCTCATGCTCCTTTATAGAAATGCCCGCATATTCCTCCTCTGTGACCATGCTGCCCATTGAAAGTCCGTTCCACAGTTCTGCGATCATATTTTGCATCTTTTTGTTGCCGGATGCTGCCCAGATTTCACTATGAAACTCACGGTTTAAATCCGCATATCTGCTATAATCTCCGGAAGCTGTCATCTCCCTTGCATCCAGGTATGACTGCTCTATCTTGCTGATATCGATATCAGGTGAAGCAGCAAAACCTGCACATGCGCCCTCGAGTATGCCTCTAATCTGATAGTGCTCCCTTATGTACGTCTCTGTAATTCCAAGTACTATTGCTCCCTTATTCGGTCTTAGCTTGATAAGTCCGTCATGCGCTAATATCTGAAAAGCCTCACGCACGGGAGTTATAGATACATTAAGCTGCTGCGCTACACTTTCCAGTGTAAGATTTTCTCCCTCTTTTAGCTGTTTTGACAAAATTGCCTTGCGCAGCTCCGATGCTACACGCTCCTTCGCTGACGGAATCTTTATCGGTTTAAGTCCTATCATAATTACTTTTTCCTCTTGTTATCTTTTAATTTTATATGCTTCCGAATCATCTGTCATTATTCAGTATAAAACTAAGTCACCAATTACCTGCTGCTTTCTGTCCTCTCTGCTATAACAGCCTCACAAAGACTTCCAAAATATTCTCCCAAAAGTTCTCTGACAATCTTTATATCCTTATCCGAATATACCTCTGCTACTTTCGATAACAGCTCAAGTCTTCGCGCATTTTCCCTGCCTGCTGCCGTCTCTTCAACCGCAAACCTGATATAGCACCAGAGACCATTTTCAAGAATATGTGTAAAATACTCGTTATGACTATTGGATATAATTGTCTCATGAAACTGCAGCTCTGCAGACAATTTTTCATTTATAGCAGATGGCTCATATACGCAATTGGGCTGCTCACTGTTATCACTGACCGCTTTATCCCATAAACATATACCAGACTGCAGCATTCCCTTTAGCAGTTTTATCTCCACATCTGAAAGCAACTCATAGATTTCCGTTATCACCTCGTCCGAAAAATCAGCAACCACCACATGCCTTGTTGCCAGTCTCTTTGCCAATCCCTGCGACTCAAGTATCTGCAATGCCTCCCTGATTGGTATTCTCGAATAACCGAGACTATCCGCAAGCTCTTCCTGTCGCAATGGCACTCCTGATGACATACGTCCTGATAAAATTTCATTCTGAATAGCTTCCGCTATATAATCGCATACTCTTTTATTTCTCATAATATATTATTATATATGATTTTGGATACAATTTCCAGTCAAACTTATTACACCGATTTATCCTAATCTCTCACATCCGCATAATCCAAATCAAACCCTATCCACACCTTAGTTCCTTTTCCAATCTCTGACTCCATGCGGATTGTATGCCCCAGCTTATCTGCCATCTGCCTGCACAGATAAAGCCCAATTCCTGTAGCCTTCTTATCGGCATGACCATTGTAGCCTGTGTAGCCCTTTTCAAAAACACGTGGCAGATCCTCGGCTTTGATTCCTATTCCGGTATCCTTTATTGTAATAAAAAACCGGTCTTTTTCCTCTGCAGTTTCTATTGTAACAACCCCATGCGGTGTATATTTTATGGCATTTGAAAGTATCTGTTCCAGCATAAATGCAAGCCATTTTCCGTCAGTATATACCTCCTGCCCGGTTCCTGAATAATCTATCCCAATATGCCTTCGTATCATAATTTTTGCATATTTTTTAATGGTATCACGTATGACACCATCCACACTGACTTTTTCAAGCACAAAATCATTTTCGGTGCTGCTCACACGCTGATACTGCAAAGCCATACTGACATATTCCTCTATGCGGAACAATTCGTCCTCAAATGAAGCCACATTATCTGACAGCTCTGTGAGTACAGCCTGTTGTTTCAAAGCAGCATTTAATCCGGCAGCACCGATATTCCCACCGGTCATATCGCCTATATGGCACTGACTCTGTTCATCATCACATATAAGTTGCCCAAGCGCCTCCCGCTCTGCCTCAAGCAGTAGTTTCATAGCCGATATCGGGGTCTTTATCTGGTGCACCCACATAGAGTAATAATCTCTCATCTGTGATTGTCTGATTGCAGCACTGCTTTCTGACTCACTTCTTGCAATACTTTGATTTTCCAGCAGCCGATGATAAAGTATCTCCACATCATCTGTTGCTTCCGGAAGCTGTGCCTGTTCCTCAACCGGACGCTTTAAAGCATCGCTTAGAGCTTTTACCTTGCTGCTATATCTGAAAAATCCAACCAAAACTGTTATCAGAAGAAGTATTGCATCAAGCACTGCCGCATACACTAGATCCTGTTTGCGCGCACCAATCAGGTACATGTAAAGCAAATGGATACATGACATTGTGACTATCATCAGAATCCATATATAGTTTTGTTTTATAAAATTTGTCAGATGCGGTTTGTTTTGTATTTTTGCCATGACCTCTCACCCCAGCCTGTACCCAAGCCCCTTTTTTGTGACAATAAAGCTCTCAAGCCCTATAGAATCCAGCTTTTTACGCAGCCTGTTGACATTCACCGAAAGTGTATTCTCGTCCACATACGCATCACTCTCCCACAGCTTTTCCATTAGAAGGCTGCGTGATACAATCCTTTCTTTGTTGTCAAAAAGTGTCTGCAATATTTTGAGCTCATTCTTTGTAAGCTCGAGCCTTTTGTCGTCATAGGTTATGGTGGCATCAGATATATTGAGCATGGCGCCATTATGCTCCAAAACACTGTTGTTTGCGCCAAAATCATAGCAGCGCCTGATGATAGCCTGTATCTTTACGGTCAGCACATCGAGGTCAAACGGCTTTGCTATAAAGTCATCAGCCCCCATACTGACTGCCATCACTATATTCATATTATCAGCAGCGGATGACAGGAAAACCACAGGAACCTTTGATACCCTTCTGATTTCCGTACACCAGTGATACCCATTGTAAAACGGCAGACCGATATCCATAAGCACAAGATGGGGATCAAATGATGCAAATTCTGACATTACAGCATCAAATTTCTGCACCACATGCACATCATAATCCCATTTTTCCAAATGTCTTCTGACAAGCTTTGCTATGGTCTCGTCATCCTCAACCAAAAATATTCTATACATTATTTTCCGCTTTCTTCCATGATAATCTCAGCCGCATCGATGATGAGCTGTGATGCCTTCATACGAAGTAAATCCGGCTTGAGCTGTGCCTTTGGAAGCACCTGCTTTACAACGTCAACAGGCTGACCATACTTCTGTGAAATAAGCTCATACTGCTCATCCATCTCCTCGTCAGATACAGTGATATTTTCCACTCTGATGATTTCATCGAGAACAGCCTCAAGCTTTACCTGCTTCTGTGCAACCGGCTTGAGCTCATCCTTTAAGCTATCCATAGTCTTGCCTGTCATCTGAAGATACTGCTCCATAGCCACACCCTGCTGTGCAAATGATGCTGCCATCTGCTGAAGCTGCATATTTACCGCTGTCTCTACTGCCTGTGGCGAAACAAGGCATGAGCTACTCTCAAGAATCTGGTCATAGAGCTTTTCTCTTGCCGCATCATCCTTTCTTGCCTCTACCTGGTACTCAAGATACTCGTTGATATATTTCTTTAAATCCTCCACTGACTGTACCTCAGGGAAATTGAGAGATGCTGCAAACTCATCGTTCAGCTCTGCTTCCTTCTCATTGTAAATCTCGTGCAGCTTAACCTTGAAAACAACCGCTTTGCCTGCAAGCTCCGGCGCATGATACTGCTCAGGGAATGAGAGATTGATGTCTCTGTCCTCACCGATTTCCATGCCTACAAGCTGCTCCTCAAAGCCCGGAATAAAAGAGCCTGAACCGATTCCCAGAGGATATTTCTCAGCCTTTCCGCCCTCAAACGCAACTCCGTCCTTAAAGCCCTCGTAGTCGATTACTGCCGTGTCGCCCATTGCTAACGGGCCTGTTTTCTGCTCTCTGACAGGATTTCCTGAAAGAAGTGTCGCTATCTGTGAATTAACATCCTCCTCTGTATATGCAATATAAGGGATGTTTGCCTTTAATCCTTTGTAATTTCCTAATACGATGTCCATGATTATACCTTTCTTTTATGTGTATTTATATCTGCTTAACGAAGCTGTTATATGCAAATAGTATACACTAGTTACCAAATAAAGCCAATAAAAACTAATTGCCTGCTTTAAAAAGGATTGTAAGGCTGTGATACGTGAAAATGGTTCTAATCTTACGCAATCAGGCTATTAATAGCCTTCAATTCATACAATGTAAATGGATCAATATCTATACAATCACTTTCATCCATTTTTCCGGAAATATCCCATGCAAGCGTTCCATTCATTACCGTACATGTATTTTTAAAATTTTCAATATCTCTCAAAGGCTCAAAAATTGAAGATTTAAGATCCTGTGTTGTATCATAATCAACTATTTTACCATCATCAAAGAAAACCTGTACATGATAATTATCTAAAGGTATTACCTGTACAACTGTAGGAAAATATTCATTCATATATTTCACCTCTCATTATATAAGTGGATTAATTTTGTTCAATGGTTTCATGTCCTTGGCCAATTCCCAATTCTGCATTAATTCATCCTGATGAATCGTACACCAGGCCAATATCAATCGTAATTGTTTATTCGGCAAAGAGCCTCTTATTACTTGTATATTATTAATATCTACTAATGCTTTATGTCCATTATATTCAGCATGAAAATGTGGTGGCATATGGTCATTATAATACATAGTGACTCTAATCCCATAAAATAATGATATCTCAGGCATATTTTACCCTCTTTCTATAGAAACAAATCCGCAATACTATATCAATAGTATAGCGGATTTACATCTAAAACACAAATTAGAAATTATCTTTTTATTTGCAGGCTTAATTTTTTACTGCCTTAAAGCACAGCCATCTATGCTCAGCTTCCTTAAAAATCAAAAAACCAATTCCCACCATAACCGGTGTATACAGTCCCAAATCAAGCCAGCTTTTTACATGCCATCCATAATATGCCCCTCTCATAAGAATTGCTGAAAGCTGTCCAAGTATGACCGGTATCATAATATTTTTTCCAACTACTATAAGCTTTGCTTTTCTCAACTTTTTAAGATCAACCGGCAAATATATATATTTCTCAAATATATTAACTTTTCTACCATTTTCCCATATATATGTAATGTATCTGGACTGTGCATAATACAATCCAAATGTAAAAAACACCACCATATTATAATAATAAAGATCAAATTCAGTATTCATTACACCACAAAATGCACCTGCGATTACCACAAACCCCATACCCATATTCATGAGGATATACGTTCCGCAGGTCTCAACCATCATGCGCTTTTTCCAATTGTCATGCTCCGTTTTAATCAGGGTACTCATATCCATTTCACATCTCCATCTGTTTTCTATTGCGTGTTGTACACCTAATGCAAGCTATAAAATTATACCATTCACCCCCGGTATTACCGGCAGCAATTATAAGCTACTCAAGTATCTCACGCATTGAATATTCTCCGTTCTTTATATCTATAACATAGTCTGCCACCCTCGACAAATCCTCGTCCAGATGCGTGGCAAGAAGTATTGTCATCTCATACTCTGCCACAAATTCCTGCAGTAATTTTAAGAAATCATCCCTGAACACCGGGTCGAGATTGGCAGTCGGCTCATCCATCAAAAGCACTTTGGGTCTGTATGCTGCCGCAAATGCAAACTGATACTTTATCATTTCTCCTGTAGAAAACGAGCACAATCTGCGTCTTGGAGAAAGCTCCAAATGTGCAAGCATCCTGTGATACTCCTCACTATCCCAATTCTTATAAAATGGACTGTATATTTTTTCGTTTCCATTGGCATCCTGCGACAGGTAAAATTTCCTGTCCTGCGACACTATTCCTACAAGCTCTTTTACCTTGGTCTTATTTTTTACAACATCAAGACCGTCTATGTATATTTTTCCCTTCATTTTGTCATACATTCCAAGCATCATATGAAGCAGTGTGGTCTTTCCCGCACCGTTTTCTCCCTGTACACCTACAATGTAGCCCTTTGGTATTTCTAAATTTGCGGGCTTAATCACAAATTTTTTTAATTTTAAAGCGGCATTTTCTATTTTTATAATTGTCTCATCCATTATTTTTCTCCCAATACACGAACCATATCTATTATATCCTTCAAGGTCATTCCGGCATTCTCACAATCTGCAAGCAGTTCTGACATCCTGTTCTCAAGATTCATCATCTGTTTTTCACGCAAAAGATCATTTTTCTGCTCGCACACGTAAAATCCACGCCCCGGCACCGACTCTATTACACCTTCCTTTTCCAGCTCCTCATAAGCACGCTTTGTTGTAATCACACTGACTGCCAGCTCCTTTGCCAGCACTCTGATTGACGGCATGCCATCGCCTGCCTTAAGCTCACCGCTTACCACTGCATCGCGTATCTGATTTATAATCTGCTCATATATCGGCATACTAACTGTTGTTGAAATGACTATTTTCATACACACCTCTATGCAATTTTTTTGTCTTTTTTTGATTCCGCAAACTCGTAATCTGCCATACAGCGAACAATATCGTCATAATATTTTTTCCTGCAGGATACAATCATCGATATAAAAAACACACCTATCACTAAAGAAATTAATATCTGAACCAAATCCAGCGAGCTGTCATTCTGGTCATAGCTTGCGGCAACAACCACCGCAGACATAAACATGATTACATCAAATATCGTTAATCTGCCCGGATTCACGCTGCCCAGATAATTGTCAAATGAAGTACAATACAAAATACCTGCCATTACAAGCATCTCACACATATAATAGACTATTCCTGATACTGTCAGAGTCTTATCAGGGCTGATTATTGCCGTGATTAATATAGGTAAAAGCAGCACTATATACGACACACGGAATCTGTATTTGAACATTTTTTGTATATAATGCTGTCTTTGTTCTCTTGAATACGGAGCCAGATACATATACTGTGGCAATTCGAATGCGCTTCTATTATGATTGCTGAAAATGGAAAAAATGCTGATCATCAAATTGTATATATACATTACCTGATTCAGGCCTCCAAATGAGCCTTCTGTAATTCCAAGCCAGAATAATGGTATCATAACTATGGCCAAAACAAGCTCCCGCCTACTGCTATCCAAAATATTTTTCCACAATATTTTCGGCATTTTCCTTTCCCCCTTTCACCAGATAATGTATCAGCTCCCTGATATCCGGAGTATGCTCTTGAAGCTCTCTGTCTACCAGAATACATTTATCCCTTATAACCATGGCAGTGGAGCTGTATGTGCCTTCTTCCATGTAAACCACTGCTTCCCTGGGTATCAGCTTACATTTATATACAGGTCCTGTAACTATCCGAAAATGCTCACACGCAGCATCCTTAGGCTTAAAAAACAACAGCCTCCCTGCCTGCATATATGCAATATAGTCTGCTATTCTGTCCAGATCCTCCGTAATATGAGAAGAAATGATAATGCTTTTTCCACCATCCGACACAAGCTCTGTACACAGCCTTAAAAAATCCTCCCTGAAGTGCTTGTCAAGCCCTGCAGTAGGCTCATCGAACAAAAAAAGCTTTGCTCCATACGACAGTGCAAATGCAAGCTGCGCTTTGATTTTCATACCTTTGGACAGTTTTTTGTATTTCTGCTTTCTATCAAGGTTAAATCTTTCAAGATATCCCAGATACTTTTCCATATCAAACCGCACATACATCTGCCCATAGTATTTTCCGAGCTTTTCGAGATTTATATTCTCATCAAAAAATCCCTCATCACCTACTACCGCTATTACTTCCCTGGCGGCTGCCTCATCGCTGTTTAAATTGTGTCCATCTATCACTATGTCTCCTGTTGACCTATACAGTCCCATCAGGCAGCGTAAAAGCGTTGTCTTGCCTGCTCCGTTTTCTCCTACAAGGCCGCATATGTAGCCCTTTGGCAAATGAAACGATATGTTTTCCAGATGAAACCTGTCCTCCCCGGACATTTCCTTATCCAATTCATGAACCCTTAGCATAACTCCCTCCTTTGCTTTCCCACAATTAAAATAGGTGTGCATATACTGTATATATAAATATATACAGTATATGCACACCCTTGTCAAGATATATTCTAAATGTTTATGTACTACGACAAATTTTACAATTCAATCAGGAAAAGAAATGCCAGTCCATAATAGGTCACAACTGCCACCAGATCATTCACCGTCGTGATAAGCGGGCCTGACGCAACCGCCGGGTCAATCTTTATCTTGTGGAAAAACATCGGAATCACCGTGCCCACAAGGCTTGAAATTGCCATTGCCACAAGCAGTGAAACTCCTACACAGCCTGATACCGCAAATGCTCCAAACCATGTGTAGCCCTTGAACAGATGCACATATATTCCCAGAAATACAAGTGCCATTATTCCAAGCAAGCCACCATTTACAAGGCCTATTCTTACCTCTTTTACTACAAGCAAAAGCTTCTGCTTACCGCTTAGATTCTCATCCATGAGCACTCTGATTGTGACAGCCAGTGACTGTGTTCCTACGTTTCCTGCCATGTCAAGTACCAGCGACTGGAAGCAGATGACTATCGGCAAAGCCGCTACCACATTCTCAAATATTCCGACTACGGAAGACACTATCATTCCCAAAAAAAGCAGGATGATAAGCCATGGCATTCTCTTTTTCATGCTCTGCAGTGTGGTCTCCTTCAGATCCTCCTCTGCGGTCAGTCCGGCGAGCTTTGCATAGTCCTCACCCATCTCATTGTCTACCATCTCTACAATATCATCAGATGTGATGACACCGAGTATATGCTTATCCTTTGAGAGCACCGGAATTGAATCCTCAGCGTAGTCCTTGATTGTGTCGATACAATCATCGATTTTCTCATGGTCGAGCACATATGGATATGAATGGGCTATAATGCTTTCCAGATTCATGCCCTCCCTGGCTGTGATTAAATCCTTTAAATCAATAGCTCCCGCAAAGCATTCATCTGAATCAACCACATATATAGTCATGATATTGTCGTTTTCGCCCGCCTGCCTCACGAGCTGGCTCATAGCCTGCTTCACTGTCAGACCGCTCGGAATACAGATGTAGTTGGTTGTCATATAGCTGCCGATTTCATCATCGTCATATGACAGAAGCATCCTGACATCCTTTTCCGCTTCCTCATCCAGATGCTCTACAATCTCCTTCTTGTCCTCATCCTCCAGATTTTCAAGCAAATCGACAGCATCATCCGAATCCATCAGCGATACTACCCTGGCAGCCTGCTCCACAGACAGCTCATCAAAATAGGCCTGCGGCTCATCAAGATATGCAAAAATCTCAGCTGTCCGCTGTGTTCCAAGGAGCCTGTAAAGACGTTTGCGCTCCTTCTCGTTCATTCCTGCAAGCATATCAGCAATATCATTCTCATGATAATCTGACAAAACCTCCAGAATTTCCTTATCCGTTTTGTGGCTTCTCAATAGAACAAGAAGCTCTTCATATTTCTTTGTATTCATCTCCATTTCTCTCCTTTCTCATTTCCGATAGCATTTTCCACATAAAATAAACATATGTGGTTCTCCAAAATCCCGGGATTCTGAAGCATAAAAATCATTCCATGATAGAAAGGACGAAACCCGTGCACTCAATAAATTTGCGCACGAAAAAAGCACCTAACGGTGCCCTGATATATAAACAAGTATGCATTTGTGCACAGCAAAACACAGCACGGCGTAAGCCGATATTCATTAATATGCCTACACTGTACCTCTAAAAACTGTCCGGTGATGAATCCTTTCACGGACAGAATCCACTATGCCTGCCAATACAATACTCACTTGTATATCAGCACCGATGTTGTTCTTACTTCGCCCAAGACCATCACTACTGTCCATGAAATTCACCTCCATACTTAGATTCTTAATTTCTACAATTAAAGTATTAAATTCGGTATACATCACCGGCCTGCAGATATCTGTCACGTCCGTAAATCCTACCAAACTCTTAACCGTAGAAATTGTAACATCAATATACACAATTTTCAACCCATTAATTATATCTTAAGACACACCATACCTACATTTTACAAGCACGAAGCGTAAGCACCGGGCGAAGACCGGTGCACACACGCGACAATTTTGCCACAACGTAAGGGGCGTAGGTCCCGGGTCTCGGTGTGGAGTGGCGGCATGTGCTCTCGCGTGAGCGCATAGCGAAGCTGCCTAGATACTGTAGAAATTATGCCCATGAAACGCAGAAATGCCCCGCCAAGGACGGCGGGGCAAGGATTATATGCGCCATGGACGGCGCATATAATCCGGTTTCGTCAATCATAGAAACCCTAAAAGCATAATTTCGTACAGAATCTTGGCAGCGAAGCGTAGCGAACGCAAGAGTACATGCCGCCACTCCACACTGGGACCCGGGACCTACGCCCCGTCCACCCAAGAAAAAATTCATTAAAATCTACTGGTTCTCTGTTGGTTCATCTGTCTCCGACTCACTGTCGTGCTCCACTGCAGGATCCACATATGTATACGTATTCTCAGACTTTCTGAAAATGGTATCACTAGATCCAACCTGGCACACAGTTATCTCATCACCATCACTGATGTCTTCCTTATTGATAGCAAGCACACCTGCTGAGAGATAAGTCGAAGCCACCTTGGAGTCGTTGATATAAACCTTACTCCAGTTGGTAAAGTTGTGACCGTAAATATATACTGTATCACCGGTCGATGAATCAGACACATTTGTGATGTCCACCTTGTCAATTCCCATGACAAGATCTGAAGCCGGATATAAATCTGTGCCGTTGTAGCAGTATCGCTTTCCATAAAGGATATCGTACTGTAACAGGTCAAGTCCATCCTGATATGATGCCTCATCTGTACTGTTCATCTGAGTCTGATGATAGTTCATGATAGTTCCCTCATGGATACCTACAGTGTCTGTAGTCTGGGCAAGAAGCTGGTAAGCATAAAGGTCAGCATCCTCCTTTGGCAGTCCCATGTTGTTCCATGTGATGTACTTTGTCTTGTAGATATCACCTGACTTCATATCAGAATCCTGAAGTCCCATTGTAGGGAGGTGATCGCCAAACATAACAACGATGGTGTCCTCATCTCTCTTAGAAAGCTCATCTGTGAGCTCCTTGATGAAGCGGTCAGCCTCGTTGAGCTGGTTTACATAATATGTCCAGGCATTTTTCATGCCCTCGTCCTCAACACCTGATACGGTGTATGTAGGATTTTCAATAACAGGCTCCTTTGGATAGTCACCGTGAGTACCAACTGTGATGATATAAGTAAAATCAGACTGATCCGGTGTAGCATCAAAGGTCTTCATAGTCTCGCTGACGAGAATATCATCTGTAGGCCAGCTTCCGTTTGGAGTGTACTCTGTGATATTCATGAGCTCCTTACTTGTAAAGGTATCAAAGCCCATCTTAGAAAATGCATTGGTACGGCTGTAGAAATTACCACCGTTGTTGTGCACTACATGTGTTGCATATCCAATCTTAGATAAATCAGAGGCAATGCTCTCGCAATCTGTCTGCTTTAAGATAGTCTTGTATGGATACTCTCCTGTACCGAAATACTGCATGCTAAGCCCTGTAAGCATCTCAAACTCTGTGTTAGCAGTTCCTGCTCCGACTACAGGTACATTCAGATATCCGCTTGAATAGTTTTTCTCAAGCTCATGGAATGTAGGAATAGGATCCTCATTCACCTGAAGGAAATTAATCTCGTCCGGGTCACAGAATGACTCTAAAAGCACACAGATGATGTTTGGACCGGTCTTTCCGTCCACTGTGGTGGTCTGCTTCTGAGAATTGACCTTCTGCTCTACATCTTCCACATTCTGCTTATTGTAGTCCTCCGGCTTTTTCATTCCACGGTCCACTACAGTAGATGAGAATGAGTATACAAAGCCATAATCATCATAGCCCTGGGCGATATTTGAATAGTAGCTGGCAACCACATTGGTATTCTGTGCCACATTGGTTGTGACAGGGATTGCTACGAAAAGCAATGCTAAAAATGCTACTGAAACACCTGCATAACGGATTTTTCCTGTATATTTAGGCCCCTTGATAAAAAGTGCCACAAGAAACAGTGCAAATGCACCAAGTCCAACTACAACTATTGTAGCCTGCTGCGCTGTGAAATAGCTGGTATTGTTCATGGCTAAAAGCTCCGGAATACACTTTAAATCAGTATAACCAAACGGTGTGACACGGTTTGAAAGCACACAGCCGTTGATGATTCCGAGGATAGTCCAAAAGCCTGTAATTATTACCCTTGCAAAAGCTCTGCGCCTGAACAGATACACAAGTGAAAATGATACAAACACTAAAAATGAGTTGTACATGAACGCAAGTGTATGTGCATCTACGAACTTACATGCAGAGATAAAACTCCTGCGCGAGATAATCTCCACTATAAATACGATAGCCATAGCTATGATTGCATGGAATAAAAGCGAATATTTATTTAAAAAATCAATTCTGCGATAATATTTTTCTGAATGAATCTTGTCTTTCTTTACAAAGAGCTTTTGTTTAATGACATTCAATACATCAAATATTTTCTTCATATTTTCCTCCTATTTGCCTCCTATTTGCCTTTCTTTTACCTTCTCTTTACTACATGATAATATAGACAAAAATATGCACAAAAACAAGGGCATTTTTTTATAAAAATTGACGTTAAAATTATTGTTTTTGGGTAAATATTGATAATAAAATTAACTCTTTTTCCCTATTTTGGTTGTTTTTGTAAATTTTGAGTATAAAAACTATTGTTTAACCTGTGGGTAATATGATTATGAAGCCAATGAAACGAAATGTAAATAGGGAAATCGCATATTTAAAGAAAGTTTAATATTTGGCAATCGCCTTTTACGTTATGGATATAATTACATATAAATACAGGCATATATACCGCACCCGGCGGATATATATGCCTGCTTCATTACGAAATATTTAAATGCGCTCAAGTACTTCTGTTGCTTTTGCGAGGTGGTCGTTTTCTATGCTGTAGAAATCACCCTTATCGGCGATAGCTGCATATGATGTATCAAGCGGCAGCTTGCCAAGTACCGGTACTGAAAGCTCTTTGGCGATCTCGTCTATATGGCTCTCTCCAAAAAGCTTTATCTCCTTGCCGCAGTCAGGGCATTTGAGATAGCTGAAGTTTTCTACCACACCAAGCACTGTGATATGCATTGCCTCTGCCATGTTGTAGGCCTTTTTGACAATCATATTGACAAGCTCCTGTGGTGATGTGACGATTACAATTCCATCTACCGGGAGGGACTGGAATACGGTGAGAGGTACATCTCCTGTTCCCGGTGGCATATCAACGAATAGATAGTCTATATCGCCCCATGCTGTCTCGTTCCAGAACTGTTTTACTACTCCGGCAATGACTGGGCCTCTCCAAATAACCGGATCCTCCTCGTTGTCCATGAGCAGGTTTACTGAGATGAGCTTGATGCCCTCTTTTGTCTCATACGGATGCATCAGGCCGTTTTCGTCTCCGAGTATCTGGTCATGTGCGCCAAACATCTTTGGTATTGACGGTCCTGTGATATCGGCATCGAGGATACCTACCTTGTAGCCCTTCTTTGCCATGTTTACTGCCAGTGAGGATGTGACGAATGATTTTCCTACTCCGCCCTTTCCGCTGACAACTCCTATTACATGCTTGATGTTTGAAAATTTATTCTGCTCTACGAGGAAGCTCTGTGGTCCGCCATTATGTGATGGACAGCCCTCGCAGCTTGATTTTGTGCAGCTTCCCGCGCTGCTACAGCTACTGTTTTCCGGCATTTTTATCTCCTTTTCCTATGAGAAAGCAATTGTTGTATTTCACAAAATATATTTGTGATTGCGATTACTTCTCCTATACTGTGTTTATTTATGTGTTTATCGTTCATATTTCATACGACATCTATATAATGTAGTATAACACGTATGTAGTATTTTTTATGCTTTTTTTCAAAAACACCCCTATTCCCACCTGTTTAATCGTATTTATTTCGTGACTGTTTCCCGGAAATTCGGCCACCTTTTCATGTTTTGTCACTACATATCCATAATCGTGCTACGTTTTCCCTTTTTATTATATGGATATTCACGCAGCTTTACTACATAATCGAGATTCACTACCTGCACGCCATTTTTATTTTCCAACACAATTCCATTATCTGTAACTTCCTTTATTACTCCATCAGCTCTTCCATCCAATAAATTGATATAGACATCTTTTCCTATAAAACGTTCTGCTAATTCTCTCATGATTTTTCCTGCACTCCTTTGACTATTGTTAATTTTGCCTTTTTTCATAATTCTTTTTGCTGCATATCGTTTCCGTCTTTTCCACGGAAGATACAATATTATAAGCATCAAAAGCAAATAATAAATGAACCATGTGTTATCCATAGCTTACCTCCCTACTGCATCAGGTCACCTTAAAGTACTTTAGAGCACTTTGCCGCAGCCCTGCAATATACACACTGGTTGACAAGCCATATCAGACAGACGACAAATGATGGCAAAAATCCTATATCAAACATCATAGCGCTTATTGCCAGAATAATGGATAGTGCGCCACATACTGAATTGGTCACCTTGAATGCCTCAAAGGCACATCTGCCTATCATCATTTTTTCTGCTTCATCGCAGCTGTCTACCCATTTCTTTTGAAATTTCAGATCATATACCGAAGCAGTTTTCTCCGGATACATTATTTTGGTAATATCAACTGCCTTTTGCTGGATGATTATCCCCTCAGCCAATATTATCAGAAATGTCACAATTGCAAGCACATACATATTCAAATGTTTTTCAATCATTGCAAATCCACCTGAATATGTTGCGCTGATAAGGAAAAATGCACATATCATTGCAATGCTGATTATCATGAGTACCGTATTAAGCTTCTTCTCTGCGATGTCGCATATAGATTCATCCTCTCCATCCCATTCCAAAAGCAGCCTTTTTGTCTTTTGATAAACAGGTATGACCACTATCGGTGTGATGACGGCTATAGCAAGCAATATCCAGCTCGAAACATATTTGCCGAAAAATGCTCCCGCGCTTTTCATGCTGCCTGCAAACTGATCAACATCATATTCTGCGGAATAAAATCCAACAATACCACCCACAATTGCTCCCACAAGTGCAAGAAGCAGAAATCCCGGCATAGCCTTGCGGTTTGCTTCTTTAATCTCATTTCTCTTCATCTTCATCTTCCTCCTGCAAATAAAATACATCTTCAACTGTAACACCGCACACCTTTGCTATCGTCAGTGCCAGGGTAACTGATGGTGAATAGTCGCCTCTTTCTATAAGGCTGATTGTCTGTCTCGACACACCACACAGCCTGCCCATCTCCTGTTGATTGACATTCAGCGCGGCCCTGCGTTCCTTTAAACGATTCTTCAGTGTCATATAGCGCCTCCGTGTGACAATTATTTTTGTCTGTTTGACAACTTTATTTGTCATAATGTATTATATTCTTGTCATAAATGATTGTCAAGGAGTTAATTAAGGTAAATAGTAACCCGAGAATCCCATTTGTAACCCAAGAATCCCCGTTTGTAAATGAAAGTCCTGTTTTGTAACCGAGATTCCCGGTTTGTAAATGAAAGTCCAGGTTTGTAAGCAAGATTCCCGGATGTTCATTTCTATTACGATATGATATAATATTTTCAGCAATAAATTTGCGTACGACAACCAGAGATCAATTCC
>ULUF01009284.1_pt1 | contig 30362 bp, 27 predicted proteins | sample 1958311 | NCBI WGS metagenome assembly ULUF01 (sample SAMEA4835754, study PRJEB28245) | human gut metagenome | biome: gut microbiome; material: fecal sample | place: Denmark | collected 2008 | reverse complement strand
CATTACTCAATCATTACCATCAAGGTTCTACCCTATAGTTAACAAGACTATTTCAACTTGTACTGGCTTATCTTTCCTATGATTTCAGCGGTTTTAAGTTACCAACTAATACTCTGGTTTTTGAGCATCTTTGAGTACATTGACTCACATTTAATCATGTTTTTAGTTACTTATATTTTCTCCTTCACTTCATAAACCAGAATTCATTTCTATAGGGCAAACGCCCGACATGAAATAAGTTGCCGGAAAGCACGTATATTGATCAGCTAATCTGTACAATCCGGCAGCTTATGAATGGACATAGCTCTGAATAGTTATAAGAAAATAAATTTACAGATAAACAGTACTGCAAGTACATACATTAACGGTGTGATCTTCTTTGCTTTTCCGGATATCAGATTAATTACCACATAGGAGATAACTCCGGCTGCAATACCCTCGGAAATGCTGTAGGTAAGCGGCATTGCAATCAATGCAAGATATGCCGGAACAGCTTCTGTAAAATCATTAAAATCAATTGCTGTAACAGCAGAGATCATCAGAAAGCCTACAAACAATAATGCCGGAGCTGTTGCAAAGCTCGGAATAGTAATAAAAATCGGAGAAAGGAAAACAGCAAGCAGGAACAAAAGTCCTGTTACAACAGAAGAAAGTCCTGTTCTTCCGCCTTCTGCCACACCTGCAGAGCTTTCTACGAAGGTCGTTGTTGTAGAAGTACCAAGCACTGCACCTGCTGTCGTTGCAATCGCATCTGCAAGAAGTGCTTCCTTAATACGGGGAAGCTTTCCTTCTTTGTCCAGCATATCGGCCTTGGTTGCACATCCGATTAAGGTTCCAAGTGTATCAAAGATGTCAACAAAAAGGAATGCACATACAATTGCAACAAAGTCAAATGCTCGCAGGCTGGAGAAATCGGCCTTGAAACACTGTCCGAAAACGGAAGAAATTGCTCCGAGGTTAAAGCTGCTCCATGCCGGAATCAGGGAATAATATCCTGCATCCGGAGTAACCACATATAATCCGGTAAGCTGGCAGATAATACCCAGAATCCATGTTGCAAAAATACCAATCAGGATTGCACCCTTTACCTTCTTTACATAAAGAACTGCAATAATAAAAATACCAATCACTGCCAATAATGCAGAAATACCGGAAGTATGGAAGTCTGCAGTGAAGTCAACAATAGAAACCAGTGTGGAATCATTGTTTACAACAATTCCTGCATTCTGAAGACCAATAAAAGCAATGAATAAACCAATACCAGCGGAAACCCCCTTCTTTAACTGAAGCGGAATTGCATTGAAAATAGCTTCACGGACATTCGTAAGGGACAATACAATGAAGATCAGACCTTCTACGAATACGGCAAATAATGCGATCTGCCAAGAATAACCCATAGATCCGCATACCGTATATGCAAAATACGCATTTAATCCAAGTCCCGGTGCCAGTGCAAACGGATAATTTGCAAGCAGCGCCATACATATGGTTCCGATAAAGGATGCAATCGCTGTTGCAATCAATACTGCCTGTGCATCCATTCCGGATGCAGACAAAATACTGGGATTTACTGCAAGAATGTATGCCATGGTCATAAAGGTAGTAACACCTGCTACAACTTCCGTGCGGACATTCGTACCATTTTCTTTCAGTTTAAAAAATTTTTCTAACATAACTATCTCCATTCCTTTTGTTGTTGTGGAATATCTGTGCCTATATTACATCCAAAGTTATCTTTTCAATGATTTTTCAGAACACGGCTTACATATTTTATTTTCCTTCATATGTAATAACGGATGCCACATCGTAATTGGCAAGCTTAGCTCTTCCATTTAAGCCTGCAAGCTCCATCATAAAGATTACCTTCACTACCTCGCCGCCAAGCTGCTCGATCAGCTTAATTGCAGCCTCTACCGTACCGCCTGTTGCAATCAGATCATCTACAAGAACAACCTTCTGTCCCGGCTTAATCGAATCCCTGTGCATCTCAATCGTTGCAGTACCATATTCCAGATCATAGGTCTGTTCAATGGTTTCACAGGGCAGCTTGCCCTTCTTGCGGATCAGTACAAACGGCTTGCCCATTGCATAGGCAATCGGTGCTCCCAGAATGAATCCACGGGACTCCGCACCTGCAATCACATCAAACTCTACTCCATCCAGCAGCTTGATCATGGAATCAATCGCAAGCTTAAATCCCTCTGCATCCTGCAGCACGCTCGTCACATCACGGAAAATAATCCCCGGCTCCGGGAAATCCGGAATACTGCGAACATAATCTTTCAGTTCCTTCATGTTATAACCACTCCCATTCTATTTATTGCTTATATCATTTGATCTGCAAATTGTCTCCCTGCCAAAGCAGTACCCACAATTCAGCACATATATCATTATATTTTCTCTCATGAAAAAAGGCAAGGAGAAGTTAACTTTCAAGTTCTTCAGGGACTGTCTCATATGATTATTCATTCCAGTGAAGAGTGACTTTCTTTTCTGCTTCCTGTTCTTCTAATGAACATCTTTCCTGTAGTTCTTTGATTATTTGTTCTTTACTTGCACCTAATTTTTTGCCAAATGAAATAATAGACTTAATTGTATTTTCACGTTCTTTCTCAACTCCAATCTCTTCCCCGATCTTTTGACCGATCTCTTTTCCAATCTCTTTTCCAATCTCCCTCTCATCCCTTCGGATCAGTTCAATTTCACGTTCCTCGTCATATTCAAAAATGCTCATCTTAATTACCTCCGCTTTCTGCTTCGATAAAAATTCTTTCAATATATTATGCTGGATACAGTATTCAATTGCTTCTTCCACAGCCTGCTCCAAAGACATATTCATGCTGTTGCACCGGACCTGTTCTACATATTGGGTATACTGCTTTAATACCGGACACTTTTCCTTTAAATCTTCATTCATCCTGGGATTAATATTTAGTATCGTTACCTTTAATTCCAGTTCCGGATCTTTTGTCGGTACTTCAAACGCCTCTGACAATCTGAGAATTCTTTTCTCTGGCTTATCTTCTACTCCATTATAGAATACCACAAAATGCGGTGTTGGTAACTTAATTAATTTGGAACTGTACAACGATTGATCTTTCACATAAACCTGTAATAGCTCTGCCACATAAAATAAATCTCTAAGTGGCATGTTCAGATTGTAAGTAGACTGGTGTTCATACAGGTTCACCTCGTTCATAATCAAAAAGGAAATGTCATTCTGCATTCCCATATAAATTGCATTGTCCAACATGTTAAACGTAATCTGTGATGCATCTGCATAGTTTGTCCCATTTAGGGCATTATACAGAGACAGCGCATTCTCCGGCTCCCTAAACAACATCCGGCTTACCGTATCTTTATAATTTCTCTGTACTTTTGTTCCTTTTGCTATTGCTTCTTTTGTTGATACATCTGTTGCTGTTATTGCTGCATCTTTTGTCATTGCTTTAGTGATCTTTGCTTCTCCCATTTTCTTCCTCCCTTTGCAGGAAGATAGAAATAAACCTCTGAATATTCCATAACCAATAAACATTCACCCGGTCAAACAAACCAATGTCTGCTTTCCTTCCTCCCGCCTTTTCAATTGTTAAAATGTGATTTAAAAGCATGGATTTCAGAAAACTTCTGTTTTCATAGTCAGAATAAATATAAAACCATAGTCAGAATCTTAATCAATTTGATCCTATTTCTATTGCTTATATCTATAAAATTCCAGAACTTCATCAGCATAAGATACCGATGACTTAGATTGGATTAATGAAATATATGCTTTGTAGTGAATATATCATACGGAATGATGTGTGTCAATTACCTAAATTATAGAAATCCGATAGTGATATAACACTATCGGATTTCTACTTATGTATTACATACCATAGATGCTATCTTCTGGCATCCCATATTTTCTAATTTTTCAATCAAAAACTCTTAGAGAAGCATATGTGCAATTAGTTTCTTTTAATTACTAATGTAACTGTTAATGTTTCTTCTTCCCCATCTACTTCAAGTCTCTGTTTTATTTCCACTTTATCCCCATCCTTTATTCTAGCAGATATATTATCATAATATCTAACATTTTTTTTAACTGAATTAGACTTAAATGTAAGATTATCATCTAATTCTGCTCTTACTATTTCCTTTTCCAGTGGAAAGAAAATTGCAAATACATCCGTATCATCGAATTCAACTTCCTGTCCATTCTCCACAATGACTTTTTTATTTGTATCATCATTAAAGATTACAAATTTAGGCTCTGTAATAATCCCATTAAATGTAGCTATCCATTCGGCTCCCGGCAATGTCGATTCCATATCAATCCCCTCATACACTACCTGCTCTGATTCCGTCTCAGGAGCGGTTTCTTCTGTGCTTTCAATTTCTGCGGACTCTTCTGGTTCCGTAACTTCTGTACTCTCACCCTCTGCCGGTTCTGTTGTTTCTTCCAGATCACTTACTACTTCTGTGATTTCTTCCTCTGAAATAGGCGTAGCTGCCTGATCTGATCCACAGGCACTAAGAAATATTGTGAGCATCATTGACATTGTAAGTGCCACTAAAATACCTGGGTTCTCTGTTCTCTTTTTCATAAAAATCATCCTCCCTTTAAAAGTGCGAATTCATAGAATCATTTAACTTCTATATCATTCCGTTCACTTTTCTTTTATGATATGTAGTTACGTTATATATAGTAACTAAGTACATGTGATTCGTCAAGTAATTACTTTTTGAATAGTATTGTTATATAAAGTAATATCATCTCTTACAAAATCAACTTATATTTTCAGGAGTCATTATGCAGAATGTTGTTTTTTCTATGAAAGAATACGGACATGTCGAAATTCAACTTAAAGAAATAATGGAGAAACGCGGGATTACGAGAAATGCCCTTGCAAGGGCTACGAATACGCGTTTTGAAGTAATTAATAAATGGTATCAGGGTCATGTTGAAAAACTGGATACCGATGTACTTGCCCGAATTTGTTACATTCTGGATTGTACCCCCGGAGATATTGTGATATACACGGTATCCAAAGAATAATACCGGAGTGGCATGGTAATGTAAAGAGCCTGTCCAATTAAAGACAGGCTCTTATTTCGTATATGAAAAGCTTTTATTTTATTGTATAAGGATACAGATTGCAAAGCTTTAATGGTCCATACCATTCACACTCCGTATCCATCGGCATTTTTGCCGGAATCAGAACTTCATATTGTTTATGCAGATATTCAAACTGTAAATGACATGCATAGGCTTCCAGTCCATCCGCCTCTGCCGTAGGTGTTGTGATGGTTTTCCATTCAAACTGGTGAGAGTGTCCTCCCTCCTGCTTTCCACCATTTTCCTGCAAAATACTGCTGTTTCCACTTCCCTTTGGATAACGGATCACATAATCGTTCTTTGAAGTTGTCAGAGGAACCAGTGTGTAAGTAGAAAACCGGTCCGATCCAAAAGTCAGCTTTCAAAGCCAAAATACAAGACGGAAAGAGCACCCTGTGTTCTTTCCGTCTGTCTTCCTGTCATGCAAGCAGCTTTCTGCTGTCGCATAACATCTGTTATTTTGTTTGTTTTATATCTCTTCTCACGATAACGCAAAATCAAACAGGCTGATCTGGTTCGATTCCGGCAGATCCCCGAGGATCCCGAGGTCACTCATCAGATCAATGATGGTCTTTGAAGCCTTTGTACGCATCCGGAAATCATCCTTCGAAAGGAACGGGCCGTCCTTGGCTGCTTCGACAATCGCATCAGCAGCTTTTTCACCAAGTCCGTCAATACTGCTTAAGGACGGCATGATCTTTCCGTCGAAAATCTGGAAGTTCCGGGAATGTGCCCGGAAAATATCGATTGGCTCAAATTCAAAGCCCCGGGCATACATTTCCTGCACAATCTTCATATCCTTCAGGGTATCCTGTTCCTTCTTACTTAAGGAATCACTCCGGCTCTTATAATCCTTCATCACATCCTCTAAGTGCTTCTGTCCCTGACACATGATTTCATAGGAAAACGCCGATGCACGGATGGAAAAATACGAAGCATAGTAGGCCTGCGGATAGTTGATCTTACAGTAGGCAATACGCCACGCCATCATAACGTACGCCGCCGCATGGGCCTTCGGGAACATGTACTTGATCTTCTTGCAGGACGCAATGTACCAGTCCGGTACACCCTGCGCCGTCATGGCCTCTTCCCACTCCGGCTTCAGGCCCTTTCCCTTACGGACACTTTCCATAATGGTAAAGGATAATGCACTGTCCACGCCCATACTGATCAGGTAAATCATAATATCATCACGACAGCAGATACAGTGTGAAATATCTGCAACTCCATCGAGAATCAGGGTCTGTGCGTTTCCAAGCCATACGTCTGTCCCATGGCCAAGTCCCGAAATACGGATCAGATCCGATAAGCTCTGCGGCTTTGTGTCCAGAAGCATCTGGATAACGAAGTCCGTACCAAATTCTGGAATTCCAAGGGAGCCCACAGGACAGCCACCAATCTGATCCGGCGTAATGCCAAGAGCCGAGGTATTCTGGAACAGGGACATGACCTGCTTATCATCCAAAGGAATCTTCGTCGGGTCAATTCCGGTTAAATCCTGCAGCATACGAATCATCGTCGGATCATCATGCCCGAGAATATCAAGCTTTAACAGGTTGTGATCAATGGAATGGTAATCAAAATGTGTGGTAACAATATCGGTTGTCATATCATTTGCCGGATGCTGCACCGGTGTAAAGGAATTGATGTCCTCACCCATCGGAAGTACGATGATACCGCCGGGATGCTGTCCGGTACTACGCCGGATTCCGGTACACCCTAAAACGATACGGTTGATTTCACAGGTCCGCTTCTTCCTGCCACGTTCCTCGTAATAATTCTTCACATAACCGAATGCCGTCTTATCCGCCAGTGTAGCGATCGTTCCGGCACGGTACGTCTGCCCGGCACCGAAAATAACTTCCGTGTACTTATGAGCCTTACTCTGATATTCCCCGGAGAAGTTCAGGTCAATATCCGGCTCCTTATCTCCCTTAAATCCAAGGAAGGTTTCAAACGGGATGTCAAATCCATCCTTCATCAGCGGCTCCCCACACCTCGGACAGATCTTATCCGGAAGGTCACATCCGGAAATACCGGCATTTTCCTTGATTTCCGGTGCATCAAAATCGTAGTACCGGCACTTCGGACAGCGGTAATGTGCTGCCAGGGAATTTACCTCCGTAATACCTGCCATAAATGCCACCAGGGAAGATCCTACCGATCCTCGGGAACCAACCAGATAACCATCCTCCACTGACTTCCACACCAGCTTCTGTGCAATGATATACATAACGGCAAATCCATTGCTGATAATGGAGTGAAGCTCCTTTTCCAGACGCTCCTCGACGATCTTGGGCAGTTCATCCCCATACAGCTCATGGGCACGGCGGTAACAGATGTCCGTCAATGTCTTATCACTGTCCGGAATAACCGGCGGACATTTATCCGGCCGAACCGGTGCCATGACATCGATCCGGTCCGCAATTTTATTCGTATTGGTAATAACAACCTCTTCTGCCTTGTCACTGCCAAGATACTCAAACTCTGCAAGCATCTCCTCTGTTGTCCGCAGATAAAGAGGGGCCTGATTGTCTGCATCCTCAAAGCCCTTACCTGCCATGATAATCCGGCGGTAAACCTCATCCTCAGGATCCAGAAAATGTACGTCACACGTTGCTACCACCGGCTTTCCGTATTCTTCACCAAGCTCCACAATCCGGCGGTTGATGTTCCTGATATCTTCCATGCTGTTAATGGAAGGAACCCGTTCGGATTCGATCATGAACTCATTGTTCCCAAGCGGCTGGATTTCCAGATAATCATAAAAGTTCACAAGCCGCGCAATCTCGGCTTCCGGCTTATCTTCGAGTAACGCCCGATAGAGCTCTCCTGCCTCACAGGCACTTCCCAGAATCAGGCCTTCCCGGTGCTTCATCAGAAAGCTTTTCGGTACACGGGGACGCTTACTGTAATAATCCAGATGTGACGCTGAAACGAGCCGGTACAGATTCTCTCTTCCGACATTGTTCTCTGCTAAAATAATCGCATGATAAGAAGGAAGACGCTTCACAATCTCCTTACTGGAAGCCCCCCATTCATTAACCTGCTTTAAATTCGTAACTCCCTGCTCCTTTAAAAGCGGAATCATCTTTACAAAAATCTCTGCCGTTGCACCGGCATCATCTACCGCACGGTGATGATTTTCAAGGGATATTCCCATGGTCTTGCAGACCGCATCCAATGTATGCTTTGCCTGATTCGGGAAAAGCACACGAGCAATTCCCAGTGTATCTGCATATGTGAAGGTCTTGTTTAACTGCTGCCGCATCACATTTTCTTTGATAAAGCTCATATCAAAGGACGCATTGTGCGCCACCATAACCGCATCCTTGCAAAACTCCATAAATTGAGGAAGAACCTCTTCAATCACCGGTGCATCCATTACCATACTGTCATTGATGCCGGTAAGCTTTTCAATATGATACGGAATCGGCACCTGCGGGTTTACGAAGGTCGAGAATTTGTCTGCAATCTCACCATTGACCACCTTCACGGCTCCGATTTCAATAATCCGGTTGCTTACCGGTGAAAATCCCGTCGTTTCAATATCAAATACTACAAAATCGTGGGTAAAATCCTGCCCCTGCTCATTCACGACAAGCTCCTGCAGATCATCAACGAGATAAGCCTCCATGCCGTAAATGATCTTAAAGAAATCCTGCTTATCCGGATTCGGATCTCCGGCTTCCTTACGCTTTGCCTTCTCCGCTTTCCACAGATCCTCCCAGACATGGTTCGCATCCGGGAATGCCTGTACCACTCCATGATCCGTAATGGCAATTGCCGGATGTCCCCATTGATATGCACGTTTAACAATGTCCTTCGCCTCTGAAACACCATCCATATCACTCATCTTCGTATGGCAGTGAAGCTCTACTCTCTTCCGGACGCTTAAATCCTTTCTGGACGTCGTAAAGTCTGCAATCTTCCTGATTCCGATTACTGAACCGATCGTCAGCTCCTTATCGAATGCATCGATGGCCGCAATTCCCTTAAGCTTCACGAATGCGCCCATCTTAAGATCTGCCTTTACCTCCGCCACCTGATCGTTATGCACGAACATCTTAAAGGTCATGGTATCCGTATAATCCGTAATATCATACATGAGAATGGTACGTTCGTTCTTGATTTCACGGGAATCCTCACGGATGATCTTCCCCTTTACCGTGACCTCCATCTCTCCCATGATGTCCTCCATGGGCATCACCTCATCCTCAAAGTCACGTCCGTAAATAACATCCGGATTATCCGATTTCTTAATGGCTCTGCGGAAATCGCCGCGATCCTCTCTCTTTCCAAAGCTGCGCTTCTCGAATGGGCGCTTCTCTCCGACTCCCTTGCTGACCGTTCCTTTTCCCTGCTCTGCCGGCTTCTCCGGTGTACCTCCAATGGCTCCTGCATTTGTGGATGAGCCTTCTCCTGCTCCTTCCGCACGCCCTGCAGCACCTGACTCCATTTCTTCCGAAGCTTCCTCTGCGGCCGCTCCTGCCTTTCCAAAGGCACGCAGTGTGATCTCCCGGATCTGCCGGGAAATCATGATGTCATCCTCTTCCTTATGACGTCCTGTTTTCTTCTCTTTATATTCCATCAGGCATTCTGCCTTAAGTCCACACCGCTCCACAATGATCTTCTCTAAGATCCGCAGAAGCTCCTGTGACTTACTTCTGGCTAAAACCGTATCCTCTGCCGTAATCAGGATCTGATTCTCCTTCGGATAGGAAAGATCTGCCATCTTGAAAATGTTATATTCCACCGGGCTGTATTCCCGCAGCTCAAGCAAAATACTGGACTCATACTCCCGCATCAGATTTTCCGGCGTATACTGCTCCGACAGATGAAAGCTCTCATATAGCTTGACCGTCACCGGATGCTTATCAAAAAACTGCCGTTTGATTTCCTTTTCAACCTTATAGATTGTCTCCTTCGGAATCAGATAATCACTTACAATGCTCACACGGACAAAGTCCCTGCTTTTGGTTGCAGAGACTTTACATACGGTGACCTGTTCAAACAGCTCACTGCTTTTTTTATCCAGATTTAGTTTGGGAAATACATCAAAAAATGATTTTTCCATACCCGTTCTTCTTTCTAACCTACGATTCCCAATGCTCCAGTTCCTCCCGAAGCACGGATAAAAGCTGATCCTCCGGAACCTTGCGGATGATCTCGCCCTTTTTAATCAGAAGCCCTTCATGAATACCGCCTGCAATTCCAAGATCTGCTTCCTTCGCTTCTCCCGGTCCGTTTACGGCACAGCCCATAACGGCTACCTTAATATTAAGCGGGAATTCTGCCACCATCGTTTCTACCTGATTGGCAAGTCCGATAAGATCTATCTTTGTTCTTCCACAGGTCGGACAGGAAACGACTTCAATACCGCCCTTCCGAAGTCCCAGGGTTCTCAAAATAATCTTTGCCGACTTAATCTCCTCCACCGGATCACCGGTAAGCGATACACGGATCGTATCTCCAATTCCCTGATGCAAAATCAGTCCCAGTCCGATCGAAGACTTGATATTTCCGCTGATGATTGTTCCTGCCTCAGTAATTCCTACATGAAGTGGATAATCCGTCTTCTGTGACAGAATCTCGTGTGCCCTGACACACATCAGTACATCCGAGGATTTAATGCTGATGACCATATTTTCATAGCCTTCCTCTTCGATCATATGTACCTTGTCAAGAGCACTCTCCACAATTCCCTCGGCCGTAACGCCATGATACTTTTCCACTAATTCCTTCTCTAAGGATCCGGAATTCACTCCGACACGGATCGGAATGTTATGCTCCTTCGCAGCAGACACAACCGCACTTAACTTCTCACGCCCCCCGATGTTTCCGGGATTGATCCGGATCTTATCTGCTCCGTTTTCAATCGCCGCAATCGCCATTTTGTAATCAAAATGAATATCTGCAACAAGCGGAATATGGATCTGCTTCCTGATCTCCCTGATTGCCTGGGCTGCCTCTAAGGTCGGTACGGTGCATCGGATGATTTCACAGCCTGCCTTTTCAAGCCGCAGGATCTGTGCCACGGTAGCCTCCACATCCTCGGTTCTGGTATTGGTCATGGACTGAATCAGTATGGGATTGCCCCCTCCGATCACCCGGTCACCGATATGAATTACTCTTGTATGTTCACGATTTGCCATCTTAAATCCTCCTGAATCTTATATTTGTATGTCTGCTTCGCAGCCGCTTCGTTGCTTTAATCTCTGGCTCACATGCCCGTGCTTCGCACTCCCTGTCTGCTTTCAGCAGACGCATGTTCGCTAATAAGTACAAGAAAAACAAATGTCTGCTTCGCAGCCGCTTCGTTGCCTTAATTTCTAGCTCACATGCACGTGCTTCGCACTCCCTGTCTGCTTTCAGCAGACGCATGTTCGCTAATAAGTACAAGAAAAACAAATGTCTGCTTCGCAGCCGCTTGTTTTTCTTTTGTACTTATTATATTACCCCACATACAGCAAAAACGCAAATTTAATCCTCTGCTTTAATGCGGATGATGCGGCTTCCGAAAACCTCCCCCTTTTCATCAATGGCTATGATCTGCAGCGACATCTGCTGCCGCGGCATCCGCTCCATGGGAATCTCAAGACGTACCTTATCTCCAACAGGGAGTACGGTTCCTTCCTTCACCAAAAGCAGCCGGTCATTTTCATCCTTCATATCCACCCAGAAGGTCTCCTTTCCGGCAGCAAAGCTGCTGCGCACCCCTGTCTGCTGCTGTAGGCCGAAGGCCAGTCCTCCCAACAGAAGTCCGATTCCCAGACTCCATAATCCGATTCCCTTCTTTGCAGTAAGCCATACCTCCTTTTCCTGCCGGAGCAGGCTCCCCTTCCTTTTCCCCAGCCGGAACAGAATGAGATAAAGAAGCATTCCGACCAACAGGCAAAGAATCGGCTTTCGTAAAAAGGGATCCGGAAAACTGGATCTTGGAATTCCATTTAAGAGAGGCAGAATCACAAGCAGGGCTCCCATGGTAACAGGAATTGCCGTCAGCAGACACCTGCAGAGATGTAACCCCTTCCACTTCCACCTCCTTTTTATGGTCTCACAGTCCTCCAACGCCTTTAGTACCTCCCGCATGGAAGCATAACGTTCCTTCGGATGCTCTCTTGTACATTTCTGAATCATCTGCTCATAAGAAACAGGGATCCTCCGGTCATACCGGCGCACCGGCCGCCGCTCATAGGGTGGCTTTAGAGGATTAACGCCGGTCAGAAGCTCATGGGCAACCGCCCCAAAGCTGAAAATGTCACATGACACATCCGCCTGTATGCCATTCCACTGTTCCGGCGCACTGTAACCGGGCGTCCCGATACTCACCCGTTCCTCACTCTGGTTGTGGCACCGGAAAAAGGCACCTCCCAGATCAATGAGCTTTAAATGTCCTTCCTCCTGAATGATAAGATTGGCTGGCTTCAGATCCCGGTAAACCACCGTCGGATGCTGTTCATGAAGATAAACAAGGATGTCCAGGAGTTCCTTCATCCAGACAATCGCCTGTGTCAGCTCCGGCTTCCCATGCTGCTCCAGATACTCCTTTAACGTAACTCCCTCCACATATTCCATCACCAGAAAACCATGCCGGTCCTCCTCAAAATAATCATAAATGTCCGGCAGTCCCGGATGCTTCAATGCCTTTAAAAGCTCCATTTCCCTGCGGATCTCCCGGATCTGTTCCATCTCCTTTATTGCCACCAGACGGTTTAAATGCAGATCCCTCGCAAGCATTACACGCCCTGATGCGCCCTCTCCTATCTTCCGGAGCTGCTCATACTGATTGTTCCAGATTTTTCTCATTGGCATCTCTCCTCCCCTTTCAGCAGGTTCTGATATAAATTGCGGAAAGATTATCCTTTTCGCCCTGCTTCTTCACATAGGCAGCGTTTTCCTGAAGTCTTCTTTCAATCTGCCCCTCTTCCACAATGGAAGCCGGCTCGAACATCTCTCCCCAGCACTGCTTATTATAAAATCCATCCGTACACAGCAAAAATCCCTGTTTCTTTCTCACCCGTCCCCTCCGGATGTCCGGCTTCTGGAACGGAAAGCTCCCCATACACTTCAACAGCCGGTGTCCGCCTCCACTGTGATCCGTTGTCAGAAGTTCCATCCTCTTCTTACGACAACGATAGATCCGGCTATCCCCAATATGACAGATCAGATACCGGTGTCCCCAGATCAACAGCAGCGACATCGTTGTCCCGAGCTGTTCTTCTTTTCCCTTCCGATATCTGCAAAACTCCTCATTAATGCTGTATAGGCATCGCATTATACTCTTTTCCATGAAGGAAGCTCTTCTCCCTTTTCCGATCAGATCAACGATCTGCCGGTAAAAGCAGGCAACCATGCGCTCAATCACATAACCGCTTGCCACTTCTCCCTTCCAAAGGCCACCAATACCATCACAAACGATTGCCATCAGTACCCTTCCTCTGCTTGTCATCACCTGTTGGATCGTGATGGAATCCTGATTACAAAGCTGCTGACCGCAGTCCCAATATGCACCTGTTAAAAATTTCATGTATTCCTGTTCCTGCCTCCTGTATATTCTTACTATTCTGTTTTGTAACTGTTCCGTCCACAGCTACCCCTGTGTCCTGTTTTCTTTACGCATAAGCAAATGGTTTCCGGGGAGATTATAGCGAAGTGCTAAAATGAACCCTAGATTTCTTTCAGAATTGAAATGTAGAATTATTATAATTGACAAATAAAAAAGAATCCATTGTACAAAATTACCAAAAGTGAATCTTTGGCAATTCTATACAATGAATCCCCTTTATTTTTGTAGATGATTTTATGCAAAGAACTTCGAAATATCGTTAAACATCACAACAACCATTAAAATCATCAGTACCGCCATGCCTGCCAGATGTACAATTCCTTCCTTTTCCGGTGGAATCGGTTTTCCACGGACTGCCTCCACCAGTAAAAAAACAAGGCGTCCGCCATCCAGTGCCGGAAGAGGGAGTAAATTCATGACACCCAGATTCACAGAAAGAAGCAGTGCAAGCTCTATCATGGAGAGAATCACCGTAGAGGCTCCATATACCTTCGCTTCCGTATAGGTGTCATCCACCACCTTCACAATTCCCACAGGTCCCGACAGATCATTTAACGAAAGCTGTCCGGTCACCAACATGCCAAGGCTCTTGAAGGTCATTTCCACTTCAAAATTCATCATGTAAAAGGCATACTGGAAATTCTGCAGGGCATTGCACTTCAGATACTCTCCTGTAGAAATTCCCATGAGATAACGGTTCGCCTCCTCATTAAAGGTCGGTGTTACCGTTACCGTATGCTGCTCTCCATCACGTTCATATACAATTTCAAAGGGTTCTCCCTTCACATTGAGCTGGGAATTCAACAGCACCTGCTGATACAGATGAATGTTTTTACCATTCATCTTCACAATCCGGTCTCCAACCTCAAGACCTGCTGCTTCTGCGTTACTTCCCTCCTGTACGGTCGTGACCGTGGGAAGCAGGACACCGGTATTGGCAACCAGAATCACAGCCAGAAGATACGCTAAAAGGAAGTTAAACACCGGACCTGCCAGAACGGTTGCGAACCGTGCCCACACCGGGGCATTCGGGAATGCTCCCTCCGATACCTCGCCTTCCTTCGTATTCAGTCCGTCCTCGCCCTCGAAAACGCATGCACCTCCAAGCGGAAGCAGCTTAATGGAATATTTCGTATCTCCCTTCGTAAAGGATAATAATGTCGGTCCCATTCCCACAAAAAATTCCACGACATGAATTCCATTGCTTTTGGCTATGATAAAATGTCCGAATTCATGTGCGACAACGATCACACAGAAAATAACAATAAACAAAATAATTGAAACAATCAATGAAGTTCCTCCAAATACTGACCCTGTTTTAGTTTATGACAATTTCCCGGAAATATACGCATGTGCCTGTGCTTCGGCTTCCAGAATCTCATCCACCGTAGGATTTGCAATGACCTTGTGCTGCTCCATCGCTCCCTGAATCAGATCATAGATCGCAAGGAAACGGATTTTTTTATCCAGGAACAGACCCACTGCCTTTTCGTTTGCCGCATTAAATACCGTCGGCATGCTGCCTCCTGCCGCAATGGCATCATAGGCAAGCTGCAGTCCGCGGAACGTCTTAATATCCGGCTCCTCAAAGGAAATGCTCTTTAACGCAAAGAAATCCACCCTCCTGCCATCCATCGGCCTGCGATCCGGATAAAAAAGCGCATACTGGATCGGAAGCTTCATATCCGGCATTCCAAGCTGTGCCATAATTCCGCCATCCACATATTCTACCATGGAATGAATGATGCTTTGCGGATGAACCACAACCTGAATCTGCTCCGGCTCCACATCAAACAGCCATTTAGCTTCCATAACCTCTAATCCTTTGTTGACAAGAGTAGCAGAATCCACAGTGATCTTCCGTCCCATAGACCAGTTCGGATGCTTCAATGCATCCTCTACCGTAATATCCTGCAGTTCCTCCGTCCTTTTCCCACGGAACGGTCCTCCGGATGCGGTCAGCAGAATCTTACTTACCCGCTCACGGTTTTCGCCATGCATCGACTGAAAAATCGCACTGTGCTCACTGTCTACCGGAAGAATGGATACTCCCTTTTCTTTGGCAAGTGGCATGATGATATGTCCTGCGGTCACCAGTGTTTCTTTATTTGCAAGTGCAATGGTCTTTCCGGCTTTAATCGCTGCAATCGTCGGACGGATTCCGATCATGCCGACAATCGCTGTTACCAGAACCTCCATCTGCGGAAGAATTGCAAGCTCCAGCATCCCTTCCATTCCTGCTGATACCCTCGTATCGGTATCTGCAATGCGGTTCTTTAAGTCTGTAGCAGCTTCCTCAGATCCCATCACGGCAAGCATGGGATGAAATTCCCGAACCTGCTGCTCCATTAAACTCACGTTACTTCCCGCCGCCAGTGCAATGACCTGCAGGTCAGGATTACTCCGTACAATCTCAAGTGTCTGGGTTCCAATGGAACCGGTAGACCCGAGAATACCAATTTTCTTCATTTAGTACCTCCTGTTCTATGCTCTGATTAAAAGCAGAGTAAGGAAATAAATCATCGGTGCGGTGAAGATCACACTGTCAAACCGGTCCATAACGCCTCCATGTCCGGGGATCAGCTTTCCATAATCCTTGATCTCCTGATTACGCTTAATTGCAGAGGCTGCCAGATCACCTACCTGGGAGATCACTGCACCAGCCGCACTGATTACTACAAATATCCATGTAATACTCTGTTCCACAACCACACTTTCCACAATGAAATATCCATATAGTGCACCAACAATGGCCGAACCAAGGATTCCTCCGATCGCTCCCTCAATGGATTTCTTCGGACTTAATATGGGTGCCAGCTTATGCTTACCGATACAGATTCCGGTAAGGTACGCACAGGTATCACAGATCCAGGAGCTGATGAAAATCATCCACACCGTATAGACGCCATAGGGAAGCTCTCTTACAAGATAAATAAAGGACAGCATCACCGGCGCATAGGCTACACAGAAAAAAGCACTCATAATCTGATCAGAATGGTATTTTGGGAACGAAAATACATAAATAAACATAAATCCAATAAGAATTAATACCACCGCCAGAAACAGGTAAATCCGGTCCGGTACAAATACCATCACCAGATAATAGGCAAGGATTCCTATGTAACCATTGATTTCGAGTGCCGAAAGCTTCTTTCCTTCCCCACTCAGCTTACAGGCCTTCATCAATTCCCGGTAAGCAACAAGGGCTAAGAATAATAATGTTGCCGCAAGAAGATATCCTCCTCCCAGTATGGTTACCAGGGCAAGAATTACCAATACAACGGAGCTGATCACTCTGGTTCGAAACATGCCTACTCCTCCTTTACGAGTCCGAATCTGCGGTCTCTGTGATTGTATGCTTCCACAGCCCTGATAAGCTCTTCCTTTGAAAAATCAGGCCATGGCACTTCCGTAAAATAAAATTCCGTATAGGCAAGCTGCCACAACAGGAAATTGGAAATCCGCTGCTCATTACAGGTACGGATCAGCAGATCCGGCTCCGGAAGTCCGTGTGTATCCAGCATTTCTCCAAAAAGCTCCTGGTTAATATCATCGATCTTAAGCTCTCCTGCCTGCACCTTCTCACAGGTCTTCTTTACGGCACGCACAATTTCATCCCTGCCGCCATAATTAAGTGCAATCTGAAAATGAAGTCCGTCATTGTCCTTTGTTGCCTCTTCCAGCTCTGCAATCCGGTTACGGATATCATTATCGAGTCCGGTTTTATCTCCGATTACCCGGACACACATCCGGTTCTTTTTCGCTGTTGTCAGACAGGTCTTCATATAATTACGCAGAAGCTTCATCAGTGCTTCCACCTCATCCTTTGGACGATTCCAGTTTTCGGTACTGAAGGCATATACCGTCAGATACTGAATCCCCATTTTGTAAGCTTCCTCACAGATGGTTTCCACATTCCTGGCCCCCTGCACATGCCCATAATTACGCGGCATTCCCTTGTTCTTCGCCCAACGTCCGTTTCCGTCCAGTATGATCGCAACATGCTGCGGCATCTTCAAATCCTGTAAATCTGGCATAGTCTCACTCCTTGCTCAATCTGATGCACTAAAATCGTGCTTCATTTCTTCTCCGCGAGCTGCACATCCCTGCGGAGCTGTTTGCTTTACAGGAAATTCCGCCGGAATTTCCTGTAAAGTCAAAAAAGAGGGCGACACGATGAATCGCCTGCCCCCCTTTTATTTTAAACAATGATACTAAACGGTTAAAATTTCCTTTGACTTTTCTTCCGTCATTGCATCCACTTCCTTGATGTACTTATCGGTGATCTTCTGAAGATTCTCTTCCAGTTCCTTGATCTCGTCCTCGGAAATTTCTGCCTTTGCAAGCTTCTTGAATACATCGTTACCGTCACGGCGGATGTTGCGGACTGCAACCTTACATTCCTCCGCTTTCTTCTTTACCTCCTTAACAAGATCCTTACGACGTTCCTCGGTAAGCTCCGGGAATACCAGACGGATTACGACACCGTCATTGGAAGGTGTAATTCCGATATCGGAAGAAAGGATTGCTTTCTCGATATCCTTAATCAGAGACTTCTCCCACGGTGCAATCTGAATCATTCTTGCTTCCGGAACCGTGATATTACCAACCTGCTGGATCGGTGTCGGCGTTCCATAATAGTCCACACGAAGCTTATCCAATACATGGGGATTGGCACGTCCTGCACGGATTCCCTGATAGTCTGCTGCCAAATGCTCCAGTGTCTTCTTCATCTTATCATCATATACCTGAATTCTCTCGTCCATAATAGCCTCCCTTATACCAGAACCTTCGTTCCATTAAATTTACCACTCATGGTATTTACAATACTGTTTTCTTCATTTAAACCGAATACCCACATCGGCATCCTGTTATCCCTTGCCAGGATGGATGCGGTCATATCGACAACCTGCAGATTCTTTTCGATGACTTCATCAATGGTGACCTCATCATACTTCTTCGCATCCGGATTCTGCTTCGGATCACTGTCATAAACTCCGTCGATGGATTTTGCAAGCAAGATCACTTCGGCATCCACTTCGATCGCACGGAGAACGACTCCGGTATCAGTTGAGAAGTACGGATGACCGGTTCCACCTGCAAAGAATACAACCATGCCATGTTCAAAATACTTGTTCGCTCTGTCCTTAGAGAACAGCTTCGTGAACGATCCACACTCAAACGGCGTTAAGATGGCGGTCTTCATTCCAACGCTGCGGAAGATTTCCGATACATAAATACAGTTCATGACCGTTGCCAGCATACCAATCTGATCGGCCTTGGTACGGTCAATGTTCTCGCTGGTTCTTCCACGCCAGAAGTTACCGCCTCCTGTAACAATTCCAACCTGGATTCCCTGATCTACAAGCTGCTTTACCTGTAAAGCAACCTCTCTCACGGTAGCTTCATCAAAGCCGGTCTTCTTGTCTCCGGCAAGCGCTTCTCCGCTTAATTTCAATAAAATACGCTGCATACCATGTCCTCGATTTCTATATTTTTTTATATTTGTATTTGTAACTATTCAGAACCCCATTCGAAAAACCGCTGCGTTACATCTTTTTAAGCTCTTCAAAGAAGGAGGTAGGATTAACCTCTGCATAGCACTGGGAGCACATACCTTCAATAACTGCGCCGTTATTGATCTGTACGGATTTGGATTTGATGTTACCCATAACGATTGCGGATGCGTCTAAGATCACCGGTCCCTTAACATCAATATCACCCTTGATTGCCCCGGCAATCACTGCACTTGTTGCATAAATATCCCCGATGATTACGGAACTCTGTCCTACCTTGATGGCTCCGTTACTGCGGATTTCACCGGTAATCTTCGCTCCCTCTGCAAACACTTCGGTTGCACGGGAATTACCCTGAATCGTTCCTGTAATGTTAAGCTTTCCTAACGCTTCCACATCTCCTACAATACTTCCGCGGATATCAAGAGCTCCTTCGGTTGCGATATTACCATTGATAATCATGCTCTCCATAATCACGGAAACTTCATCATTTGCTACTTTATTGGTAGTACGCTGTTCGAAAACAGGTTTCTCAGGAACAACAGGCGCTACATAAACCTCTTCTTCCTCCTCGTCTGTCTCCGGCTCTGCATCATCCACATGATCCAGCATTGCACTTAAATCTGCATGGAAATTATTGACGGTCTGAGGTCCCTTTGCTGTCTCATCCTCCTGCACTTCTGCACCGGACCCTGCTTCCGCTTCCGTCTCTTTGACATCAGCTCCGTCCTCCGGAATCAGTTCGTTTACTGCCTGTGATAAATCTTCCTTTAAATCTGAGAAAAAACCCATTTTCAAATCCTCCATTCACTTTTGTTATTGCTTTTCAGGCGCCGCAATATGCTGTACGGGCACCGTTTCGTCCGTAATTGGTAAAAGCTCGGCATCTCCTTGTTCCTGAATTGCTTCGATAATCTGGGGAAGTGCCTCTATCGTCGTTCCCTTATTGGAAGCATCGTGCATCAGAATCACACTCTCCTTCTGCTTCTCAATGCCTGAAAGACAGTTATTCACAATCGTTTCTGCCGGAAGCGTTCTTGACACGGCATCCCCCGATGCAACGTTCCAGTCAAAATAGGTAATTCCGATATCGGTCAGATATTCGATTAATTCCTGCATATCCACCTTGCTCACCGTATTCGAGCTGCCTCCCGGAAAGCGGTAAATACGTGGCCATACTCCCGTTGTTTCGTACAGGTATTCCTGCAGGGAATTCAGATCTCTTGCAAAAGCTTCCTTCGATTCATAAATTTCATCATACCTGTGACTATAGGAATGCATTGCCAGGGTGTGCCCTTCCTCTACGATCCGCTGATACGCTTTCACAGACCGTTCATCCGTCTTGCCTACAACAAAAAACGTGGCTTTTACGTCATAGTCCTTTAAAATGTCCAGTATCTGATCCGTATTACTGCTCGGACCGTCATCAAAGGTAAGATATACCTTCTTACCGCTGCTCTTTACCGGATTTATCTTCGCCGGTTCCTCCGCTTTTGTCTCTGTATCTCTTACAGACTCTTCGACCTTTGTGGTCTCATAAACGCCGGAAGCCTCTTCCTGCATTTCTTCCGTAGGGAGCTGCTCCGTCAATACAGCAACCTGTTTTTTTAACTGGAATACACGTACTGAAAGTAAAATGCAGCCAATGACCGGAATCAGAATTGCAAGGGCAATTGTCCATAAAATCATTTTTTTCAATCGTTTCACACGCTGCGAACGATTGATTTCCTTCTTCATATTGTCATGACCTTTCCATCTGAATATAAGATCATTATAGTTTGATTTGCTAGTTCTGTTTGATTGTATCACATGTCCTTACTCTTTGGCAACATCTTTGGACCGCAGCATCTTCACATGGTACAGGCCTTCATCCGCCTGTGTCAGTGCATGCTGCAGCGTCAGTCCGCTTTCCTCATCGACCTTACTGGTCCCTGCCGATACGGTTACATTGTATGGCTTGTCACTACTCTGGTTATGCAGATAAAACTGATGATAAATTTCCTGTAAAACAGCTTCTCCCTCATCCTCTTTGTCATAGACAAGGGCACAGGCAAACTCATCGCCACCAATCCGTCCGGCAACTCCTCTTCCTTCTACTGTTTTTCCTAAGATATCTGCGATCAGCTTTAAGGAGTAATCGCCCTCCTCATGACCATAACGGTCATTGATGATCTTCAGATTATTCATATCCACATAGATGACATAGACTGTGCCATCCTTCCGGTCAATCATCTTCTGTGCCGCATCCATGAAGCCTCTCCGGTTCAGGATTCCGGTCATGGCATCTATCCTTGACAGGTTATCTAGCGCAATATTATTTTCCTTTAAGACAGCAAGGCTTTCCTCCAGCTTCTGCTGTACCTTCTCATTGGTTTTCAGCAGATCAATCATCTTTGCTGCCGAGCTTAACTGATTTACCAGAAACTCTCCATTTTCAAATACCTTTTCCGTCAGGTCCATGAGTACCACGCCATACAGGTTCTCATTACTGTAAAGCGGGAGCATCACCTCAAAGAAACGGCGGTCCGGATCCACCACATTGTTCTGGAACAGCATATTCCTGCTGACCTTCTGGCGGAGCTTCGGAATCGAAATGGCCACTCCATCCTTCAAATAGGCTTTCAGGTAAAGATAATCCGGAATCTCAAAGCTTTCTCTTGCCAGATGGGAAATAATCTTCGGAAAGATGTATACCATGGCATTTTGGACCCCAAGCCATTGCAGGCGGCCAACCATCATTGCATAGCTTAAATCATTTCCCTTTTCAAAAAGAAGGGTCTCGCGTACAAAGAGCTTCGTCTGGTGATCTTCCCTGATCTTATACTCCATATCCTCACCCCAGCGGTTATCCATCGCCTGAAGCATCTTACAATAAATATTTGCAAAAAGCTGTTTTAATTCACATCTCTTCTCAATATTAGAAACACTGCTTTCGACGTCATGGAAAATCTTCTGGAAGTTCGGAATCAGCACACCCATATCCGCATAAGTGATTGCTCCGGATGCGATGTATTCATCTACGGCCATTTCAATACGGAACGCCTGATTACTTAACAGCTCCTCACCTTCGGCAGCCTCTTCAAGCAGATCCACCAGACGGATAAAGCTGTCCTTCAGACGATAAATAACATCTGCCTGCTCCCCGTCACGGTAACGATAATAGATGTCACCAAAATAAGCATCTGCCAGTTCACTGGCTTTTCCTGCTTCCTCTGTCGCAATTTTCTGCTTCACCTTCGCAATCGAGCCTCTCCGCACAAAATGTGTCGGGAGCTCCATATCACAGACACTGCGTCCTTCAATCTTGTTAAGCAGCATCTTCAATGCTACATTTCCAAGCTCCATGGGATCTGCCTTCACCGAAGATAACGGCGGCGTTGCACGTGCCGCAAGTCTGGTATCATCAAAGCCAAGCACTGAAATATCACGTCCCGGCACAAGACCTCTCCGTTTCATTTCTTCATATAATCCCAATGCTGTATCATCATTCACACAGAGAATGGCATCCAGATCCGGATTGTCATCAAGGAGCCGCCCTGCCTCCTGATAGCACCCGCGCTCATAACTTCCGCCCACATACTGCTTTTTTTCAAAGGGAAGTCCATATTCTGCCAGGACCTGTTCGTAAACCTCTTTCCTCTCTCTGGCATCTGAATTGCATAGCGGTCCTCCCAGCATTCCGATTTTTTTACAATTTACCTGTTCGATCAGGTAACGCATACCTTCACGGATTCCGATCCGGTTATCAAAATTCACGGTCGTGTAGCCTTCCTGGCGGGAAGCAATAAGGACACTCGGAATTCCCTCATACTGGCTTAACATCTCCCTCATAATCTCTTCATTGGCAAAACAGCCAATGCTTCCTTCTGCCACAATAATTCCCTGAATCTGTGGGATCTTCGCATATTGAAAGAGAGTATTAAACTGATATTCATAGGTTAATTCCTTATTACCGCTCAGATCACGGTTCAGATATTTCCCCGGAAGCACCACTACATCCACATCAAAGGTTCTTGCCATCTGTGCCACACCACGGCAGATCTCGATCGTGAAATAATCCATGATACCCCCGACTAAAACCCCAATTGTAATTCTCTCATTCCCCTTATCCATAATTATGCCTCCAAAAGAAAGTAGCCGCTCCAAGAGCTTTCTTATAATTATATAAAATTTCAGCCCAAAAGGGAACTGCCTATTAACAAAATCCACACCATGCAGAAGCAAATCATACCGGGATTGAGGAAAGCTGTAGAAAACCGTTTTCCTTTCGGTACGGAAAGCTCTCTGGGCGGAAGCAGAAACAACCTCTTCCCCTTTATAATCCACAGAACGATTCCTGTAATGACAAAGGCTGCTATTGCAAGGAGCCAGATACACAGTCCAATGGCACCCCCAAGATACATTACACCACTTAAGGGATCCTTAAGCAGCCCATACAGATCCGGAGAGCTGACCAAAGTAAGCACCTCCGTTCTCTGAAGATACCCGTCCGTTCCTTCTGAAAGCAGCTTCAGCAGCAGTGTACCAATGGTTCCCATACTGTTTACCATTGCATGCAAAATCATGGTATACCTGATTTTTCCGGTACGTACATAAATAAAAGCAAAGAACGCCCCCAGTGCTGCCGCATAGACAAACTGATTCAAATTTCCGTGGAACAGTCCGAACATCACTCCGGACATGGCAATGGCAATGCCCTCTCCACAATAAATGGCACGGTCTATCAGTGCTTTCCGGAAGATCAGCTCCTCGAATACAGGAGCGCCGACACAGACAAACAGGATCAGCCATACCGAAGGAAGCGCAAGCATGGTTTCCTGCAAATCGGTTATATTGACCCCCTCATGAAACGCATTGATAATTGACGTAAGAAGAAGCCCGATGATATTTGCAATCATCGCCATGGCATAGGACATGAAAAATGCAGTAAAAATGCTTCCTGCCTTCATCTTTTTCTCCGGAATGGGTTTCCCCTTTTTCACTAAATGAATCAGACACAACATCAGAGGATATCCCAGTACAAAACGTAAAAACAGATTGCAGAAAGTCAAAACGCTGCTGTCATAACCTCCAGCCGGATTTCCAAATTGAAAAAGCCTTACCAAAGACAGCTCCAGTGCAAGCAAAAGAACGGTTCCTGCAAGATAAACAAACCCGATTCGTGACAACTGTTTCCTTGCCAGTTTCGTGATATACTTTGACTCTTGTTCTCTCATTGGTACTGTTGTCTGATTCATTGCATTACTCTCCATCTTTTGTTTCATTCTCTGTGGCTGTTTCTGTCTCTTTCGACATTTCTGATTCTCCGGTTATTTCAGCAGCTTCGGCATTTTCTATCTCTCCGGACATTCTCTTTACAGCATTTGCTGCCTGTGCAATTCCGGTGTTTTTCTTTACCGCAGCTGCCTGTTTTTCTCTTTCTGCTGCCACCGGAGCTGTCGCTCTCCGGTCAGCCTGTACGGTTTCCGGTTCCGCACGGTACAGCATACTTACCTTCATACAGATCAGGATCACAAGGGCAAGCAATACTCCCTCCAGAGCAAGGAGTCCCGCAAAGCTGCTTCCCAGGTATCCGGACAAAATCACGGTAATCGCATCCACCGCAAAGTGGACTCCAACGGCAATTCCGTAAAACTTCATCTGCTTCTCCTTCACAGCACGGTATACCAGATAGGAAAGTGCAATCTGCAGCATCATGGCAGAAATCCGTTCCACTCCTGCAAAGAAAAACTGATAGGACGGAATCGTCCATAGTGCCGACAACTGTTCCGTCGTTGCTGTGGCTGTTGCAGCATCAAGTCCGGCAAGAAGGCTGTCAAGACCTTTCAAATTAATCATCAAAGCTACCATCAGATTGCTGATATAGGACATTCCCACAATCATGACTGCCTCAATTCCACCATGTCCGACACCATACATCAGGGAATTTTCTTTCGTCAGGGACTTCTTCATATAAAGCCGCATGGCAAGATAACGTCCGGTCTCCTCAAAAAGTCCCGCAGCAAGTCCGCCATATAAGCCATACAGCCAGATATTTCCTGTAATCACATCTCCGGTTACACCAAGAACCGCTCTATGCATCAGGGATTCCAGCACCAGCACAAAAAATACAAAGGCTGCTGCACCGATCACAGCCGGGTAGAGCTTGGCATGAAACTTCTTCACAACCAGAAAACACAGAAAAACAGGTCCTCCGATTGAAACAAACATGGTAAAAATAATCGCCAGAATAGTCAGGGTTGATACGTGATACATGCTTTCTCCTCTCCAAAACTCAAAAATGATCCACTGGATCCTTTTCTCATATGTATGACAACAACAAGGACCGATTTGTCATCTCTGCAAAATCGGTCCTTTACTCTTTTATCTTATGCACAAATGCAGATAGAACTGCTTCAACTCGTTATATACTGCTTATAAACCAGCCTGATTTGTGACTTCAGAATTACATTCCAGCCTGTGCTGCAACCTCTGCTGCGAAGTCATCAACCTTCTTCTCAAGACCTTCACCGGTTTCAAAACGGACAAACTTCTTAACAGAAAGCTTTGCACCATTTTCCTTAGCAACCTGTGCAAGATACTGTGCTACAGTCTGCTTGCCGTCCTCTGCCTTAACATAAGGCTGCTCAAGAAGACATACTTCCTTTAATTCCTTATTAAGACGTCCAACTACTGCTCCCTCGATTACCTTCTCCGGCTTACCGGCCATCTTAGGATCGTTTGCGATCTGGGCCATAAGGATTTCCTTCTCATGTGCCTTGTATTCTTCAGATACATCATCTGTAGATACATACTTCGGAGAAAGTGCTGCAATCTGCATTGCAACATTGGTCATTGCTTCCTTGATTGCATCATTTACAACATCTGTTTCAGCTTCTACGATAACGCCGATGCGTCCGCCGCCATGTGTATAGGAAACAACACATCCGTTGTCAGCAACAACCTTCTCAAATCTTCTGATGTTGAGGTTCTCACCGATCTTGGCGATCTGTGCAACTAATGCTTCCTTAACAGTAATGGAGTTATCCTGATTCCACTTCTCAGCCATGAATGCATCCATGTCTGCTGCGGAAGAGTCTACTGCCTGATCTGCAACTGCTGCAACAAAGCTCTGGAATACTTCATTCTTAGCAACGAAATCTGTTTCAGAGTTTACTTCTACAACTGCTGCTGTCCTGTCATCCTTAAGTACAACCTTGCAAAGACCTTCTGCTGCAATTCTTCCGGCCTTCTTCTCAGCCTTGGCCTGACCATTCTTACGAAGATATTCTACTGCTGCATCCATATCTCCATCGGTCTCGCCAAGTGCCTTCTTACAATCCATCATACCTGCTCCGGTAAGTTCTCTTAAGTCCTTAACCATTGCTGCTGTAATATTTGCCATGTTTGTATACCTGTCCTTTCCCTGCAATGAAATTATTCAGCGTCTGCTGCTACTTCTTCTACATCGGTAGCTTCTACTTCTGCATCAGCATTTGCATCTGCTGCGGTAAGAGATTCCTCACCCTGGTTTGCTTCGATTACTGCATCAGCCATCTTGGAAACGATCAGTTTAACGGCTCTGATTGCATCATCATTACCAGGAATGATGTAATCCAGTTCTTCCGGATCACAGTTGGTATCACCAATACCGATTAATGTAATTCCAAGGGAGTGAGCTTCCTGTACACAGATTCTTTCCTTCTTAGGATCAACTACGAAGATTGCATCAGGAATTCTGGTCATGTTCTTGATACCGCCAAGGTTCTTCTCAAGCTTTTCCCATTCCTTCTTTAATGCAATAACTTCCTTCTTGGGAAGGACATCAAAGGTTCCATCCTCGGACATGGTTTCAATTGCTCTTAATCTTTCGATTCTGCTCTGGATGGTCTTGAAGTTGGTAAGCATACCACCTAACCATCTCTCATTTACATAGTACATTCCGCAACGCTCAGCTTCTGTCTTAACAGCATCCTGTGCCTGCTTCTTGGTACCAACGAAAAGAATGGTTCCGCCCTGTGCAGCAATTTCAAATACTGCTCTGTAAGCTTCATCAACCTTACCTACAGACTTCTGTAAGTCGATGATGTGAATACCATTTCTTTCGGTGAAGATATAAGGAGCCATCTTAGGGTTCCATCTTCTTGTCTGATGTCCGAAATGAACACCTGCCTCGAGTAACTGCTTCATTGAAATAACGCTCATGTTTCTTACCTCCATTTGGTTAGACTTCCGTATATTTTCATACTTTCGTACGCTGCAAACCTCCGAGCATGAGGCACCATTCAGCCAAAATATACGTGATTAATAGTTTCTGCTGCGAAGCTTCTCACAATCGCAACGCTGATATTTTAACATATTGTATATAAGATTGCAAGATGGGATTTTCTACCGGCACAACAGCTTTGCAATTTCTTCCCTGGTGGATCCCATTGGGATCTTATGGACTCCGGCACGGAGCTTCGTGTGATATCCGTTATCACATAGATAGGCATCATATTCTGCCGCATCATCAATAAGACCGGACTGTTCCAGCTTCTGACTGATGACATAAGAGCCTTCGCCGGGATTTATCGTGATATCCACGATTTCCTTTTCCGGTGCTGTCCCGCTGTCCTCTTCTGCTTCATCTGCCACCGGCTTCACACCTGCCTCAGGTGTTGCACCCGCTTCCGGTGCTGTACTTGCTGCAGGTTCTGATGCCGCACTTACATTCGGTTTCTCACTTGCTTCCGGTGCTGCACCTGTGCTCACTGCCGGTTCACTGCTCACTCCCGGTGCTGCACCTGTGCTCACCGCCGGTTCACTGCTCACTTCCGGTTCTGCACTTACGATCGGCTCTGCATCACTCTCAGCATTCTCCTCAGGCACCGGAGCAACAGTAACTTCTGCTTCCTGCGCCTCTTCCTCCTTCTGCGCAGCGGCCTCTGCTACAGTAATGGATTCCTCCACCATTCCAAGCTCCCTTGCCCGTTCCTTAATTTCTTCATTGCTTAAGGTTTCTTTCCGGCTGCCAAGTCCGATTCCGAGAATCAGGGAAGTAACAACAATGCCAACTCCCAGTCCTCTTAAATAGTATTTCAAGTTCATGATGTTCTGTTACATCCCTTCAAACAAATCAATTACAAGCTTTACTTCTCCAATACCCAGTCCCAATTCCCTGGCAATTGCCATATTGGATTTTCCGGCCTTATGGAGTTCAAGAATCTTTTCATTGCTGTTTCTGGCATTGCTCTTTCCTGCCTTGTCCAAAGAAACTGCAACATCAGGTACTTCAGCCTCTGTCCTTGACTTTGCGGTGCGCTTCCTCGCTGCCGGCTTTTCTACTGTCTCTTCTGCTGCACCCTTCCCTGCGTTCTCTACCGTACCTTTTCCTGTGATCTCCTGTCCCTTTGAAGTGCTCTCCCTGTCTGCTTCCAATACCGCCTGTGTTCTTGCTTTCGCAGCTCCTGCACTCTTTCCTGAAGTCTTTTTGGGTTCTTCCACCGTAACCTTCTCCGGTGAAAAAGCCCCGGATGTACCAAACAATTCAAACTCCGGCTGCTGCTGCGGTACTTCCTGCATGGCTGTCTGCATTTCTGCAGATACCGGCTTCAAAGCTGCTTCTTTGACCGTCAGTTCTTTGGCATTAATTTCTGCATCCTTCACCGTCTGACGAACTTCCTTTGCAGTCTTCTCCACTTCCGTTACGGTATTTTTCAGATTCTCATGCTTGTCATTCAGCATATCATATAAGAACACCACCTCCTGATGGTTCTTATTGATTTCACTAAGCACTGTATCCGAATACTCATTGACTGCCATCATCTTTTCATTGGTCAGACGATCCATGCTGCGTTCCGTCTTCTCCATGGCATAGGTTATGGTTTCATCCACAATATCCGTAATCTTCCCCTGTGCTTCCTCTACTTCTTTTGCTACAAGATCATGGATTTTGTTTTCATCAATAGCCATCTTATCCTCTCCGGAACGGGTTTTCCCTTCCGGAATCAGAAAGCTTCCGATAAAAATCACAATTCCCATGATAAGCAATACAATTTCCAATACTGACATTTCTTTTCCTCAAAGCCGCTATACCCGAATGTCAAAGCCGCCCTGTCCTTTCACAAAAACTTTGCCGTTATCCTCCGCAGGATGATGCTTCCGGTTCTGTCCTCCATCTCCTGCATAGGTTCCATTTCCCTGCTCTTTGGCATCAAATTTCTTCTGCCGGTTTTCGGCCTGATCACTTTTGTTGACCTGATGCATCCTGTGCTCAACCTTCTGCTGCGTCTGACTTTGAAAGTTCGACTGGTCAATCATTCCCTTATGATCTTCATTCTGTTTGATATTGGTAAAGTCCTGGGCACGTGTTACCTGTCCCTGGAGTTCCACACGACTGATTGTCATAGCTTTCACCTCGATTATCCAAATTGGGGTTCGTAACTGTTCAGTATCTGCACAGTTACGGATGCAAAATCCATTTAAAATCAGCTTCGCTGATGGGATTTTGCACTATCGAATCATATTCGTACGGTCTCAGCAGCAAGTGCTTCGACCTGTACTGAATAGCTACTCCATTTCCTATAAAGCAGTCATCTTCACATCACCCTGCTGCTTCACAAACTTACAGAACTTCATGGAGTTCTTTACAACCATGGAGACATCACCGATACAGATCTTCGTTCCGGCAAACACCTCTCCGCTTACCTCCACCTTGGCATTCGAGCTTGCATCCAGAATCGCCTGCAGACTTTCCATTTCCTGTAAATACTGTTCTATTTCCTGATTTCTGCGGTTCTCCTCCTGCAGCATTTCCTGGAAATATTTCATCTGATCCGGCTTTAATTTCACTCCCTGCCGCAGCTTCTGCATATTTGCAGTCAGCACCGGATGACTGATTTCGATTGCTTTTTTATGTTCAACAACTAGTTTCTGTAATTCCTGTATTCTCAATTTCACAGACGGATCCGCACCAACCTCTACAATGGTATCTGCGCCCATCGGTGATCCTAACGTTTTCACCCGGATTACATTGGCTGCACTCACTCTTCCGCCGGTAATAAAACCCTTTCGCCCTGTAACATTAATTTCTGTACCCGCCATGACCCGGCTGTGCAGAATCGATTCGGTAGAAACATAGCCCTTCGCATTGACCGTTGCATTCTCCAGGTACTTTGCCACCACGTTTCCTTTCGTGGCAAGTACACCTCTTCCC
>ULUF01030405.1_pt1 | contig 30790 bp, 20 predicted proteins | sample 1958311 | NCBI WGS metagenome assembly ULUF01 (sample SAMEA4835754, study PRJEB28245) | human gut metagenome | biome: gut microbiome; material: fecal sample | place: Denmark | collected 2008 | reverse complement strand
TTCAAAGAACTATTTATCCACTTTTACGGGACAGTAGTGATCAATACAAATTACATCAGACATTTTATCACCATTAATATCTCCCAAAAACATTTTCCAGAAATCTGACAGATTTAAATCGGCCCATTTCGTTGGGGTTATCAGCTTTACTCCATCAGATAAAGCAACGCTTAAATTACCACTTTTTTGTGAAGGGTAATATGCCACACCATCATCAAGAGCATCTCCATTTACATCACAGAAAAAAACATAATCAGCATTATTACCAAAATCATCATTTCTTAGATAAACACCTTCTTTTGTAAATAATGTGGAATAAAATATTCCTGAATTCTTTTGTGAATATGCATTTATACAAAAAAGAAACAACAATAAAAATAAATAGTTTTTCATAATATCATTCTTAATTACTTTATTATTACTTTTCCTAGTTTATATCTTTTATGAGAATCCGAATCATTATATGGCAATTCAAAAACTGGAGTTCCATCCATCAATCCTACTGAAACAAATATTTCATACTCTCCAGGAGAACACGTTCTATTCATAAATAGATTTAAATAAAGGGTTAATATCAACTTTCACAACAAATATCACTTTTTTAGCAAACCAATGTTTATAAAATCATCTATCCTTTTGTTGTTTCCATCCATATTATTTATTTTGCATTCAAAAAATTATACTATGAAGCACCTTCTTTTATGCTTAGTTTTATTATCAAGTATATACCATCAGGTTTATGCCACAAAAAATAATTACAACTTTCAGTATATTACCCTCAATGAAGGCTTATCACATGCAGATGCCAATACCATAATTAAAGACAATAAAGGGTTCCTATGGATTGGAACATACAGTGGATTAAATCGATTTGATGGAATCCATATAAAATCCTATTATAACAACTTAGAAGGGGCAGAAAGGCCCAATGCTAACCGTATTCTAGACATGGATATTTCAGATGATGGAATAATATGGATAGGAAGTGCTTATGGTATATATTCATTCGATACCAATACGGAAACCTTTACAAACTATCAAGCAAAAGACAATCTTAACAACAAAGCTATTTGGAAAATCATAATACAAACACAATATATATACCTGCAAGACAAAAACAACAAAATACATTTATACAAGATAGATAAAAAACAGCATCAATTAATACCTATTAACCACGAAATTAATCACAAACCAATACAAACAATACACAAAGACAATAAACACAATGTATGGTCGGTATCATCAGATAAAATAACTGTAATTTATCCTGATTTATCAACCAAAGAATACAAACGCCCCGCAATCAATCATAATATCAACTGTATACTCATTGATACATCTACAAACAAAGCATTATTTGCAGCAAATGGAGAAATCTATCATTACACAATCTCAAAAAATCAATTTAAATACAACAATAAAACAATATTGACAAATATTCCAATCATATCTGATATAAAAAAAGAAACAGAAAATGATTATTGGATAGGTACTCAAAATGGCTTGTTCAAACTAAATATAAATAACAATACTTTTGAATATATAGATACAGAAAGTGGACCTTTCAAGTTAAAATCTAAGCACATTAATCGCCTACTAATAGACGATACTGGTACTTTATTTATAGCAACCTACGCAGGAGGGGTAAACTACACAAACTTACGACCATTCCTGAAAACCATTTATCAAACAGCAGATAAGCAATTTAGCTTTATTGGAGAAACAGTCCGAGACATTGATGAATATCAAAAATATCTCTTTATCGGTACACATACTAATGGTATTCTACAACTAAATAAAGATACTTATAATGTCGTACGCCATATCAAAACCAATAACTGCATAGCGGATAATAACATACGAAGTATGGCCATTGATCAAGATGAAGGACTTTTATGGATTGCACATGGCAAAGGATTAGAAGTCATAAATATCCATACTGGAGTAAACGTTACAACCAGCAAAATAAAAAAGATAATGCCTCAAAAAGCTGTTACTTATCTAAGCATAGATAAGTTTCACAATGTCTGGGCTTTTGATGATAAGGGAATCTTTGCTTTGCGTAAAGAAAAAGATACTTTTTACCCAACTTATCTTAAACCTGATATAATAAAAAAAATTATAGATAATAACACTGAATGTGTTTTTCTTTCATGTGATAACACCCGCCCAGAAATCTACTTTTCTACTCAGAATGCTTTTTTTAGACTTGTAATAAACAAGGAAGCCGAAATTATAAACATAGCCAAATATCAACACGACGAGAAAAACAATCAATCATTAAAATCAAATTTTATTAGCTCCATATATCGAGAAAATGATTCCATATTATGGGTGGGACACATAGGAGATGCATTAAGCCGCATAACATTTCTGTCCCAAAATACTTATAAAGCCCAAAATTATCCTATTGACGAAATTTATAATTTCAAGGACTTTGAAGAGATTCAAGCAGACAAATTTGGGAACTTATGGATTGCAGGAAATGGCCTTTTAGTATTTAACTTGAAGGAAAAGAAATACAGAATGCTAGCGACAAGTGAAAACCACTCTATAAATAGTTATAAATTAAGAGCCGGATATAAAAGTATTGACGGTACAATTTACATTGGAGGAAATAATGGGTTTACAATTATTCCTCCTACACCATTTAATGATGAAAAAAATGTTGCTAAGCCAGAAGTAACAGACATTTACGTAAATAATAAACCTCTCAATCTTCCATATAGCGCAGCAAATGTCAAGTCATTGACATTAAAATACAATGAAAATAATCTTACGTTCTACTGCTCCACAATGAATTATGTGTATGCACCTGCTTGTAAAATTAAATATCAATTAAAAGGTGCAGACAAGACTTATAAAATTAATAAGAATGCCTCTCTTCCTATCAACTATGTTAATATGGCTCCTGGCAAATATGAATTTGAAGTTTATGCTTGCAATAATAACGATCAATGGAATTCTCATCCACGAAAAATACAGATTACCATATTACCACCATGGTGGCTTTCCCTTCCAGCTAAAATAGTATATGGAATCCTATTTTTTATTACTCTATATAGCATTTACAGATACTTAATGAGAGTCAATAATTTGAAACATCAAATTCTAATCCAAAAAATAGAACAAGAACAAACAGAAAAAATCAACAAAATGCAATTACAACTTTTTACAAACATATCTCATGAACTAAGAGGGCCTTTATCACTTATTATCGGAATAGAAGAACAAATGCAAAAACAAATTAGTAATATACACACTCTCAATCTTTTAAAAGTATTACATAAAAATACCAGCAGATTATTACAATTAATAAATGAACTTATGGATTTCAGAAAAGCTAAAAGTAATTCCTTTAAGCTTATGGTCCAATCTTTTGATTGTACTGCCTATATACGCTCAATAGCACAAGAATTCAAGAGTATTGCAGAACATAATAATATAGATTATCGGATTATAACCCCACACATTCCGATAAAAGTATACTCAGATCCTATTTTATTAGAAAAGATTATTCTAAATCTGCTTAATAATGCCTTTAAATATTGCAACAGCGGTATTATTGAAATAGAATTAGCTGAAAAAATGGACATAAATAACGAGACATTAAAAAATAGAACAGAAATATTATCCGGTTACAAGGCTAAGGCATATTTCTATATCCGAATAAAAGATACTGGTATTGGAATTTCTGCAGAATCAATAGATAAAGTTTTTGACAGATATTATCAAATTGAAGATTCTGAACATGATCAACATTTAGGATCAGGAGTGGGCCTGGCTCTAGTAAAGGAATTAGTATTATTACATAAGGGAAGCCTTACTTTATATAGTGAACGCAATAAGGGCTGTGAATTTATTCTTTGTTTTCCCGCAGATATCCAGGACTATTCATCAAATGAAATCAAACAACAAGAGAAAGAAATTTCAATAAGCAGTTTCTCTACAGACCATTTAAAGAAAAAGCAAAACACATTGCCCGAAGAAAACAAACCCAGTCCAAACACAAAACTACCTATCTTACTCATCGTAGAAGATAATCCTGAAATACAAACTTTTCTTAGAAACAGTTTATCACAGCAATATAACATCATAACAGCCAATCACGGACAAGATGCCATAGAGATATTGAAAAAACATATCCCAGATATTATATTAAGTGACTTAATGATGCCTGTTATGAACGGGAATCAATTGTGTGCTACCATCAAAGCTAATCCACAATTCAGTGACATACCATTCATCCTATTGACAGGAAAAGATACACTCCAGGCACAAGAGGAAAGCATGAAATGTGGTGCTGATGTTTTTTTACGAAAACCAACAAGTATAAATGTTCTACAAGACACTTTGCAAAACCAGTTAATGCGATCAAAAAAAATCCAACAAAAGATTTCACATAACTATCCTCAAATGGCAATTTATAATCGGTTAACATCTGAAGAAACTGAATTAGCTCAAAAAATTATATCTATTATCAATAAGAATATTTCAAATCCTGAATTAGATGCAAATCAAATCAGCAACCTAATGGGAATTAGCAGAAGTGGACTTTATCTGAAAACAAAAAACATTTTCAATGTCTCTATTATTGAATTAGTAAGAGAAATTAGATTGACTAAAGCTATACAAATAATGTGTGAAGGTAATCATTCAATGGCAGAAATTGCTAGTAAGGTAGGATTTTTAAATCAATCGTATTTTACAGCTTCGTTCAAGAAAAAATACAATATGACCCCAACGCAATATATAAAACAGCTTAAAAATGAGACAAATAAGTCCTGATAAAAAACGCACTTACGTTTACTCCAAAACGCAAGGACGTTTGAAACCAAACGCAAGTACATTTCATCTGAAACGCCCTTGCGTTTCAATCCAAACGTAAAGGCGTTTTTTTACCAGGAAGGAGTCTTCAAAAAAATAACGTCCACAGTCCCGGAAAACTCACCGGAAACTGCGGACGTTTTGTATATAAAATAATATGCGATGCTTAGAAAGCCTTATGGTAGAGTGCTTCAATGTCTTCTACTGAAGTCGGACGCGGGTTACCTCCGGTGCAGACATCATTGAATGCATCGATAGCCAACTGATGCAAGTCTTCTTCCTTCACACCGATTTCATGCAACTTCTGTGGAATACCGATACTCAAAGAAAGCTGGCGAACAGCTTCTACCGCAGCTTTTACACCTTCTGCTTCGCTCATGCCGGTAGTATCTACTCCCATCGCCTTAGCAATATCCAGGTATTTTGGTGCGGCAGGAGATTCTGCATTGTATTCCATGACGTAAGGCAACAACAATGCATTGGCTACGCCGTGCGGAGTGTCATAGTGCGCACCGAGAGGATGAGCCATAGAGTGAACGATTCCCAGACCTACGTTGCTGAATCCCATTCCGGCAATATACTGTGCCTGCGACATGGCTTCACGAGCTACCGGATCACTGCCATTGTCCACAGCAGCCTTCAGATTCTTGGCAATCATCTCAATGGCCTTCAGTTCAAACATATCTGACATCACCCAGGCTCCCGGAGTAATGTAGCTTTCAATAGCATGTGTCAGGGCATCCATACCTGTAGCCGCAGTCAGGCCCTTCGGCATAGAATACATCAGTTCAGGGTCTACGATAGCTACTGACGGAATATCGTTCGGGTCTACACATACCATTTTCTTGGTAGCAGCCTCATCAATAATCACATAGTTGATGGTTACCTCAGCTGCAGTTCCCGCAGTAGTAGGCAGAGCAAAAGTAGGCACAGCTTTATGATGCGTATCTGCTACTCCTTCCAATGAACGCACATCGGCAAATTCCGGATTGTTTACTACGATACCGATACCTTTAGCCGTGTCAATGGAAGAACCGCCACCCAATGCAACGATAAAGTCGGCACCGGAAGCCTTGAAAGCTGCCACACCGTTCTGCACATTGGCAATGGTAGGATTGGCTTTTACATCACTGTATATTTCGTAAGGAATACCTGCCTTTTCGAACACTTCCACCACTTTGTCGGCTACGTGAAAACGAATCAGGTCCTTGTCAGTTACAAAAAAAGCTTTCTTGAAACCTCTACGGCCTGCTTCTGTAGCGATAGCTTCGCGACATCCGGCACCAAAGTAAGAGGTCTCGTTCAAAATCATTCTGTACATAATTTCATGGTTTTAAAAGGTTAGATTTAATATTTATTTCGGAAGATGGAACACGTCCGTCAGTTCCTGCATTTGTTCTTTCGTCATACCGTCCGGTTCAAATCCCATGCAACGGGCATTGATGTAAATCTGGGCAGCCTTGGTCAGCACGTCAATCTGGTCGAATGCATCCATTACATCGGTACCTACGGCAAACACGCCGTGTTTTTCCCACATTACCACATCATAGTCGTCCAGTTCCTTCAGTGTAGCATCTGCCAGTTCTACTGAGCTCGGCATTTTATAAGGCACGATACCCAATCCACGCGGACAGAATGCCTTTGTTTCCGGAATCATACTCCACAACAGATAAGTCAGCACATCCTTTTCCAGGAACTTCGGAGTATGGCTCATTGCCACCAGTTCGATGGGGTGTGTATGTACGGTAGCCTTTTTCTGGGCACCTTCCGCAATCAGCGTATTGTGAACAGTCAGGTGAGAAGCCACTTCCGAAGTCGGCATCACCGGCTGGTCAGCGATAATGACATAGCTGGCACAATCGTCACAGATACGAATCACTGAACCGTTTTCCATCGGCCAGCGAGCCAGGTCGCGCATACGTTTCTGTGTACCTTTGCAGAAGAAATAACAGCCTTTCAGATGCGGTAATACTGCTCCAATCTGTTTCGGTTCACTGATGGCCGGCATCTGACGGATTTCATCGTCAACAAACTCTGTTACATTGATAGTAATATTTCCACCGTTGCGTTCAGCCCATCCTTTTTGCCACAAATATCCGGCCACTTCGGCCACTTTATTGATTTCACGGGCCAAACCCGGACGTCCTTCAAGAATTGATTTCATTATATTATGTATTTAAATTTGATTTTTATTTCAATAACTGCGGAAGGAAAGAAGATACAATCAGGACAATCAGTCCCAGTACCAGTACCCAGATGGTCTTTGCAGAACATCCTTTCCATTCCTTCAGAATAATTCCCCACACATTCGAGAATGTCACGTTTAGCGACATCAGGATACACCAGGAGAACGTAAGCAGTACCGGTGAAGCTATCAGGAAACCTTTTCCCAGACTCAAGCCAAAGAACTGACTATACCATAACACACCGGCCAACGCACAGAACAGAATGTTGTTCACATACAGTGAGGTCTTTCCATAGTCACCCCATGTCTTGTTCTTTGCATTCTGATAAAAACAGTACACCATGTTGGTAAGGAAACCTCCGGCAGTTACCATCAGAGTAGCCGGCAAAGTTTTATACACTTCTGCACTTCCCGGGAAACACAAACTCTGTCCGAATCCTAATCCGATACTGAAACAGGCGCTCATGAAACCGGCCAATAAAGCTACGAAGATTCCTTTAGTAAAATTGAAATCTTTCACAGCTTTTTTCTTTTCTTCCTCGCTCAGACTGGCAGACTTCATATTTCCTGCATAACCGATGATGCCGATACCTAGCAAAGTCACAATCACTCCCACAATAACCGGCATGGTCAGTTCCTCCATGTGACCAGTAAATATGGGCGTCAAGATTGTTCCCAGTCCGGCACAGGTACCCAGCGAGATAGACTGTCCCAATGCTACTCCAAGGTAGCGCATACTCAAACCAAATGTCAGACCACCCACTCCCCAGAGTACACCGAAGAACATCGCCCAAAGCGTATCGGCTGGATGAGCCGCATAAACCTCAAAAAGGCTGTGTCCGTCCGGAACAGCCAGCAACGCGCCCAAGAAAGGAAAAACAAGCCAGGCAAATACTCCCTGCACAATCCAGTAAGATTCCCAGCTCCAGTTCTTTATTTTATTGATGGGTACATAGCAGCTCGACTGGCAGAATGCTCCCACTGCAATAATCAACAATCCGATAATGATTTCCATAGCCTATAAATTAAGCCAGCCGGACAACGGGCAAGACAAGCTTTTCCCGTCGTCCGGCTGTAAGATTAATTTCTCTTAGAAGTTACTTCCGCTTCGTATTTTTCTACTTCAGCAATGTATTCTTCGCCTACAGGTACATTATTCTTCAAGCAGAACATATCCCATACAGCTTCCCAAGGCAATGACTTGCATTCTTCGAGCAATGCCAGACGCTGGAAGCCACGGTCAGTTTCTTCATAGTCACGCAGCGTGTTCAGCGGTTCGAGCAACGCCTGCAACAGGCACTTCTGTGTAGCACGCATACCGATTACATACGCACCGATACGGTTGATAGAAGCATCGAAGTAATCCAAACCGATGTGTACACGGTTCAATGCATTGCAACGTACGATTTCCTTGCACAAGTCGAGTGTATCGTCGTTCATGATAGTTACATGGTCTGAGTCCCAACGAACCGGACGGCTTACGTGCAACATCAGTTCCGGTACATAGAGTAACAGAGAAGAAACCTTATCAGCCACACTTTCTGTCGGATGGAAGTGACCGGTATCGAGTGTAATCAGTTTCTGGTTCTGTACACCATAACCAATATAGAAGTCGTTAGAACCCACTGTATAGCTTTCCAGACCAATACCGAATACTTTTGATTCGATGCAGTCCTTCATGTGATCGTATTTTTGTGCAAAAATCTGGTCCAAAGAATCTTTCAGCAATGCACGGTACTTCATACGGTTTACGGTAATATCCTTGCTGCCATCGTGTACCCACAAGTTCATGATACAAGGATCGCCCTGACGCTTACCCATTTCTTCAGCAATGGCACGGCAGCGCTTAGTATGTTCAATCCAGAAATCACGGATAGCCTTGTCAGGATTTGACAAAGACAAGTTGCCAGACTTCGGGTGAGAGAAAGAAGTAGAGTTGAAATCCAGCTTCATGTCATTTTCTTTTGACCACTGCATCCAGCCTTCAAAATGTTTTACTTCCACCTGGTCACGGTCAACAAACTGTCCGCCGAATTCACCATAGATTTCATGTAAGTTCAAGCGATGTTTTCCCGGTACGTAAGAAGCAGCCTTCAGGATATCTGCACGCAATTCTTCAATATTACGAGCCTTTCCCGGATAATTTCCGGTAGCCTGAATACCTCCGGTCAGTGAACCCTGTGATTCGAATCCGGTCACATCGTCTGCCTGCCAGCAGTGCATAGACATAGGTACAGACTGTAAAGTTTCCATTACGGCATCCGTATCGATACCCAATTTGGCATAGCGTTCTTTCGCTATTTCATACGCATTGATAATCTGTTGTTCTTTCATGGCAAATTATTTTTTAATGATTGATATATATTTCTGATAAGCTTCATTCCACACTTCCGCATCTGCCGGTGAGAAATAATCCGGTTCCACATTGACGGAAATCACGTTACGCATTTCCTGCAACGTACTTACTACTCCGGCAGCTTTAGCCTGAAGCATGATATTTCCAATTGAAGATGCCTCGCTCGGTCCGGCCACAACCGGCAAGCCGATAGCATTTGAAGTAAACTGATTCAGCAGTTTGTTGCGTGAACCTCCTCCAATGATATGCAACTTTTCAATCGGATTTACGGAAAGTTCACGGAATACATCGAGTACCTCACGGTATTTCAATGCCAGGCTCTCAAAGATGACACGAATAAACTCACCATGTGTCTGCGGTGCATTCTGTCCCGTACGTGCACAATACTCACAAATGGCTTTAGGCATATCCTGCGGATTGGTAAATCCCGGATCATCCGGATTGATGAAGCAAGCAAACGGACGAGCCGCCTGAGCCAGTTCCACCATCTGCGGATAAGTATAATCCGTTCCTTCCTTATGCCATTTCTTCAGACATTGTTCTACAATCCACATACCTGTGATATTCTTCAGCAAGCGAATGGTACCGTCTACTCCTCCTTCGTTCGTAATATTATAGTGAGTTGTCTTTTCGTTCACAACCGGACCATCCGTTTCAATTCCCATCAATGACCATGTACCCGAACTCAGGTAAGCAAAGTTCTTGTTGGCAGCCGGTACAGCCGCTACGGCAGAAGCTGTATCGTGTCCGGCTACGGCAATTACCGGAACAGATTCTATCTGAAGTTCTTCACACAAATCCTCGGTCAGCATACCGATTTTAGCTCCCGGTTCTACCATATCCGCAAACAAGGATTTGCTGACACCCAGCACTTCCAGTAATTTTTCATCTAATTTGCGTGTTTCCGGATTCAGCAACTGAGAAGTCGATGCAATGGTATATTCTGTCACCATCTTTCCCGTCAGCAAGTAAGAAAGCGCATCCGGCATAAAGAGCAGACGACTGGCGTGTGTCAATCCGAAGTCCTTCCGTTGTTTCAAAGTGTACAACTGGAAAATACTGTTGAAATCCATGTGCTGGATTCCCGTCTTTCCATACAACTCATCTGCCGGCATCACCTTTTCAAAGAACTCTTCCTTCTTCCCGATAGTCTGCGGGTCACGATACGCATACGGAAGGCCTATCAGTGCCCCTTCCTCATTCACAAAAGCAAAATCCACTCCCCATGTATCAATACCGATAGAAGTGACAGGTACTTTTTTCTGTGCCACGGCAGTCAGACCTTTCTTTAAATTCTCATACAAGGAAAAAATATTCCAGTAAAAATGTCCGTTGAGTTGCAGCATCTGGTTCGGGAAGCGGGTAACTTCTTCCAGTGTCAATTTATCACCGGTCAGCGTCCCCAATATGGTTCTTCCGCTAGTTGCTCCTAAATCAAATGCAATAAAATATTTGGAATCCATGCTAAAAGTTTATTTGGTTAACTACTGTGACAAAAGTAGAAAGAAAAAATTCCCTTCTTGCGGAAGAAATGACTTTAAAATATAAGTTTTTGATTTTTCCTGCCGATGAAAATTCAGGAGTTTATCAGGGATTTTTTATCTTTGCGAAGAAAGGGACAAAAAATGGAAAAGAACAGCGTAAACTATAAATATCTGGTACGAAGTCCGCGCGATATAGACTGGGGAATTACCGTGGATACCGTAGGTTCGGAACCCATTCCACCCAACTATCCGGTGTACCCACCTCGTACCGGACATCCAGATGCCTTTTATTTCACTCCCTCACGCGGCCGTGTGCTGGACAGCTACCAGCTATTATACATCACTCACGGAAAAGGCTATTTCTATACCTCTCCCGACACATTTATCGAAATCAAGGAAGGAGACATCTTGATTCTCCAGCCTCACGTATGGCACAGCTATTTCCCCGATAAAAAAACCGGCTGGCAGGAATACTGGATTGGATTTCAAGGAATCAACATGGACAGCCGTTTTCAAAACAATTTTTTTGCGAAAGACCAGATTGTATATCACATCGGTGTGCAGGACAGCATCGTCAAACTTTACGAACAAGCCATTCAAGTGGCCATGGAAGAAAAAGCAGCCTGCCAGCAATATCTGGCCGGCATTGCCAATCTTATCTTAGGCATGACCATGTACTACTCGCAGAACTACGAGTTCGACAACAAAGCTACCGAACAGATTAGCAAAGCCAAGGTGTTCATCCGCGAGAACCTGTTAAAAGGTATCGGTCCGGAAGAAGTTGCCGATTCCCTGCACATGAGTTATTCCTGGTTCCGGAAACTATTCAAAGAGTATACCGGACTTTCTCCGGCGCACTACATTCAGGAACTGAAAATCCAGCAGGCCAAAGATTTGCTGGCCACCACTCAGCGAAGCACCAAAGAAATAGCCTATTACCTGACCTTTGACGATATACCTTACTTTACCAAAGTTTTCAAGAAATATACAGGATACACCCCGCAATCCTATCGAAAAAAATTCGGAAGAGAATAAAAATACAACCTCCTTCTGCGCTGAAGAATCACTCACAGCAAGCAGAAGGAGGTTGCTTTGTTTTATGCCGATGTATAGCCGAGAATTATTTCACTACAAAATGGTAAGTTCCCGACAACAATTCCGCCTTACACATTCCACCCTGATACGTCACTTCTTTTATACCCTCTTTTCCAGCTTGTAACGCGCGACCATTTTCAGTTACGCTATCCATTGAAGCAGCAGTCAAATAAAGTGTCGCACTGGTATTCGCCGGAACCGTGAATGAATACCTCACTTCTCCATCCTTCACTTCCCATGCGCTTTCTATACGTCCGTACAGCGAATCATAATATCCTCTGGCAAAAGTCATCTTTCCTGTAGGGTCTACCTTCGGACAAAGCACAAAATGCTTGAATCCCGGATGATGCTCATCCCGCATAATTCCCAGCGAGTAGGCATACATCCAAGCCCCGACGGCTCCAAAGGAATAATGGTTAAACGAGTTCATCCGGTTGTTCTCTCCAAATCCGTCGACATGCGTATACGAGTTCAGGCGTTCCCAAATGGTAGTAGCTCCCTGCTCCACAGAATACAACCACGAAGGATAAGTAGTCTGTTGCAACAAGTTATAGGCTACCTCATCATATCCATTATCCGAAAGTGCCTTGCTAATCCATGCCGTACCGATAAATCCCGTCATCAGCGAATAAGCCGGATAAGTCTTTCCATCGTCCGCCACATTCTCCCGCTGCACCGTATGCGCCAGATTAGCTGCAAACCGCTCTTTCCATTCCGGATTCACAATGCCGAAAGACAAAGGAAGCACATACGAGGTCTGTATATCCACCAGTTTTCCCTTTTCCGGACCGTTTGTTCCCGAAGAAATCGTTTTCGCCGTCTGCGGGTCGATATATGTACGGTTAAAAAACGACTTACGTTCGTCATACAACTTCTCAAACTTTTCTGCATCCTCCTTTTTACCTAAAATCTGAGCCACCTTTTTCATGATGTCCAGGTCATAGAGAAAGTACGCTTCCCACATCAGTGTCTTGTCATTCTTGTTATCCTCCGGTCCCAGCCAGTCACCCAAGTTTCCCCAGACCTTCTCCTGTTCCAGTACGCCCGTCTCCGGATTGATATTCTTGGTCCGCACATAATCCACATAACGGCACATCGCCTCATAGTGCTCTGCCAGCAAGCTCTTGTCACCATATTGCTGATACACTTCCCACGGCACTGTAATACCTGCACTTCCCCACAGTAGACCACCAAATCCGCCACCTAGAGGAGCCACATCCGGGAAACGGCCATCCTCACGCTGTACGTCCCTCATGGCACACAAATAACGACGCAAGAACTGCGGCACATCTACCAGGTAAGTAGCCGTGCGGGAGAAGACCGATATATCACCCGCCCATCCCAAACGCTCGTTACGTTGCGGACAGTCGGTTGGGATAGAGAAGAAATTGGCATAAGTAGACCACACAATATTGTGCCACAACTGGTTAACCTTCTCATTAGACGTTTCATACTTAGATGCCAGTCCGTCAATCGAACTCAACACCACTCCTTTCACATCCTCCAGCGGCAAAGCCTTGTCTATGCCCGTAATCTCAATAAATCGGTATCCATGATAGGTAAATCTCGGCGCAATCATTTCATTTCCTCCTTTCGTGATGTATTTATCCTGCGCCATAGCTGCACGAATATTTTCCAGCATAATCATTCCCTCATTTCCGGCATAACGCGGCAAGTCGGGATATTTCACCTCGGCATAACGCAGATTGATTTCCTGTCCTGCCTTCATTCCCTTGAGGGTGATTTCAGGCACTCCCACCATATTCTGCCCCATATCGTACACAAAGATGCCCGGACGAACCTCTTCTACCGATTGTGCCGTCAGCTTCTGAATGGCCTTTACCGTCTGACCGTATTGAGCCACCAAGTGGAAATTAGAATAATCATCGACTTTTGGCATTGTTCCTCCACCTAACCGACTGACATGACCTCCGAGCGAGACTTCTACTGCTTTCGTCCAGGCCGAATCATCATATCCCGCTTTCGTCCATCCTTCAATCGCTTTTTCTCTCAAGGCATCATATACCTCGCCCTGAAAGAAACTACCATACACCACAGGCCCCTGATTAAAATACTTCCACGTATCTGGAGAAGTTACGATTGTCTGTACCTGACCATCTTCATAAGTCACAACCAACTGTGCCAGCAACGACTGACGGTCACCAAAGAAATTCCAGTTTTCTCCGGCATAAGTTGCTCCTCCGCTCCACCATCCTTCGGCCAAAATTGCTCCAACGGCATTCTTCCCTTTCGCAATCAGTTTTGTCACATCGTACACCTGATACAGATGCGTTTTATTATACTGTGTCACACCCGGATTAAAATAGTCCTCTCCCACACGCTGTCCGTTGAGATATATTTCATAAATACCCCGGGAAGTCACATACAAACGCGCCTTACGAACCTTATGGGAGGAAGTCACAAACTCCGTACGCAGCATCGGCATAGCGTTACGGCTGGGATTCTGTACATAGCACTTCTTTGCGCCATTCAACAGTTTAGCATCCAAGGTGACAGAAGCTAACTTGTTCTCCGGACTCCGGAAATTGCGAATATCCGTTCTGACTCCTGAAAAATCAGTTGCGTGCTCCAACACATACCCCACATCACCGACTACCGGAAACGCCACGAAATCACCTCCCTGTCCCAAAGGATTCAGATTCACTTCCCCAATCTGCACCTCTCCTTTTTTCAGTGTAGTGAAACCCAGATTGGAATACAAAGAGAACGTATGCGACTGATATTGATTCTCCGCATTCAGCACATCAGCGGGCAACATAAAAGATTTCAAAGGAACAGAAAGTTTGTCATCCGGCCGATAACCGGCACGATAAATATGTACCCAGGCATTTCGTCCGTCTTTCAAAGGAGACAAATCGAATTCTATTTTTATGTATGACTCATCCTTTCCGCTGGCAATGTGATAAATGTTCTTATTCGCATCCATCAGACGTTCATCGTTGGCACCATACACAAATGCTATCTTACGCGACGCAGCCTGCTTTTTCATCTGAAATGAACAATCCAGTCTGAATACTGGCAAATAATGTGAATAAAGCACCATATCCTCGTCACTGCCTCCAATCCAACGTGCTCCGTTCCAGCCCTCTTTATCATCAGACGTCATCAGGCTTGTCTCAAACCAAGAATCTTTTTCCGCAATTTCTCCCTTATTGTTCCAGATTTTTACTTTCCAGATATAACGGGTAGCCGGCTTCAATGCCTTTCCCTGATAAGTCACATGCTGGGACACATCTGTTAGCACTTTTCCGGAATTCCAGACTACCTTTCCAGCCTCATCCTTTACCTCTAATTGATAAGCTGTCTGATATATGCCTCTTTCGTGTGGATTGCTTACAAGTTGCCAGCCGAACCTAGGAGATGGCACATCCAAAGCAAGTGGATACTGATGATATTCTACCTCCAGTTTCTGTAACTCCATTGAGAGTGCAGGAGAAATTAACATGCTACATAAAAAATATAAGCAAAAAAGAGATCGGTACTTCATAAGTTTCATAGGTTAAAAATTAAAAATAAGGACTCAACGCTGCCTCCGAAGCTGGTAACGGGAACAAGATACGAATATCCGTATAAGAATTAGGTGCAACCGAATATCCTGCCGGGAAATAATAAGCAGAAGGATTAGACTTCACTCTCTCTCCATACGCTTTCATCACCGTTTCGACTTCTCCTGAACGAGTTAAATCCAACCACCTTTTATTTTCAAAAGCAAGCTCAACCCGACGTTCTTGTAAAATAGCCTTCCTTACAGCTTCTTTCCCTGTCGCCTGACTATCATCCAATCCAACTCTATTTCTAACCTTATTCAAATAAGGTAAAGCTTCATCTGTTTTATCTTGTTCATTTAACGCTTCTGCTAAAAATAGTAATACCTCTGAATAACGATAAACCGGCCAATTATCATTCGTATTATTCGTTAGAGCATGTGCATGGCAATACTTCTTTATATAAGGATATGGATTCCCTGATGCTGTAAGCCAACCTATAGAAGCATCCTTTCTTTCATCACCTTGCTCATAAGCAGCAATAATATCTGGAGTTGGAATATTATATCCTTCTACAATGTAAGAATTCTCTTTTATTCCAGTGATAGCCGAAACTTCTTCTGCAGTAATAGGTTGTGGCAAAAATACATAAAAGAAATTACTTGCATAGCCTTCATTACCTTCTTTAAACTGAACTTCAAAAATAGATTCTATTCCATTCTTATTGGCTGGTTCAAAGGCATCCTCATAATTATTCCATAAATCATATCCGGTTACTTCTTTCAATACTTTTTCAGCTTCACTCCAATTTTTTCGAACAATATATACATTTCCTAAAAGAGTTCTCGCTGCCCCAGAAGTAGCCCGTCCAAGTTCTTGTTTACTTTTATCAGGCAACAACTCAATAGCTAGTTTTGCATCTTTAATAATCTGTTCATAAACAGCATCTACTTCTGATAAAGGCAAAGCTGTTTCTTCCATGGTCTTTACTGGAGTCAAATGTAAAGGCACAGAACCAAAATATTGAACCAAATCAAAATAAGCCAAAGCCCGTAGAAAATATGCTTGCCCTTTAATATTATTCTTTACAGATTCATCAAAATCAACTCCATCTATTGGTTCCAAAAGATAATTGACATTAGAGATAATACTATAATTTGTCACATATTTATGATAAGGAACACTGTTATTCGCATCATCCAAAAAATCTTTTACAAATTCAGCTGAGATTGTTCCTCTGTCTGTTGGATTATACACATAAGTTGTATTATCAGACCTTAATTCACCCATTGCCCATGCTCCATTACTTCCACTATATAAATCTCGTAACAAAGCATACGCACCATTTATTCCCTGTTCAAAATCACTTTGTGATTTATAATAAACTTCAGAACTTAGTGATGTCTCAGACGGTATATCTAGGAAATTATCACAGCTCCCTAATAATGAAGCAAATAATATTGTATATAAAGATACTCTAATTTTCATAACTCTTTTCTTTTAAAATGAAACATTTAGTCCAACAGTAAATGTCCGCGGTATAGGATAAGTAGAGAAATCTATACCTTGCAACAACGCATTAGGAGCATTTCCGTCAAAATCAACCCCAACTTCCGGATTTGCATATTTATATTTAGTAAAAACAAACGGTTGTTGTACACTTGCATACAAACGTAAACTCTTTACATACTTAAGAATATGAGTAGGGAATGTATACCCGAAAGTAATATTTTTAACAGTCAAATGACTTCCGTCACAAATAAACCTAGAATGTAAAATATCTCTTTCACGACCTGTACCACTAGTACTCTTTCCGTATTTCCCTGCACCTGGATTTTCGGGAGAACGCCATCTGTCTTTTACTTCTTTCAATACATTAAAGTTACCATCCAAATTGGTTGTTCCTTGTTCACTCACAGCCACAATCTTATTTCCATAAGAACCTGAGCAAATAATAGATAAATCAAAATTCTTATAAGAAAAATTATTTGTAAACCCAAAAGTAAACTTAGGATATGGATTTCCTAATTCAGTCTTGTCTCCTCCCATGTCATCATAAGTTATACTTCCATCTCCATTTACATCTTTAAACTTAATAGTACCAACTTCAGAGTCTACAGCCTTCGGAGAGCTATCATAATCTGCCTGATCCACATATACCCCTTCTTGTACCATACCATAAAATTGACCTATTCTGCCTCCTACCTTGGTGATAGTTTGCACAACTCCTGTAGACGCCAGCATATAATCACTCATACCCGATAAAGCCAGCACCCTATTATCACTAAAAGCGATATTGAAATTAGTATCCCATTTGAAAGCTCCCACGAGGTTATGTGAGTTAATACTAATTTCATGACCCCAGAATTTTATTTTACCCACATTTCCTGTAATTGTAGAAAAACCCGATTCTCTTGGGACAGACAAGGAATAAAGCAAATTATCCGTAATTTTTTTGTAATAGTCATAAGTAAGAGTAATACGATTATTCAGGAAAGAAAAATCTATACCTAAATCTAATTGTTTTGTTTTTTCCCATCCTAAATTTGAGTTTCCCAAATTAGTTACCTGACTTCCGTTCACAACCGTACTCCCAAATACTCCCCCTTTTGTAATATTGATTGTGTTATATTGGGTATAATTCCCTATATTATTATTACCTATTACTCCATAACTACCACGTAATTTCAACAATGAAACCCATGAAAGCTTCTTCATAAAGGCTTCATCACTAACTAACCATCCCGCAGATATAGCAGGGAAATTACCCCAGCGGTTATTCATTCCAAAACGTGAAGAACCATCCCTACGTATACTAAATCCCAACAAATAACGTCCTTTAAAATCATAATTAAATCTACCCAAATAAGACATCATACTCCATTCTTGAACATCCATTGTTGGATTATTCTTTATTAAAGCAGCATTTATTGTCTGAATACGGTCATCAGCAAAATTATACCCAGACACAACTCCATATTGAGCATGATACTTTTGAACAGTAAATCCAAGTAAAGCATCAATATGATGGTCACCAAAATTTTTTGAATAGTTAGCTGTCGTTTCCGAAAGATAAGAATAATAATCATTATCTTCTTCCCTCAAATTAGCATTAAGAGCGCTTGGTTCTGAATTAAAAGCCCTTCCAGCAGTAGAAGGCTGAAAATAATGTCTGTCTTCATACCCTAAATCTGTACTAATGCTAGTTTTTAAAATTAAATTCTTAACAGGTTCATATTCAAAATAAGCATTAGCCAATATACGCAATGTTTTATATGCATTCTCTGTATCCTGAATAGAGCGTACCCAGTTAGGAGTAGGATTCATAGTAACCCCCTCCGTTGTTACAGATACAGGCATATTTCCGTCCTCATCTTGATATGGAAGAATGGGAGGAGTTAAATTTGCATTAGCCAATAAGCCGCCACCTCCAAAAAATGCTCCATCACTTAATGGGCGATTCTCAAAAGTATAAGTAGGTGCGATATTAAAGGCTACCTTCATCTTGGGATTTATTTTATACAATGTATTAGAACGCAAAGAAATACGTCTATAATCTGAGTTTAAGACCACTCCATCCTGATTAAAATATCCTAAGACAGTTGAATTCTGAAGTTTTTCAGAACCAGACTGAATAGAAACATTATAATCTTGTATTAAGGCATTCCTCAACATTGTATCATACCAATTATATCCTTCTCCGTATTGAGATGGATTTTGAAAAGCTTCTGGAACAGGCTGTCCTAAATCTTCATAATGTTCTTTTCGGAATTGTGCCCATTCTGTTCCATTCATCATATCTGGCCTACCTTTTTCAGGAACAACCTGAACTCCCCAATATCCATTAAAACTTACGTTTGTTTTGCCTGTTTTTGCTCCCTTTGTCGTAATCAATACAACTCCAAATGCAGCCCGCGAACCATATAAGGCTGTTGCAGCAGCATCTTTCAATACGGTCATTGACTCTATCTCATTAGGGTTCAAATTATTAATATCACCCACAATCGGAAAACCATCTACCACATACAATGGGCTTGAATCTGTGGATAAAGATGCAGCACCACGAATTCTAATATTCATTCCCTGTCCTGGAGCACCAGTCCCTTGATTAATCTGAACTCCAGTAATCTGACCTTGAAGTTTTTGCGCAAATTGTGCTGCCGGAATATCGCCAAGCTCATCAAATTTCACCGTTTCCATTGAACCCGTTACATTTCGTTTTGTTTGCGTTCCATAAGCCAAAATAACAACTTCATCTAGATTCTGAGTATCCTCTTTCAATACCACAGAAAGAGGTTTTACTGAAGATGCAATCTCTACCGAACGATAACCTATATAAGAAATATCCAGTAAAGTTCCTTTACCTGTTTCCAAAACAAAATTTCCATCTAAATCTGTGATTGTACCGTTTGATGTCCCTTTCTCTTTAACAGTTGCACCTATAATCGGCTCTCCATTCGCATCAACAACCCGTCCTTTTACCTTAGAAGTGACAGCTGCAGCTGTACTTGTCCCTTTCTTTAAAATAATCTTCTTATTCTGAATCTGATAAGTTATTCCGTCTTGCCCTGCTAAAATTTGCTTAATCGCATCTTCTATTTTCCCATTTTGAACAGATATAAACACATTTTTTTGGGTATCCAAGTCCTCAGATGAAAATACAAACGAATACCCTGACGACTTCTTCAACTGTTCCATCGCCTCCTTTACCGTCACATTACCGGTTTTCAGTGTAATATTCTGAGAAAAGACCGATAAGTTCAGGCAAAGCGCTGCCGAGGCTACTAACATAGCCTTATTGAAATATCTCATAATTCTGTTGATTTTTAATTAAATAACTAAAAGTAAGAATTGTAAGAATCAAAGAATGCCTATCTTTGCTGTATATCTTTTGATTCAAGTTTTTGCCCTATGCAGAAGACTTGTAAACTTACAAGGAGGATGTGCCCGCATCTTCCTTGTTTTTTATGTCTTCGCCTTATGGAGCCTGTCAGCCGGAAGGTTCTATGTTCATGGTGTTTCTCTTTTTAAGGTTTGACAAATTAGTTAATAAAGGATGTATTTCTCATTTTCGTATCGATACTTCATACGATTGGTTGAAGCAATAGTTTCCAGTACTTCTTCTATAGTATTACCCATCACCTTGAAGCTACCGTAGAAACGACGGTTCTTCAGGCTGTCGGCTATCTCAATTCGTACATCGTAGCTACGCATCAGTTTCTTGGCAATGTCTTCCAATAATTCCTCGTCGAAGAACAGCTCATCGTTTGTCCATAACATGGAATTCTCTGCACGGGCTCTCGATTTCACCATTTCGCCCGTACGCTTGTTCAGCACCATTTTCTCATTAGGAGAAAGATATAAGTCTGACATAGATTTCAAACTATTATGCAAAGCAACCTTTCCCTCCAATAGACTCACCGTCACTTCTTCATCATCCGAGTAGTTCTTGAAATTGAACTTGGTACCCAATACACGCAAGTCTACTTCATGCGTATGAATCTCAAAAGGAAGATCTTGATTATGAACCACCTCAAAATAACCTTCTCCTTCCAGACTGAGCTGACGGTTATCCATACCAAATCCCTGCGAATAGGTGATTTTGGAACCGGCATTCAGCCACACTAACGTACCATCCGGCAAATACAGCTTGGTACGTGCTCCCAGCGGAGCCTCTACCACCATATCCGAGAACGTCTGGCGAAGTGTTTCCTGTCCTTTCAAGTAACCGGCCAGCGGAAGCAGCACAATCAATATCACGGCTGCCACCCGGTAGAAGGTCTTCCATGAGAAACGGTACACCTTCGGCTCTTTCTTTCCGATTCGTCTCTGGAAACGGGCAAATGCTTCTTCTTTATCGAACACCTTATCTTTTGCAGCCACTCCCGATGAAAACCAGACTTCTATCTGATTACGGACATACATACGGTTCTCGTCCGACTGCTGGCTCCAGCTTTTCAATTCCTGAAAAGCATCTGCCGTCAGGCTACCAGAAAGGTATTCCGCAATCAACTGATCAATCCGTTCATTTTTCATTTCTTCGTGCTGCATAATTTGCTGTGTTTATAAGTAAGACAAAAAAGAGAAAAAAGAGGGTAGTCAAAAAAGAAGATTTTTTCAATTTCCCAGAAAAATATACCACACGAGCAGCTTCAGATAGCCTGACATGCGCTTCTGAAGAAAAGCCAATGCATTCTTTATGTGATACTTAACTGTGTTAACAGAGATATTCAGCTCACGGGCTATTTCTTCGTATTTTTTGTGTTCAAAACGACTTTTTTTGAAAACCACACGGCATTCTTCCGGCAGGGCCTCAATGCTGCGTTCGAGTTCTTCCTCCAGTTCCTGCTCCAACAGATAACCTAACGGATGGTCTTTCTCTATAAATAAGGTATCCAGAAATTCCGCATTCTCGGGAAGAGAAAAAGAAGAAAACTGCAATTCTTCACGATGTGCAAGCGAATTCAGTTCATTCAAGCAACGGTTACGAACCGATTTCATCAAATAGGCTCTCAAAGAATAAGTGATTTCCACCTCACTTCGATGTTCCCACAAATAAAAGATGGCATCATCCACCACCTCCTCTGACAAAGATGTGTCATGAAGAAACAAATCTGCGAAACGGCAGAGAGGGACATAGTGCCGGTCGTAGATGCGTCTGAAGGCAGATTCATTTCCACATCGCAGTTCTTCTATCAGTTGTTTTTCCGTCATAGATTGATTCATACTCAGCAAATTTAGAGATTTTCTGCTTATATTCACGGTTTTCCTGCATTATTTAATGTAATAGACCCAAGTAAAAAAATGCCAGCTTAATAATCTGTAAACCCGGCAGAATTAACTCAGAATTCAGTAATATATTCCTCAAAACGCTTTGAAAAATTCTCTGTTTCACAGTGCGGGATTTGTATCCCACAGTGTGAAATATGTATCCCACACTGTGGTTTTTGTATTTCACACTGTGAAACAGAGAATTTGCCTTTGCAGTCCAAAAAATATGAACTGACAAACGGATATTTCCTTCTTAATCCGGAAAAGAATAAAAATTTATCGTTTTTCGATAAAATATTTCTGTTTTTCTTTTGCAGTTCAAAAATAATATCTACATTTGCATATCGAAAAACGATAAATATTTATCGAATACAAACGCAAACAAACACTATTATTTACACACAAACACGTACAATTATGAAAAAGACATTCACAAAAAAGACACTGGCAGCAGGAATCGCTGCTGCATTGATGACATTGACAGCCACAAATGTAAACGCAAAAGAAACCTTCATTTACGGACAGAACCAGCAAAGCCTGATTGTTTCCACCTTAAATGAAGACGGCAAAACACTTACTCCCAAGTGGAAGTACGAATACCAGTACGACACATTGGGAACTATGACCGAGAAAAAAGCTTACCGCTGGGATGCAGAACAAATGACCTGGACACCAGCTTATCTGCTGACTTGGAGAACTGAGGGGCCAACCCTTCAGAAGCTTTCTGAAAACAAATAAACTAACCACTTAAAACGCACAAATTATGGGACGCACTATCAAATTATTACTGTATTTCTTCGCTTACCAATTAGCTTTCATGGGAGTAGCCATCTGTGGATATATGTTATATCAAGGCAGTTATGAGGTTCCACAGACACCAGACAGCCTGTATACAAACCTTATCATGCTGGCACAAATCCTCTCCACCGCGGCAGTAGGTATTCATCTGTTAGTAGGGAAATATGTGGGACTGGACCAGAAGACCTGGGGGTATCACCACTCACCCAAACTGTTAGCTACCTCAGTGGTATTCATTGTAGCGATGGGCTTATGGACCAACTACTTTAATGAGCTGGCCGACTTACCTAACAACATGCAGGAAGCGTTCGAAATGATAATGCGTAACCCACTGGGTATCATTTCCGTGGTTATCATGGCTCCTATCATAGAGGAACTGCTGTTTCGCGGAGCCATTCAGGGACATTTACTTCGCAAATGGAAACATCCGGCAGGAGCCATCGTAGTTTCGTCATTGATCTTCGGAGTAGTACATGGCAACTGGGTACAGGCCCCGTTTGCCTTCGTGACCGGATTGGCACTGGGATGGATATATTATCGCACAGGCAGTCTGTTGCCCGGCATCTTGATGCACTTTGTCAATAACAGTGCAGCCGTAGCTTCTTTCTTATTAGCAGACGATCCGAATGCTACCATGGTTTCTACTTACGGACAAACGGGAGCAGCTCTTATGGCGGCTGGAGGAATGGCTCTTACCATCATCTGTGTGCTGTTCATTCAAAAGAAACTGGTTCCGCAGCCGGCAGTATGGCATCAGCCTGCTCAGGCAGAAACAATCGAAATAGAGAATAAAAAATGATTTGACCATTTAAAATCTTCATCTGCATTATGAAAAAGAGACTGAATATATTCTGTGTATGCATGATTGCTGCTTTCCTATTATCCGTTTCCGGGAATGTATACTTAATTATAGAAATGTTTATAAACGGAGTAGAAGTGGGCATGAAGGCTGCACAAGGAGAAATCACTGAGATTCCTCAATATAAAATGGTACACGTCTTGCCTACTGACATGATGGAAACGACCGGAACAGTCACCAACTTGAAAGACGGCAGACAACTGGCTGTCAAACCGATTACGGCTCTTGTGGAATGCCCCTATTCCCATTCCAGCCATGGCTTTGAAGTGTTGCAAGGACTCATCGGCTTTATTGTCATTATCGGATTTGTCTATGCAACTGTCTATTTCACCAAACTAATGATACACATCAACCGGAATATCGTATTCGACTGGATCAACGTAAAACACCTGCGCCGCGTAGGATGGAGCCTGACAGGAATATGTGTGCTTTCTTTTATTAGTATCTGGATTTCAAACCATCAGCTTGCACAATGCATTGAACTGGCAGGAAGCAAATTGAATATATTAATTGCCTTCTCTGATTCCACACTGATTTTAGGCTTTATCGCCCTCTTAGCCTCAGAAGTGTTTGCCATCGGCTTACGGTTGAAAGAAGAGAATGAATTGACAATTTAACTACATTACTTATTATGCCGATTATCGTAAATCTAGATGTGATGATGGCGAAACGAAAGATTTCGCTGGGAGAACTTGCTGAAAGGATTGACCTTACGCCGGCAAATCTCTCTATTTTAAAAACAGGAAAAGCCAAAGCCATACGCTTCTCCACTCTGGAGGCTATCTGCAAAGAACTGGACTGCCAGCCAGGCGACATACTGGAATACAGAGTGGAAGACTAATTTACACTCACAATGAAATGCATCTATCTGAAAAATTTTATTCCGGATAGGTGCATTTCATTGACTTTAAAATGACTTTATGAAGCCAATACCCTAAAAATCCATCCCTGAATAGTAAGAGACCTAAATTTTATAATTATCTTAGCATAATAAACCAAATTTCATGCTTATGATAAAATCACTATTCAGCCCTAAAAATGTAAAATTGCATCCTAACGGCAACATTCACATTCCACGCTCCTTCAAATCATTATTATCCTTATGTATAGGAATGTTTTCTATCGGCCTGCACGCTGCTGATACTGTATTTGTCAAAACTCCACAAGTTCCTATATTGATAGAAAGACACGATAATGTCTTGGCTTATCTGCGTCTCGATGCTAAAGAAACAAAGACCCTTGACAATATCACTATCTCCTTCGACAAGAATGTGCCTTTGTCACAAATCAAAGCTATTAAATTGTATTATGGAGGAACAGAAGCCCCACAAGACAGAGGGAAAAAACGCTTTGCGCCCGTAGAATACATTTCCAGCAACAATCCGGGGCAAACCCTTTCTGCCAATCCATCTTATTCTATAAAAAAGGCAGAAGTAACACCTAAAACCAATACGCTGACACTGGAAGGCAAACAGAACCTCTTTCCTGGATATAATTTCTTCTGGATAAGTATCGAAATGCAACCAACAGCTTCACTACACACAAAAATCTGTGCAGAAGTAACTCAAGTAAAAGGTGATGGAAAAATTATACCTACAAAAAATACAACTGAACAAAAAGTCGTACAAAGAATGGCAGTAGGAGTCCGTCATGCAGGTGATGACGGTTCAGCAGCTTTCCGCATTCCAGGACTAGTGACTACAAACAAAGGCACCTTGCTGGGAGTATATGATGTGCGTTACAACAACAGTGTGGATTTGCAAGAACATATCGACATAGGCCTCAGCCGCAGTACAGATGGCGGAAAGACATGGGAGAAAATGCGTTTACCCATTTCATTTAAAGAATACGGAGGATTACCTGCAGCTCAAAACGGTGTAGGCGACCCTTCCATATTGGTAGACACCAAAACTAATACGGTGTGGATTGTAGCGGCATGGACACACGGAATGGGCAACCAAAGAGCATGGTGGAGCTCACACCAGGGAATGGACCTGAACCATACCGCTCAATTGGTACTTGCCAAAAGTACAGATGATGGAAAGACTTGGTCAGAACCAATCAATATTACCGAACAGGTGAAGCTTCCGGAATGGTATTTCTTATTGCAAGGACCGGGACGAGGCATCACAATGGAAGATGGAACATTGGTATTCCCCATTCAGTTTATTGACAAAACCCGAATCCCCAATGCAGGTATCATGTATAGCAAAGATTGTGGAGAAACATGGACCATACACCACCATGCACGTACTAATACCACAGAGGCACAAGTGGCAGAGCTTGAGCCGGGCACTTTAATGCTGAACATGAGAGACAACCGAGGAGGAAGCCGGGCCGTTTATACCACACAAGATTTAGGTAAGACTTGGAAGGAACATGAATCATCCCGTACTGCTTTGATAGAGCCCGTATGTATGGCCAGTCTGATCAGTGTAAAAGCAAAAGACAATGTATTGGGTAAAGACCTTTTAATTTTCTCCAACCCCAATTCTACAAATGCCCGCAAAGACATGACAATTAAAATCAGCATGGATGGAGGAAATACCTGGAGTCCGGAACATCAGCTTCTGTTAGATGAAGGATACAATTGGGGGTATTCCTGCCTGACAATGATAGATAAAGAAACTATCGGTATATTGTATGAAAGTAGTGTAGCTCACATGACTTTCCAAAGCATTAAACTGAAAGATATTGTAAAACAATAATTACCATAAAAACAACTCGTTACTGGGACTAAAAGATAGGATTCTTTTGTACAGTAACGAGTTGTTTTTATATTGGAAATTATCTTTATCTAATACAACAAAAAGAATAATTATTTAAGATATTAGCACCAATATTTTGAATATTAGAAAATATTTTTTATCTTTGAACATATTTAAAAGCAAACTAATAACCAATCTAATACCGAATCTATTGAAAATTATCAATAAATTCTATATACCTTAATTTTAAGAACTATGAGTAAACTGAAATTACTAGGTGCGTTACTACTAACTGTTGGTGGAACCACACAGCTGCTGTATGCAGAACAGCCATCCGTAATGGCTAATCCCAACATTGTACAACAAAAATCAACGTGCTCAGGAGTTGTAAAAGATGCGTCTGGTGAAAGTGTTATTGGTGCATCGGTATTGGTCAAGGGCACAACAATTGGTACTATCACTGACTTTGATGGAAATTTTGAGCTTCCGAATGTAGAAAAAGGAGCCGTAATTCAAGTTTCTTTTGTGGGCTATTTAACCAAAGAAGTTGTATGGAAAGGAACTCCAATTTCAGTCGTACTAGAAGACGATACAAAAACGCTGGAAGAAGTTGTTGTAGTAGGATACGGAACCCAAAAAAAAGTAAATCTAACAGGTTCTGTAGCAATGGCTGAGAGTGATGTACTGGAAAACAGACCTATCGCTAACTTAGCTCAAGGTTTACAAGGTGTTATTCCTAACCTGAACATTTCATTTGCCAATGGTAACCCAAATGCTGAAACAAGTATTAATGTACGTGGGTTAACTTCATTAAATGGAGGTTCTGCCCTCGTTCTTGTAGATGGTGTGGAAACAAATGATATTTCATTGATTAATCCTCAAGACATTGAAAGTATTTCTGTTTTAAAGGATGCTTCTTCTGCTGCTGTATATGGTGCTAGAGCAGCATTTGGAGTTGTATTAATTACAACTAAAAAAGGGAAAACAGGAGAAAAGATAACCTTCAACTACAATAATAACTTTTCATGGTCTACACCATCCAGATTACCCCATAGTTTACCGGCAGATCAATGGCTAAGAGCGATGAATACAGAATCTAAAAACACCAGTGGAACCCAATACTGGAGCGACGAACTAATCGCAGCCGTAGACGCCTATATGCAAGATCCCACTCGCCCAACAGCATGGGAAAACACACAGGGAAACAAATTTACAGCAAACGGAGAATGGGCCTATGCTGGAAATACAGACTGGATGGATATCTTCTATAAGAACGCAGCCTTTATGCAGCAACATAATGCAAGCTTGAGAGGTGGTAGCGAAAAAACCGCATACTACGCTTCATTAGGATACAAAGGGCAAGATGGCTTATTGGCTTTTGGTACAGATACATATAAACGTATCAATATGTCATTTAATTTCACTTCAAAAGTAACAAACTGGTTAGAAATTGGATTTAGAACAAAATATAATAGAAGTGAAATAAATGAACCAAACTCAAACCATTATACAAGTGAGGATCCTTATTATGAAGTTTACCGTGCATTCCCCTTCATCCCTGTATACTTACCAGATGGAGACTTTGCAGCTGTAGCAGGCTCGAACTTCAACTTTAATATTGCAGGAATGCTGGCACAAGCCGGACGCAAAAAGAACATATACGATGATATATGGTATACAGGATCTTTCAATTTAACCCCATTAAAAGGATTATCTATCAAGGGAGACTATACAGGAAACCGTTTATTCAGAGATGAACGCGCTCATAATAAAACAATTTATCAGAAACAACCTGATGGATCACAGATTGCCAAAGGAGAACCTAACGGTGTTTCATTAAAAAAATATGATGACACTTATCAGGCATTAAATCTTTGGGCTGAATATAAGTTTGAATTGCCTAAATCTCATTCTTTTACTGCCATGGTAGGATACAATCAGGAAAGTAAAAAGACCAGCAATTTTTATGGCTATGTTACAGACTTATACCTGAATGATGCTCCCATTATTGACTGGGCAAACACCAAACAGAAACTGGAAGAAGAAGCTACCATTTGGGCAGTTCAAGGTGCTTTCTTCCGATTAAACTATGACTATGCTGGGAAATATCTGGTAGAAGTAAACGGACGTTATGACGGTTCTTCAAAATATGCATCAGACAGCCGCTGGGGATTCTTCCCTTCTGCTTCTTTGGGATGGAGACTTTCAGAAGAAAAGTTCTTTGAACCAGCTAAAAAGATTTTCGACAATGTGAAGCTACGCGCATCTTTAGGTAGCTTAGGAAATCAGGTAACAAACAGCAACTTTGACTTCTTAAGCTTGATGGGATTCGAACAGCTAAATTATTTGATTGGCGGCAAACTTGCCAACGGTATTACTCCTGCTTCACTGGCATACAACAACGTAACATGGGAAAAAGTTACTACCGCAAACTTTGGTATAGACTTAGGATTATTAAACAACAGACTGACTGCTTCATTTGATTATTTCTTACGTTATACAAATGATATGGTCGTATCTAAGGCCTACCCTGCTACTATGGGATCTACAGGAGGTAAAGAAAACTTAGCCAATATGCGGACAAACGGTTGGGAGTTGACACTTAACTGGAATGATAATATCAACAATGTAGCCGGTTCTACTTTAAATTATAATATCGGCATTGGCATTTCAGACAGTTATTCAACTATCACTAAATATGATAACCCAACCGGATATCTTGGTGACTATTATGAAGGTCAACGTTTGGGAGACATCTGGGGATACGTAACAGAAGGATTCATTAAAGATGACGCAGAAGCCGAAGCAATGAAAGTACGTCAGAAACAAATCAGTGGTACCTGGATTCCTGGTGACATAAAATATGCAGATTTGGATGGTGACGGTGTCATTACTTACGGAAAAAATCAGCTGAATGACCATGGTGATAAAAAGATTATCGGTAATCAAACACCGAGATACCGTTTCAATATCAATTTAGGATTAAACTGGAAAGGATTTGATGTTCGCGCCTTATTTGAAGGTGTAATGAAAAGAGACTTATGGTTAGGAGATAACAATACAGTCTTCTGGGGATACACAGGTCAATGGTGGAGTGCATTAAATGAAACCCATATAAATGACGTATGGAGTGAAACCAATCCTAATGCCTATTTCCCAGTACCCACAAATACAACGAGAAGCCGTCAGATTCAAACAAAATACCTGCAAGACGCATCTTATATCCGCTTGAAAGATTTGACAATCGGTTATACTTTACCGACATCATGGGTATCTAAATTAGGTATCTCACAATTGAAAGTCTTTGCAAGTGGACAAAACTTATGGGAAGCTACCGGCTTATATAAATACTTGGATCCAGACTCTACAGGAGATACAAAAGATGATGGTAGCTTGGAAGAAAGAATGACGAAATATCCATTCTGCCGATCTTATTCATTTGGTATTAATGTTACATTCTAAATTTGCTTATTGTATTATGAAAAAAACTATATTATATGCCACATTGTTGGCACTTAGCTTTCAAAGTTGTGACTACCTTGACAGGGAGCCGTTAGACTCAGTAACAAAAGATCAGTTCTTTACTACTGCGACTGGTACTGCCCTCCAGCAATACTGTAACAACTTCTACCCAAAACTGATAAAAGGTCATGGTGATCCCTTATCATATAGTTTTGGAATGCTGGAAAAAGAATTTGAGTCAGACAACATTTTTACATGGGAATATAACGTAAAAAGTTTTGGCTTGCATGTAGCTCCTACAGAAGCTAAAGATACAGAGTGGCAATGGGAAAATATACGTGCATGCAATGATTTCTTGATGAACTATCAATCATCTCCAGCAACTCAGGCTGAAAAGAATCAATACGCAGGAGAAATCTACTTCTTTAAATGCTTAGATTACTTTAATAAGTTAAGTGTATATGGTGATGTTCCTTGGTATACCACAGTCTTGAACCCTGGTGATGAGGAAATGTATAAAGGACGTGATTCAAGAACACTTGTAGCTGACAGCTTACTTTTAAATATTGAAAAGGCCATCAATCTGCTTTCTCCTAAATCTAAAGTGGGAGTAAGCCGAGTTTCAAAAGACGCAGCTATTGCATTAAAAGCAAGAATGTGCTTATTTGAAGGTACCTGGAGAAGATACCATAACATAGAAGGCGACGTAAAATTCTTGCAGGAAGCGTATGATGCT
>ULUF01024556.1_pt1 | contig 32746 bp, 27 predicted proteins | sample 1958311 | NCBI WGS metagenome assembly ULUF01 (sample SAMEA4835754, study PRJEB28245) | human gut metagenome | biome: gut microbiome; material: fecal sample | place: Denmark | collected 2008 | reverse complement strand
CGCAGCCTTTTTTCTTGGGGACTTTTTTTACAGCCCCTTTATTTTGCCCCAGTTGCCACGTTGCAACCGACTAATCTCTGTACATAAGCGTGACCGCCATGCCGTTTATCACGCCCACTACAACTCCGCACACAATGAAAAACACCTTGATAGGCAGGTCAAGCAGAAGCGAGATAAGCCCGAACACGATAACGAACGCCATTGCTCCGCCTATCTGCACAAGAAACTTTCTTTTCACAAGCACAGGAAAACGCTCAGCAAGCTTTGCGGTCTTGTTACCCTTGTGGTCAATTATCCTGTAAATAAGCTGAGTCAGTGCCATTGGTATTCCGATAAATAAAATTGCTGTTATAAGTTTGTCCATTTTAAATTCCTCCATTTTTCACTTAAATCATAGCTTTTTTTGTATCAAAAAAGGCTGCCCAAGACGCAGTTCGTCCGTGGGCAGCCTCATTGCTGCATATAAAATTTCTTTTATCAACAATTAAAGAACTCTTACGCCAACAACGCCCTCGATAGACTTGAAAGCGTCAGCGTCAACGTCGCCTGTAACATCGAGCATTGTGTAAGCCCAGTCTTTCTTAGACTTGTTTACAAGGTTCTCGATATTTGCGCCCTTGTCAGATACAACAGATGTGATCTGTGCGATAAGAGCAGGAACGTTCTTGTGAAGCACGCAAACAAGGTGGTCGCCTGTTTTAGCAAGCTCTGCATTAGGGAAGTTTACAGAATTCTTGATAGTTCCCTTCTCTATATAGTCGATAAGCTCGTGAGCTGCCATTGTTGCACAGTTGTCCTCAGACTCAGGTGTGGAAGCGCCAAGGTGTGGAAGAACGATAACATTCTCCTCGCCAAGAACAACATCATCTGCAAAGTCTGTTACATACTTTGCAACCTTGCCGTCCTTGATAGCCTTTACAACAGCCGCACTGTTGATAAGCTCGCCTCTTGCAAGGTTGATAAGACGAACGCCGTCCTTCATCATTGCTATCTGAGCTTCGTCGATAGTGTTCTTTGTGTCAGGTGTATAAGGAACGTGGATAGTGATATAGTCACTGTTCTTGTAAATATCGTTGATATCAGCTGTTACCTTTACAGCAGGCTCGAGCTGGATAGCTGCGTTTACTGAAAGGAATGGGTCATAGCCGATAACGTCCATGCCAAGTGCAACGGCTGCGTTTGCGATCTTTCCGCCGATAGCACCAAGACCGATAACGCCAAGTGTCTTGCCCAGTATCTCAGGACCTGAGAACTTAGACTTGCCGCCCTCAACTGTCTTTGGAGCGTCAGGAGTGCCCTTAAGTGAAGCAGCCCATGCAGCAGCCTCTGTTATCTTTCTTGAAGCAAGAAGAAGTGCACAAATAGCAAGCTCCTTAACAGCGTTTGAGTTTGCGCCAGGTGTGTTGAATACAACGATTCCCTGCTCTGCGCACTTCTCAACTGGAATATTGTTTACGCCAGCACCTGCTCTTGCAATAGCAAGCAGGCTCTCAGGCATTTCCATATCGTGCATCTTTGCTGAACGTACCATTATAGCGGTAGGATTTTCAGCATTGTCGCTTACTGTGTACTTAGCCTTGTCAAAGATATCAGTACCGCAGGTAGCGATCTTATTTAATGTCTTTATCTCATACATTGTAAATTACCCTCTCTTATAATAAGGTTACGCTTATGCGTTCTCAGCCTCGAACTTCTTCATGAACTCAACAAGCTTTTCAACGCCCTCGATAGGCATTGCGTTGTAGATAGAGGCTCTCATACCGCCAACAGTTCTGTGACCCTTGAGGTTTACAAAGCCTGCTGCTGTAGCCTCAGCAACGAACTTCTTGTCAAGCTCAGCGTCGCCTGTTACGAATGGAACGTTCATAAGAGATCTGTCCTCAGGAACAACAGTGCCCTTGAAAAGCTTGCTCTGGTCAAGATAATCATAGAGTATCTTAGCCTTTTTCTCGTTGTGAGCCTTCATAGCCTCAAGGCCGCCCATTTTCTTTATCCACTTGAATACCTTGCCGCAGATGTAGATGCCATAGCAAGGAGGTGTATTGTAAAGAGAGTCAGCGTCAGCCTGAGTTTTCCACTTGAGCATTGTAGGTGTGCCCTCGAGAACGTCGTCAGTGATAAGATCTTCTCTGATGATAGCAATAACAACGCCGGCAGGACCAACGTTCTTCTGAACGCCGCCGTAAATAACGCCGTACTTTGTTACGTCAACAGGCTCAGACAGGAAGCAGGAAGAAACGTCTGCAACAAGTGTGTGACCCTTTGTGTTAGGCAGAGTCTTGTACTTTGTACCATAGATAGTATTGTTTTCGCAGATATAAACATAGTCAGCGTCCTCTGGGATATCCAGATCTGAACAATCAGGGATATAAGAGAAAGTCTTGTCAGCAGAAGAAGCCACAGCAACAGCCTCGCCGTATTTCTGAGCCTCCTGATAAGCCTTCTTAGCCCACTGACCTGTGATTATGTAAGCCGCTTTCTTGTTCTTCATAAGGTTCATAGGAACGGCTGAGAACTGCTGAGAAGCACCGCCCTGAAGGAACAGCACCTTATAGTTATCAGGGATACCCATAAGCTCTCTGATGTCCTTTTCAGCTTCCTTGATGATGTCATCGAACGCCTTGGAACGGTGGCTCATCTCCATTACGCTCATACCAGTGCCCTTGTAATCGAGCATTTCATCGGCAGCTTCCTTAAGCACTTCCTCAGGGAGTACAGCAGGACCTGCGCTGAAGTTATATACTCTACCCATTGTTAAACCCTCCATATAAATTAGTTTCTTAGTTTCATTATTTATAAAGACTATAAATATATAAATTAATAATATTATTATATGCCTTTTATAAAAAAAAGTCAAGGGCTGTCATATAAAAATACTCACTTGTCATAAGTTTTTGTACATATCAGCACATAAAGCAGCCCTAAAAACGTGCATTTTTACACCTTACCTATGCCGTTATATATAATAAGCACTGAAAAGCATGAAAAATCAGAATAATACTAAAGCGTTAAAAAGAGGTTAAAATTTTTGGTATTCCTTGAAATCTCCATATTTGTGTAGTATAATGTAATCAATAAAATGCGACAGTTGTAAAAAAATCGGGGAACAATTGTCACTCTCAGGGAAAGAGGATATATATGCAAAAGATATTTTATGTTTCAAGAAATGAGGACAAAGCCCATGATGGAAAAGCCCCGGATATGGACAGATTTCAGCGAGTTGAAAAGCTCAACAGTCTGATCGCGGCAGGCTGGGCTATAAAGGAAATGAAAAGCGAAAACAACAGCACATTCTTTGTGCTTGAGAAAGCAGACTAGACTTTAAATGGACGATATCGAGCCGTATCCTGTCAATAACACAGACACGTTGTTTTGTAGGGGACGGCGCCCTCGACGTCCCGCCCACTCACCAGCTTTTTCAACAAATTTACAGGACGGCAGCCCCACCGTCCTTTTTTTATGTGCAGATAAATTTTGCGAAAACGTTTTATGGGTATTGCATTTCAGAGAGAAATATTGTATAATTAATGTAATCGTTTTAATGAGCACAAATGATACTATACATATTATAAAGGAGTAAAAAAATATGGCTTATGTAATCGGCGTAGACTGCGGCACAAGCGGCACTAAGACGGTGCTTTTTGACGAAAAGGGCACTGTTATCTCTTCTGTAACTATCGAATATCCAATGTATCAGCCTAAAAACGGCTATGCAGAGCAAGACCCTGCTGACTGGGCAAACGCAATGATAAACACTATCAAGGCTGTTATGACCAAAAGCGGCGTAAATAAAGAGGACGTTGCAGGCGTTGGTATCTCTGGACAGATGCACGGACTTGTTATGCTGGATAAGGACAACAACGTGCTTAGAAAGTCCATAATATGGTGCGATCAGAGAACTGCCGCAGAAGTTGAAGAAATGAACGAAAAGCTAGGCAGAGAAAAGCTCATCAAGATAACAGCAAACCCTGCCCTCACAGGCTGGACGGCTGCGAAAATCCTTTGGGTAAAGAACAACGAGCCTGATATATATGAAAAGTGCAGACACATTCTTCTTCCAAAGGACTATCTGAGATTTATCCTCACAGGCGAATATGCAACAGAGGTTTCCGACGCAAGCGGTATGCAGCTTCTTGACGTGCCAAACCGCTGCTGGTCAAAGGAAGTCTGCGATACGCTTGGCATTGATATGTCAATGCTGGGCAAGGTGTACGAGTCATGCGAGGTAACAGGCAAGGTCACAAAGAAAATGGCTGAGCTTACAGGACTTAAAGAGGGTACTATAGTAGTAGGCGGAGCAGGCGACAATGCCGCTGCGGCTATCGGAACAGGTGTTGCAGAGGACGGCAAGGCGTTCACAACTATCGGAACATCAGGTGTTGTATTCGCACACACTTCTTCTATCTCTATCGACCCAAAGGGCAGAGTTCACACCTGCTGTGCAGCAGTACCGAACGCATGGCACGTTATGGGTGTTACACAAGGCGCAGGACTTTCGCTGAAATGGTTTAGGGATAATTTCTGCAATGCAGAGAAAGAAACAGCAAAGTGCATGGGCGTTGACGAATATTATCTCATGGATAAGGAAGCAGAGAAAGTGCCTGTTGGTGCAAACAGACTTCTCTATCTGCCATATCTCATGGGCGAAAGGACACCGCATCTTGACCCTGACGCAAGAGGAGTATTCTTCGGACTTTCCGCAATGCACACAAAGCGTGATATGCTGAGAGCAGTAATGGAGGGCGTATCATACTCCCTGAGAGATTGCGTTGAGGTATTCAGAGAAATGGATATCAACGTATCCGACATGATGGCATGCGGCGGCGGCGGAAGCTCACCGCTGTGGAGATCAATGCTCGCAGATCTTTACAACTGCCCTGTTAAAACAGCCTCATCAAAGGAAGGCCCAGCCCTTGGCGTAGCACTTCTTGCAGCAACAGGCGCAGGCATTTACTCATCAGTACCGGAAGCTTGTAAGGCAGTAGTAAAGACCGACAAGGTACAGCAGCCTGAAGCAGAACGAGTACCTGAGTATGAGAAATACTACAAGCTTTACACAGAGATCTATCCTGCACTGAAAGCAGAATTTGCAAAGCTTGCGAAGATGTAATATAAAACCAAAAGCTCCGATTTGCCGTCGGAGCTTTTTTGTGTTAGAATATTTTGACAACTAAAAAGAGGCTCTCCACAATAGCGGAAAGCCGTTTTTACATATTGGTCGGAGTGACCGGATTTGAACCGACGACCTCTACCACCCCAAGGTAGCGCGCTACCAATCTGCGCCACACCCCGACAACGTATATATTATACCCGATTTGGATACAATAGTCAAGAGTTTTCAGTCAAAACAAAAAAATTGCAAAAAAGGTATTGACATTCACATTCATTTGTGATATAATAAATAAGCACTCAAGAGAGAGCACAAAAAAATATCGCGGGATGGAGCAGTTCGGTAGCTCGTCGGGCTCATAACCCGAAGGTCGTTGGTTCAAATCCAGCTCCCGCAACCAATTTCAGGACTATCGTTTGATAGTCCTTTTTTCATGCCCAGATCACCCACAAATACCACAAAAAGATCGACCAGTAATCCCATTTGGGATCTACTGACCGATCTTGCTGTTTATTCACTTGCACAAAACATAACGCCAGCCTTAAATCAACGTTCCTTGTCCGTCAGCTCAAACCTGATACTGTGCAGGTCAAGCCCATTCTGCGCAAAGTATATCCTGAAAGTTGTGAAGCGTGAGAACATAGGCGTTTCCTTTTCCATTGAAACAGCCTTGCCGCCAGTGCCGTTGAACGTGAACGTACCCACCGCAGTTCCCATGCTGAACAGCGTCATAGGTATCTGTGCAAGCTCACTCTGCGTAGAGCTTGCCGTAACTATCACCCTGTAAATACCGAAGTTTGACAGGTCAAGAGCAAAGCTGTAAGAAGTGCCTTTCTTTGTGTCAACATCACTAAGGTCAAGAGTTATGTCACGGTCTACCTTGTAAAACTGTACAGGCTTGTCATCCTCCTGCTCCTCGTCCTCTCGGTTTATCACCTTGACAGTATCTCCTATACCCTCCGCACGCTTAAGAGCATTAGTGTGAAGTAGAAATCCGCATATGTTCGCCGCATTTCTCTGAAGCTCACACCTCTCTATACCGCCATTTTCAAGGGCAACAAGCGTGTTATCGTCATTCTTTTCTCCGTCAGGACAAACCATGTAAACATCGTTCTGCGCCCTAGCCATAGCTGCAAGATCCGTCTTGTCAGGCTCTTTTCCACGAACGTTTATGTTCGCCCACCAGTCCGTCATGGTGAAGCCCTTGAAGCCCCATTCCTCACGAAGTATCACTGTGTTAAGGTCAAAGTTTCCTGCCGTCCACAAGCCGTTTACTCTGCCATATGTGGTCATAACAGAGGAAGCTCCTCCCTCTTTTACCGCTATCTCAAAACCCTTTAGATATATCTCCCTGAGCGCTCTTTCCGATACCACTGAGTCGATAAAATGCCTGTTTGTCTCACGATTGTTCGCACAGAAGTGCTTTATCGTACCTGTCACCCCTGCACCAGCCATGCCCTTTAACTCAGCCGCCGCCATTTTGCCCGTAAGAAAAGGATCTTCCGAGAAATACTCAAAGTTTCTGCCGTTCAAAGGGTGTCTGTGAATGTTCATTCCAGGGCCAAGCAGACAGTCCACCTTGTTAGCCGCCATTTCAAGCCCCATAAAAGTGAAAAGCTCGCTTGTAAGCTCCTTGTTGAACGAGGAAGCTATCATAGTGCCGTTCGGCAGGCTGAAAGCCTTTGTGCCGCAGTCAAGTCTCATGCCCGACGGACCGTCCGAACAGCAGCCAGCAGGTATGCCAAAGCCATTGAGATTTTCCGACACTCCTCCGAACGCCGAAGCCGTACCGGCAGTTACCCTAGGGCTTCCCATGCCCTCGCCCCTTATAATGCAGGAAAGATCATAGTCTGAAAGCTGTGCAATAAATTCGTCCATTGTGTTCTTGCCGTTCTTAACGTCCCAAAGCTTTATGCCCTTGTCACCAGTGTATGCTATCTCTTTCGGAAGCTTCTCCAAACGCCTTGCACTTTCGTCTACCTCAGATACAGGCACAGCCTCTCTGCCAATGCTGAAAGCCCCGCCCTCGCAAACAGGCTTTATCCTCTCAAAACTCTCCACAGGAGCAAGCGACTGAGTGAGCCTTTCTGTTACCAGATCCTCACCCTGCTCAAAACTGCAAGCATATTCAGCACTTCTCACGTCACTGCCCACATAGAATTTATATTCCCCTGCTTCAAGCACATAGCATGACTTGTTGCCCGTCACACCCGAATCGTCATAAGAAGCAAGCTTTGCGATATCCACTGCTATCTCAAACACCTGCTCTTCCTGTGGTACAAGCTCCCTGGTCTTTTCAAAGCCGCAAAGCACTCTAGCCGCCTTGCCGAGCCTTCCCTGCGGAGCTTCGCAGTAGACCTCTATTACCTCTTCGCCCTTGTAAGAACCGATATTTTTCACCGATACAGAAAGCTTCACAGCCCCCTCTGTTATCTCAGCCTTTTCCGTCTTTATCTCAAACGCAGTGTATGAAAGACCAAATCCGAACGGATAAAGCACCTTTTCTTTAGCAAAAGTCTCAAAATAGCGATATCCCACATAAATATCCTCAGCGTAAATATCCCTGTTTTCCTCCCTGCCGAAATTAGCGTCCGAAGGGTAGTCCGACGCCTTGTATGCGATAGTGTCAGGAAGCTTTCCGCTTGGGCTGACCTTTCCTGTCAAAACGTCCGCTGTACCCTTTCCGCCTGTCATTCCCCCCTGCCAAACATAAAGCACAGCGTCAGGGGCAATTCTGTTTATGTCGGTCATATCGATGATATTTCCCACGTTAAGAAGCAAAACAACTTTCTTGAAATTCTCCCTCACCACCGTGAGCATAGCTATCTCGTCATCGCTTAGCAAATAAGAGCCTGCCTCCAGCCTGTTGTCCTGCTCCTCGCCTGCCGTCCTGCCTATTATCACAATGGCAGTTTCACAGCTTTTTGCAGTTTCTTTGACAAGCCCCTCGTCAAGTGGCATCTCTTTCTGCGACCAAGGCTCTCCGCCCCAGCCCTCGCCTAAGTCGAATGGGTTTTCCTTGTCCCATTTTCTGTATGTGTCAAGAAGCTTCTCATTGACCTTTACACCGTTATCAATAAGCCCGTCCAGAATGTTCACTACCTTAGTAACGTTCACCATTCCTCCCGAGCCTGTTCCGCTTTTATAATAATGAAACTGTATGCGTCCGAAAACAGCCACCTCTTTGTCTGTATCAAGTGGCAGAGCATTATTTTCATTTTTGAGCATAACGATTCCCTCAGAAACCATTTTCGCCGCAGTATCAAGATATTTGTTCCAATCAAGTATTCTTTCCATAGCTTTCACCTTTCCATATTTTCTATTGAATTTCAAAGTGTATTATAGCACAACCCTCCCACCTATTCAATAAAGATACTATGAACAATGGGTTTACTTTTTATATAGCATATCCTGTCCTCAGGAAAAATATTGCACAATGTGTTTATTTGTGCTATAATGAGTATATATGACTGCACCGCACGCTCCTTGTTCGGTGTTCCTTATTAAAAAAATTATTGTCGGAGGGGTAAAAGTGGATAATATCGTCACTGTCGGCGGACACATAAACGCATCTATAAACTTTGCCATGCAGCAAAACTATGTCCCTGTCATAAGAAGCCTTGTAGTAAATAACAACTCAGAGGAAGTCCTTGAGAATATCAGCCTTAAAATAACCTTTGAGCCTGAGTTTGCAAAGGAATTTACATATTATATCGGCTCTATCCCCGCAAAAAGTTCTGCCGAAATATCCCCCGTGAGGATATCTACCAACACAGATCTTCTTTTCTCTCTTACAGAAAAAATGGTGGGCAATATCACCATTGAGGTGCTTCAAAATGGCGAAAATATCTTCACCTATCAGAACACTATAGAGCTTCTCGCCTGCGATCAGTGGAGCGGTTTGAACATAATGCCTGAGATGATAGCCGCATTTGTTACACCAAATCACCCTGCGCTCTCCCCAGTTATTCATGACGCTTCCACGTTCCTGAAAAAGTGGAAAGGCGACCCCTCTTTCACAGGCTATCAGACCAACAACCCAAACAACGTGAAGCTTCAAATGGCAGCAATTTTTGCCGCCCTTGTTCAGCAGAAAATAGTCTACAACGATCCCCCTGCAAGCTATGAAGTCATAGGTCAGAGGATACGCCTGCCGCATAAGGTCTTGGAGCAAAAAATGGGCACTTGTCTTGACCTTGCGGTGCTTTATGCCGCCTGCCTTGAAGCGGTGGGACTTCACCCTCTGCTGTTTTTCATGACAGGTCACGCATTCTGCGGCTGTTGGCTTGAAAACGAAACTTTCGCAGATTGTTGCGTTGACGATGTTTCTGCCATTGAAAAGCGCATTGCAGAAAATGCCGAAGAAATGCTCCTTGTGGAGTGTACAGACTTTGTTGACAGCAACGTTCACGATGTCGAGCGTTTCGACCATGCCATGAAACACGGCAAAGACCATATAAGCAACATGGAATTTCAATGCGTCATAGACATTATCCGCACCCGTGGAAGTGGCATAAGACCTATCCCACTGCGTCCCGAGCAAACCTATTCAGGTCTGCAGCTTGCAGAAGAATCCGACAAGCCAAAAGAGATGCTCGCCCCCTCCGAGCTTAACAGCTCGCTTCTTGGCAAAGTGGCAGAGGGCAACGATAAACCCGTCACAAAAATGCGCATATGGGAAAGAAAGCTTCTTGATTTCAGCCTGCGAAATTCTCTTTTGAACTTCCGTGTCACAAAGAACACCATGCAGCTTATGACCGCCGACCTTGGAAAGCTTGAGGACGAGCTTGCAAGCGGAAGTGACTTCCGTATCATGGAAATACCTACCGAGTGGACAGTTTCCACTCGTGACGCAAAAATATTCGCTATCGAGAACGAAAAGGACCTTGTGACAAATATCGCCGAGAACGAGTTCAAAAACAACCGCATAAGAACGTTCCTTAATGAAGCCGACCTTGACGTCGCCCTTAAAAGCCTCTACCGCTCCGCAAAGGTGAGCATGGAGGAAAACGGCAGCAACACCCTCTTCCTCGCTCTGGGACTTCTCCGCTGGTATGAAAGCGACCTTTCCGAAAAGCCACGCTATGCTCCTTTGGTGCTTATCCCTATAGATATCGTCCGCAACACACGCAATAAGGGCTATATAATAAGGAGCAGACAGGAAGAAACTCAGATAAACGTCACGCTTCTTGAATATCTCCGCCAAGACCACGGCATCAGTATCACAGGCCTTGACCCTCTCCCACTTGACGAACATGGCATAGACCTGCCACTTGTTTTCAATACTATCCGTCAGGCGGTCATGGGCAAAAAGCGTTGGAACATCGAGGAATATGCCTTTATCGGTCTGTTCTCGTTCAGCCAGTTCGTAATGTGGAACGACCTTCGCAACCGCTCAGAGGAGATAAGCCAAAACAAGGTGGTGTCCAGCCTTATGGCTGGTTCTCTCACCTATGCCCCCGAGGATATAAGCATAACCCCTGAGAATATTGATTCCGACCTTGACCTTGAAAACATGGCAGTGCCAATGAGCGCAGACTCCTCACAGCTTGCCGCCATTGCCGCAGCAGGAAGCGGACAAAGCTTTGTCCTCCACGGTCCTCCGGGAACAGGAAAATCTCAGACTATCACCAACATGATAGCAAACGCCCTCTACAATGACAAGTCTGTGCTGTTCGTTGCCGAAAAAATGGCAGCCCTCAACGTGGTGCAGAAACGTCTTGCAAATCTAGGACTTGACCCGTTCTGCCTTGAACTCCACTCCAATAAAACAAACAAGACCACTGTCCTTGCAGAGCTTGACAAAGCCCTTGAAGTGGGCAAAATAAAATCTCCAGAGGAGTATTCAGCCGAAGCCGCAAGGCTCAAAGCTCAGAAAGCCCAGCTCAACGATACCATAACCGCACTTCACGAAAAGCGTAACTGTGGTGTGACCCTTTATGAAGCTATATCAGCCTATGAGCGCAGTATATCCGAAAAAGACAAAATATCAGTTTCAAAAGACATCTTCGCAAATCCAGCAAAAGAAACTCTCGACCGTTTCAGCGACCTTGTGCATAGATATTCAATAGCCATAGCCGAAACAGGCGACTTTGCCGACTTCCCACTTAAAGATATCGGCATTACATCATATTCTATGGAACAGCGTGACAAGTTCCACACTGAAGCCGCCGACCTTGCCCAAAAAGCCACCGCTTCCTCTCAGTGCGCTCAAACTCTCGCACAGGCTTATAGCTACAGCGGTGACCTTGACAAGACAGCAGTAAAAATGCTTTCTGACATATACAAAGCTTCCACCTCAGACGGTGAACTTCTTGACGGACTTCTCTGCGCACCTCACTATGATATCACCCTGCAAAAGATCAAAGATACTCTTGCCGTAGGAAAAGAGTATACCGCTCTCTGCACCGATATCCTCAGCCATTTTGAAAAAAGCATTTTTGACCTTCCTGCGTCAGAATCGAAAATGCTCTATAAGCAGGCAGAGCAAAGCTGGTTTTTGCCAAAAGCCATGAAGCTTGGAAAGCTCACAAAGGGAATAAAGCTCCACGCCAAAGACCCTGCTTCCGTTACAAAAGCAAACCTTGGTGAAATTCTCGATAAGCTTTGCACCATAAGCGAAAAGAAAGACTTCCTGCGAAGCCTGCCGTCAGATGTAACAGCGCTTCTCACAGGTATTTACATGAACGAGCAGACCGATTGGAATGCCCTTGAAAAAGCCGTTTCAAAAACCGACAGCATTATGAATGCCATTAAGCAGAAAGCGGGTGCTGACCCTGCACAAATGGCTCAGACTATCGGAAAAGCAAACTGCACTTCTGAAGGACAGGCTCTCTCCTCGTTCCTTGAAAAGCTTTCAGCCTTTGAGGACAACTTCTCAGCCAACATGACCGCCATAGAAGCAAGTGCAGATTGGCTTGGCTTATCTGCAGAAAAGCTTAATACCTATGCCGAAAACGCCGATAAGCTTAGATACGCCGCCCAGTTCAACAGCGTTGACAAAGAGCTTTCAGACAACGGACTTTCAGGTGTCAGCGAAAGCTACCGCACAGGCAATGTTGACAGCGAAAACGTAGAAAAAGCATTCTCCTGCACGCTAAACTATCAGCTTGCACTTATGATAATAAACAGCGATAAACGTCTTAGCCAGTTCAGCAGTAACAGTGCAAACGACCTTATCACACAGTTCAAAGACACTCTCGATAAATTCTCACGCCTGACTATACAGGAGCTTTTGGCTCGTCTTTCCGCAAAAATACCTGCCCAAGGCTCAGCCTGCGCTTCCACCTCTGAAATGGGCATACTCAAACGTGCCATAAAGAGCAACGGCAGAATGATGTCACTTAGAAGCCTTTTCGATAAAATACCAAATCTTCTCCGCAAGCTCTGCCCTTGTATGCTCATGAGCCCCATATCAGTTGCACAGTATATAGACCCGTCATTCCCGAAATTCGACCTTGTTATCTTTGACGAAGCTTCACAGCTGCCAACAGCCGAAGCCGCAGGCACTATCGCAAGGGGCGAGAACGTTGTTATTGTGGGCGACCCTAAACAGCTCCCACCAACAAACTTCTTCTCCTCAAATCGGATAGACGAAGAAAACAGCGAAAAAGAAGACCTTGAAAGCCTCCTTGACGATTGCCTTGCTATCTCCATGCCGCAGCAGTATCTCAAATGGCATTATCGTTCACGCCACGAGAGCCTTATTGCCTACAGCAACATGAAATACTATGACAATAAGCTTCTCACATTCCCGTCCCATAACGACCTCATTTCAAAGGTGAGCATTATCCACCCCGAGGGTCACTATGACAAGGGCAGAACAAAGCAGAACAAGGCGGAAGCAAGAGCCGTTGTTGACGAGATAATAAGACGAATGAGCGATGAAAAGCTCCGCAATGACAGCATAGGTGTTGTAACATTCAGCTCCGTTCAGCAAAATCTCATTGACGATATGCTCTGCGAAGAGTGGGCAAACCACCCTGAGCTTGAAGAGCTTGACAGAAAGTCACCAGAGCCTGTCTTTATCAAAAACCTTGAAAACGTCCAGGGCGACGAACGTGACGTTATACTCTTCTCTGTCGGCTATGGTCCTGACGAAAAGGGACAAGTTTCAATGAACTTCGGCCCTCTCAACCGTGACGGCGGCTGGCGAAGACTTAATGTAGCAATATCCCGTGCAAGAAAAGCCATGATAGTCTACTCTGTCCTCCGTCCTGAGCAGATAGACCTTTCAAGAACACGATCCGAGGGCGTTGCAGGACTTAAAGGCTTCCTGGAGTTTGCCGAGCGTGGAAAGCTTGCCGTAACAGCCCACAGCACCATAAAAAGCACAAGCGACAGCACTGTAACAGAGTGTATCGCAAAAGCCATAAAAGAGCTTGGCTATGGGGTGAAATGCAACATCGGAAGCTCCGAGTTCAAAGTTGATATCGGCATAATCGACCCTGACAACGAAAAGGAGTATCTCTTGGGCATACTCCTTGATGGCGAAAACACTCTCCACAGCTCAACCGCACAGGATAGATTTATCCTACAGCCAAGCGTGCTTAACGGTCTTGGCTGGAATATCCTGAGAGTGTGGACGCTCGATTGGTTTGACGATAAGGACCGAGTTCTGAGAAACATAAAAGCCGCCATAGACAGCGCACCAAAGCATGAAGCCGAAACCGCTCCCCCCTCAAAGCCTGCCGTCTATTCCACATCGCAGTTTGAAAGAGAAGAAGCTTCCGCCCTCACATCAGCCTTTGCACAGCCCTATGTGGCCGCAGATATTGGCATAATGGGTACATCTGATGACTTTTATAAGCCCGAAAACAAGCAGAAAATAAGGGAAACAGCCGAAAAGATAATCGCTGCCGAAGCACCAATAAGCGAGAAGCTTTTCATGAGAAAAGTTTTCACCGCATGGGGCATAACACGAAGCGGCTCAAGAGTGGAAAGCATCTTTGCCGATGCCGCACAAGGCGTTTCACCATTCGCCACAGCCGATGAAAACAGAGTTTTCCTTTGGAAAGAGGGGCAATCCCCTGAAAGCTATTCTATCTATCGCACAAGCGACGATACCAACAAGCGAAGCATGGAGGATATCCCCTCCGAGGAGATAATAAACGCCGTGAAAGAAGTGCTTTGCCAGCAGATAAGCCTTTCAGAAACCGACCTCGTAAGAGAAACAGCCAAGAAATTCGGCTACACAAGAGCTGTGGGCATAACGGAGAGCGTAATAAGCTACACCCTGAAAAAAGCTCTCACCGCAGGTCTTATCAAAAAATCAGAAAGCGGAAACATCTCCGCAAAATAATACGCAAACAAACCAAAACCACCGCCGAGAGTTTTCCTCCCAGCGGTGGTTTCTATTCATATCAGTATTTCCATTTCTCCGAGCAAATCTGCATCTCAACCATGTGCTTGTAGATACCGTTGGTCTTTTTAAGCGCCTCAGGCGAGCCTGTCTCAGCCACCTTGCCGTCTTTAAGCACAACTATCTTGTCCACACCGTCAACAGTTCTCATTCTGTGTGCTATTATAAGCACAGTCTTGTTCTGTATAAGCTTTGCAATAGACTCCTGTATAAGCGACTCGTTGTCAACGTCCAGAGAAGCCGTAGCCTCGTCCATAAGAATGATAGGAGCGTCCTTTAGAAATGCCCTCGCTATGGATATACGCTGTCTTTCACCGCCCGAAAGCTCCGAGCCGTTCTCTCCTATCATGCTGTTCCACTTGTCAGGCATCTTCTCAACAAAATCCTCGCAGTGTGCAAGCCTTGCCGCCGCCATAACCTCCTCGTCCGTTGCGTCCTTTCTGCCTATCCTGATATTCTCCATAACAGTGTTGTTAAACAGCGTTACATCTTGGAAAACGATAGAGTAAAGTGACAAAAGCTTCTCAGGGTCAACGTCTGCAACATTCATTCCGCCAACAGTTATCTTGCCCTTGTCATTATCCCAAAATCTTGCCGCAAGCCTTGCAACAGTGGTCTTTCCTCCGCCAGACGGACCGATAAGCGCTGTTATCTCCCCCTGCTTTGCAGTGAAGCTTACATCAGAAAGCACCTGCTCTTCACTCTTGTATGAGAAAGCAACATGGTCGAATGTGATATCATAACCCTTGTTGTCAAGCTTATCACTGCCCGACTGCTCCTCGTGCGAAAGTATCTCGTCCATACGATTGCAGTTTGCGTCAAGGCTTATTATAGCAGCCAAATTCTGAAGCGCTATCTGAAGCGGCTCATACATTCTTGTTACCACCAGCAGGAACATAAAGAACGTCAGCACCGTTATCTCACCCTTTACAAGAAGCGAGCTTCCCACAACAGCCACAGTTCCAATACCGAGCTTTAGTATCATCTGCGCTGAGCATACAAATACCGCATTTGCAAACTCCGCCACGATAGCGTGCTTTTCCACAGCCTTTATCTTCTTTTCAAGCCCCTCAGAGTATTTCTCTGTCATGTTGTATGAACGCAGGTCACGGAGAGTTTCAAGCCCCTCCTGAATGCCGTCAATGCAATCTATACGATATTTCATCGTCTTTTCGTGTATCCTTGACATAACCTTCTTTGAAGAAATAACTATCATAAATGCTACCGGCATTACCCAAACTGAAGCAAGAGCCATTCTCCAGTCAAAGAAAAACAAGCTTATAACAATGATAGTAGTGGAGACGATACCGCCCACAAGCTCAGGTATCCAATGCGAAGAGCCTGTTTCTATCATTGCACAGTCCGTCATGATAGTGTTCGTAAGGTCGGCAAGATCTTTCTTGCCAAAGTATGAAAGGGGTATCTTCCTGAGCTTTTCCGCAAGCGTCCTTCGTCTTACACCGCTTTCAACATATGTAGAGTAAAACGTGGACTTATACTGAAACAGCGTTGTAAGGGCAATAAGCAAAAGCACGCCCACTATCGCCCCCATAAAAAGCCAGAACTTATCTCTTGGAAGCTCTCCCTCAAGAAGATATGAGGAAAGCACATATAAAAGCCCCACAGGGAGCATAAGCACCAGGTTAGCAAGCGTAACAGCAATAAACGCCCTTATCATGCCTTTTGCACCCTTGTCTGAAAGGGCATATTTGTGTTTTAATTTTTCCGTGAAGCTCATAATCAAACTCCTGCCTTTCTGACCTGCCAGCTTACAGACCTGTTGTATTCGTTCCACATACGGCTGTAGATCCCGTCCTGCTCTATAAGCTCCTCATGCTTTCCGCTCTCTGCTATCCTGCCCTCAGAAAGAACGTAAATGCGGTCTGCATTTGTTACCGTTGAAAGCCTGTGTGCTATCATTATAACTGTCTTGTCTTTTGAAAGCCTCTCAAAAGCCTGCTGAACAGACCTCTCGTTGTCAGGGTCGGCAAAAGCCGTCGCCTCATCAAGTATAAGCACAGGCGCATTTTTCAAAAACGCCCTTGCAATAGAAAGCCTCTGACACTCGCCCCCCGAAACGTATATGCCCTTTGAGCCGATCATAGTATCAACACCCTCAGGGAACTTCTCGATTATATCCATGCACTGTGCGTCACGAAGCGCCTGCATAACCACCTCGTCCGTGGTGTCAGGTCTGCCCATGCGCACGTTTTCAAGAATGCTCATTTTAAGAAGCTTGCTGTCCTGGAAAACATATGAAACATACTTCATAAGCTCCTCTGACGGAATGTTTCTCACGTCTGCCCCTCCTATCTTTATAGAGCCGCTCTTTACGTCCCAGAAACGTGCGATAAGCGAACAAAGGGTGGTCTTTCCTCCTCCTGAAGGACCTACTACCGCAATATGCTCTCCTGCCTTTATGTTCATCGTTATTCCGTCAACAGCGTTGCTCTCTGCATTGTCATAAGCAAACACCGCATTGTCAAGCTGGATAGATGAGTCCTTTGGAGTTTCACCGCTCTTTGTCTCAGCAAGCGGCTCAGTTTCAAGAATAGAATACATTCTGTTCACAGCGTCGTCCACCAACATCTGTGACTCTCCTGCATATGCTATCTTCATAAGCGTTACAGTAAGAATAGAAGTTATTATCACATAGAAGAAAAGATTAAGAACAAACTCGTCCGTAACTCCATGGGAAGTGAGTTTGAAAGCCGCAATTATAAGCGCCGCAAAAATGCCGTTTGCCGCAGTGGTGAAGCATATCATCGGAAGCATCATGTTCTTTGTGTATCCAAGAGTCCACTTTTCATATTCGTCAATAGCAAGCTTGAAACGCTTGAAAGAAAATATCGTCTGACCAAAGGTTTTTACAACAGGTATTCCACGAACATACTCCACCGCCTCAGAGGACATTTTTTCAAGTGCATTCTGATACTGCTTCATATCCTCCGCCATTTTAGGACCCATCATAAGCGTGCCCATAAGCACAAATGCGATGAACGCAGGGATAAGGCTAATAAGTCCAAGTCGCCAGTCGAATATGAACATCATAACAAGCAGACCCACAGGGGTCGCCATTGAAACAGCCTTGTCGGGAAAATTGTGGGCAAGATAGGTTTCCGTTGACGCACTTGAATCCATAACTATCTTTCTTATCTTTCCTGTTCCCTCAGCTTCAACATAACCAAGCGGAAGCTTCATAATATGCTTCATCATGCTCACTCTCATGTTAGCCTGCACCCTGAACGCTGCCTTGTGAGAACACATTAGCGCAGCGATATATATAACCATTCCAAGAAGTGCAAAGCCCACAGCCTCCCAGCCGTATCGGCTTATGTTCTCCGCCTTTGAAAAATCAGGTCTTACCCTGAGTATCTCTTTTATGATGCGCCAAACATCATAAAACGGTATCAGTGCTATCCATGCACTTATTACAGCAAGAACAGCAGAAGCGTAGGAATAATACTTATGTCCGCCTGCATAGTGCATAAGAACTGCAAAGGAACTTTTCTTTTTCTCTTTCTTTTTCACAACAATACCTCCTGTTTGTTTATAAAGTTAGGTTTAACTAACTTATTACCATTTAAAAAGCAACACCCTATAAGGGGTTGCTGAAAATGTTAAAAAAGTCAAATGATTTTGACATCTTTTCTGTAGGGGAGCGGCGCAATTTCTGCTTTGCAGAAATACGACGTCCCGCTCCCTGCTCAAAGTTCTACTAAAAACCCTAACAACACCAAGACCCTACAAGCCCAGGTCCTCATAATTCTGCCCCAGAACTTTCCCCCAGCCTGCGAAGCAGAACTCTCTTATGCTTTTCATAAAGATCTGCGCCTCATCATAAGAAAGATCATGAGAGATCACCTCGTAAATATAAGACCAGCCTGTTCGGCAGATAACGTGTACGAAGAAGTCGCTCACCATGTTTTCACGCCTTGAAAACTGCTTTACAAACTCCCTGTAATACTTTTCCTCTGTCTCAGCAAGCTCGTCAAAATAATGCTCATACTCCGTTCCTGCCGAGTGGCAGAAGATAAGCTTGAAAACGTCAAAGTTTTCATAAATATATTTCAGCACAAGCTCAGTTCCCTCATTGCCCTGACTTGTCGCCTCCGCAGGGTCGCCGCTCTCCCTTGCAGCGGTTATGCTTCAAGATACAACTCCATAAGTCCGTCTGCAGCCGGCTTTACCACCGCCGAAAAAAGTCCAGCCTTGTCCCCAAAGCGTGTATATATAGACCCCGTACTTACTCCGCTCTCAGAAGAGATCCTGCGAAGATTTGCATTTTGAAAGCCGTGTTCAAGAAATTCTTTTTTTGCACTCTCTATAAGAGTTTCTGTAACTCCTGCTGTTTCCGTTCTCATTTTGCACCTGCCTGAAAATAACCATGTTATAATAACGGTGTTATTATAACATGGTTATTTAAACTTGTCAAGGGGGAATATCATATTTTATCAAATTTCGGTATACACCCCTCTATCACATTTGTGATATGCTCTATGTCATCCTCACAGCCGCCCTTTATCCATTCCTCTATTATCCCTGTGATACCCTTTAGATAAAACGCCATAAGATAATGCCTCTCGTCCAAAGGGACACCAAACCGCTCCATAACAGGGTCAAAAATGTGTTTGAACATACGCTTATATGTAGTGTCAACACCAAATACCGCAGGGTGTTCAATTGCCGCACGATACAATTGACGATTTTCCTTTATAAACTGCAAATACGGCTTCAGATATTCAGGCTTTATCCACATAAGCTCCTCATGTGAACAGCTTTCTATCTTAGGAATAACGCTCAGACTGCCCTTGAAACTTGCCAGAAACTTTTTCTGCATATATTCAAGACTTTCCTCCAGTAGATCCCCTACAGTTTCATAATGAAGATAAAAGGTTGAGCGGTTCACCCCCGCCTTTTCGCATATCTCCTTTACTGTGATAAAAGAAAAATCCTTTCTTTGCAAAAGCTCAAGAAACGCCTTGTCCATTTTCTCTGCCGTGTTGAAATATTTGCTTTCTGACTTGTTCAAGTTCTTCACCCCTCTGTTTTTATCTTCCTGCTGTGCACAAGCATATACACCGCAATGACTATCACCACCAAGCTCAGTTCCTTTTTCATAAATTACTTGTCACTTATCTCTTTTGCAAGCTGGATTATCTCAAAAGCATATTTCTGCTTGCCCTTTTCCAAAAGCTTTTTGTATATCGGCAGATTAACTCCCATGCCTATCATGCCGATAATGCCAATGATAATTCCTGCAACGAAAGAAGCCGTTGAGCCGCTTCCGATAACTCTCATTTCAAGGCACATTCCAATGCCGAAAACCAGTGCCGAAAGTATTCCCAGCGAGTAAGTAAAAATGTTCGCAGGAAGCTTTGCCTTTTTATCGAGCTTGCGAAGTGCCACCACCTTTGATGTGTCCTTTGGTGCATATTCATTTGCCAACTGTTCTGCGTAGATCTTATCTGTGTTCATTTTTCACAGCCTCCTTTGTATTTTATGTCTATATTATACATAACGCCAAAAGAAAACTGAACAACATCTCCGCAGCTTTGTGTCGATTTTAAATTTTTTTCTGATATTATAATACCACACTGCGTTTTTTTCGTCAATGCAGTGACATTCTCGCTCCTTGAAAGATTTTTGATTTTGTAGTATAATCTAAATAAAGAATACAACGACAGGAAATGATAAAAATGAACGCCATAAAAAAAGCCTTTAACTTCGCTAAAAAAGAAACCGTCCTGATAGTGGCAATGCTCTTAGCCGTTATATCTGCATTTTTCGTCACACCTGACAAAGCATATGCAAGTTATATCGACTTCAGAACACTTGGACTTCTGTTCTCTCTTATGACAGTGACCGAGGGCTGCAAAGGTCTTGGCATTTTTGAACGCAGTGCAAAATTTATCATAAGCAAAGTCAATACCGCATTTCAGCTTTCCATAGTGCTTGTGGGGCTTTGCTTCTTTTCAAGTATGTTCATAACAAATGACGTTTCACTTCTGACCTTTGTTCCCCTCACTCTCACCGCCCTCTCAACTCTCGGTGAAGCAGGCAACAAGCTTCTCATACCCATTGTCGTTCTGCAGACCATTGCCGCAAATCTTGGCAGTATGCTCACGCCTATAGGCAATCCTCAGAATCTATACCTTTTTGGTGTATCAGATATGAAGCTGGAAGATTTTCTTGTACTAATGCTTCCCTTTACTATTGTGGCAGGAGCGATGCTTTTTCTTTGGACGCTTGCAGTGTGTAAAAAGTCAGGAAAGCTGTCTGTCAAGACAGATATAACTGCTGAAAACTTCGATACATATTCGACTAAAGACAAGACAAAGCTTTCAGGATACATCCTGCTTTTTGTCCTTTGCCTGCTTACAGTTGCAAGGCTTATCCCATGGCAGATAACAGCCCTCTGCGCACTTGCTTTCTCTGCCATTGCTGACAGAAACGTTCTTAAAACAGTTGATTACTCACTGCTTCTTACATTCTGCGGATTTTTCATCTTTATCGGAAATATGGGCAGAGTAGAGATTTTCCGCAGTGTACTCAGCAGCATAATAAACGGTCACGAGCTTTTTATTGCCGTTGCCGCAAGTCAGATAATAAGCAACGTTCCATGCGCTATACTCCTTTCAGGCTTCACCAACAAGCTGAACGCACTTATAATAGGAACGAACATAGGCGGCCTTGGCACTCTTATCGCCTCCATGGCAAGCCTTATATCCTACAAGCAGATATGCCGCAGCCACCCCCATATCAAAGGCAGATATTTCGCATATTTCACAGCCGCAAATATCGCTTTTCTCGCTGTAATGGCTCTGACTGTAAAGATCGCATACTGAAATAAGTTTTCTATACCCTGCCCACTTTATCTGCATAACATTTTCGCTAAATGCCCACACTATCCGCAGGAGGTGTTTTTATGCTTGAATTTTTTGCAGGAACGCTGGTGGGCGGTTTTGTGGGCGTTGTGACAATGTGCCTTTGTATCACCGCAGGCGAAAGCGACCGTCACGATGAACGATGATGTTTTACACAGGTAAACTTCGTTATTTTCACCAAAAAAGCCACCGCAAAATTTCCCTTTGCGGTGGCTTTTTTTATGCCTGTCCGTATTGACAAATACTCCGCTTTGTACTATAATAGTATCATTGTACTTTAGCAAGTAAAAACGCAAAAGCATAAAAGCTTTAAAGCGACACATGAAGTAAAAGGAGTGTATTGGATTGACAGCAAGGTGGATAGTATTGGTATTATACCTTGCACTTATGATAGGCATAGGTGTTTATTACCGCAGAAAATCGGCAAGCGTCAATGATTTTGTACTGGGAGGAAGAGGTCTTGGAGCATGGTTTACAGCCTTTGCATATGGAACTTCATACTTCTCGGCAGTAATTTTTGTAGGCTACGCAGGAAAATTCGGCTGGAATTACGGTGTGGCTTCCACATGGGTAGGAATTGGAAACGCCGTCATAGGCTCATGGCTTGCATGGAAAGTTTTGGGCAGACGTACAAGGATAATGTCAAAGCACCTTGAGGCAAAGACCATGCCTGAGTATTTTGAAAAGAGATACAACAGCAAGCCTTTGAAGATAGTTTCGGCACTTATCGTGTTCGTATTCCTTATCCCTTATACGGCTTCGGTCTACAACGGCTTGTCAAGACTTTTTGAGAAGGGCTTTGGCATTCCTTACAAATATTGTATAATCGGCATGGCAGTTTTCACTGCGGTGTATGTTATCATGGGTGGCTACAAGGCTACAGCACTGAACGATTTTATTCAGGGAATAGTAATGCTGGTGGGCATTGCGGCGGTAGTTCTTGCAGTGCTTGGAGAAAACGGTGGCCTTGGAAATTCTTTTGACCTGCTTGGTGATATTTCTGACGCAAATGGCGACAAGGGTGCATATTCGTCACTATTCGGCCCTGACCCTATAAACCTTGCAGGCGTTGTTATACTCACTTCTCTCGGCACATGGGGACTTCCGCAAATGGTACAGAAATTCTATGCAATAAAAGACGACAAGGCTATCAAAACAGGCACCATCGTATCCACATTCTTTGCAGTAGTGGTAGCAGGCGGCTGTTACTTCCTTGGTGGCTTCGGCAGACTTTTTGTCAAGAGCGCTGACGGACTTCCTGAGGGCGGTTTTGACGGAATAGTTCCGACTATGATGGAAAAGCTTCCTTCACTGCTCTTCGGACTTGTTATCGTTCTTGTGCTTTCGGCTTCAATGTCAACACTTTCATCACTGGTGCTTACATCAAGCTCCACTTTGACTATCGACCTTATCAAGCCTATAATGAAAGAAAAAATGGACGAGAAAAAACAGCTTATCACAATGAGAATTTTCATTGCCGTATTTCTTATCATCTCAGTTGTGCTTGCAATAATCACCCTTGAAAATCCACAGACAGTAATTTCAACTCTCATGTCTATCTCATGGGGCGCACTTGCAGGAGCATTCCTTGCACCGTTTATGTACGGACTTTTCTGGAAGGGCGTAACAAAGGCGGCCTGCATGGCAAGCTTTATCGCAGGAGTAGGCATAACAGTGATACACATGGCATACTACACCCTTGCAGGTCACACAGGAACACTTTGGGGCATAAACCTTGCCTCGCCTATCAACGCAGGCGCATTTGCAATGCTTTTCGGACTTGTTCTTGTACCTATCGTTAGCCTTATCACAAGGCAGAGCGACGCTGACAAGGCTCATGCTGAAAAGGTGTTCGAGTGTTATAATGACAGCGAGATATGATTTCACATCGCTTACATAATTGAAACGCAGACAGGGACGGACTTTGTTCGTTCCTGTTTTTTTGTGCGGATAATGCAAATGATATAGTGAGCGAAACGACAAAACAAGCGGGCGAACGGTGTTCGCCCCTACGATTTTGTTGCCGTGGGTTTTAGCCTTTTTTATTCAATTTTCAAGTTGCATTCGGAGTATGACACTGGGTATTATGCCCTAGGTTTTGTATACACAAAATATCACAATGCACGCCCACGTCCTGATACAAGTACTCTACAGCCTGTTCCAGAATCTCTCATCGTATTCACTAAGTCACAGGGCTTGTACGTGCCCGCAAGTATCTAAGACGCCTTCTACTTATCCCTGAAAAATGCTCTTTTTGTTGCATAAAAAATGCAACAATTAATGGATTATTGCCAAATTAAATCATAAATCATTTGTTTGCACAAATTGACCACATGAATTTTGTATAATATCCACTGTAGGGGCGAACAGTGTTCGCCCGTTTTCCTACCTGAACTAACTTTTGGGGGTCCACATTATTAATGTGTATACAGACACCAAAAAGTTCCATAAAACACCGTTCAACACCTGAACGCATTTTATGGAAATTTTGCTGCACTGTAATTGACTTATAGGGCATTTTATGATAAAATATTGAAGATAAGTTACAAAAACAACATGACAATTATGCAAGGGGGAGAAAAATGTCGATACTTTTATTGCCGTTCAAGATAGTTTTCCTGATAGTTGCGTTTATACTAAAGGGCGTTCTATACTTGCTTGCGTTTATTCTGAACTTTATTTCTGAGGTCTTAGTCGCTTTGCAATACATACTTGGAAGTGTCTTTGTATTGGTGGCTATCGGAGGTACTATCGTACTTGTCAGAAACATTCAGAATGGCTCTCTTACAGGCTTGCAAGGCGGTGTATTGATAGGCTTTTTATGGCTCATATCCATGGCTTTCAGCATGATGTTCTATTTAAGCAGTGCGGCGGCTGACCTTTTTGAAAGCATTGGCGATTGGTTAGGGGACACGGCTTTGGGCTTTTTCTACTAGAGATTGGGCAAAAAAGACGCCGTCAAAAAGACAGCGTCTTATCATTCACATTTTCTTTCGGCAAACACCTAAGCCAAGTTGAGGTTTCACTGTGCAACCCCTCCCGAAAGCTCAACCAAGCAACGCTCTTGGCACGCCCCTTGGTATCATCGCTTAACAGAACTGCCACGACTATCAAGTTTACGTCAGTTCTGACCGAAAACTCCTGTTTTCTGACAACGTTTCGTTGCTGATATCATTATATCCAATTTTTTCGACAATGTCAAGCACATATCAAAAAACCGCTCTGATAATTCAGGGCGGTCTTTTTCATAGCAAGGCTGATTTTTATAGTCGCTGCGGTCGACCAACTTTCATGCAGAGGGCGTTTTGCCTTTGCACAGTGCATACTATACTTTCAAGCAGCAATGAACTTCACAGTTTCGGATACACGTCACCATTTCTAATGCGTCCCTCAAGTGTCAGCCACACTAAGAAAAGCTACGGATAGATCTTCTCAATACTATTATAATCAATTCAATGGTAAATGTCAAGTCTTGTCACTAAAAGGCTATTTCAACTTCCGTGTTGATGTTAACAAACATTTCACAATCAACAAGGTTTTACTTCTACAAAACATCCCCCTTGAATTTATACATAAATAATGTTATACTTGATACATTATAAAGTATATAGGATGTGATGAAATGCTTGGCGTGTGTATGGCATTGATCGATGATGAAAAAGATAAAAAGGCTTTTGAAAAGCTGTATAATAAATACAAAAATAAAGTTCATGCAATATCCTTGAATATATTAAAAAATGAACAACTTGCTGAGGAATCAACTTCTGACACTTTTTTATCGTTGGCTAAATGTTTTCAAAAAATTAAACATTTAGAATATCACAAATTGGATTATTACATTGTCATAACTAGTAGGAACATGGCAAAGAATATATCTAAAAAGGAAAAAGAAAATTTAATGACGGTTTCCTACGATGATGATTCTTATTTTGTAAATGAAAATATGTCATGTTACGAATTTGAATTTTTGAAAGGTTGCATAAAGAAACTGAAAGTTGACGATCAAGAGATTCTTTATTTAAAGTTTTCGTGTGGACTTGAATATTCTGAAATCTCAAAAACGCTTGGCATTACATCTGCCACAGCAAGAAAACGTCTGCAGTATGCCAAAAACAGATTGAAGATATTACTTGAAAAGGGTGATTTATAGCATGAATAATTTTTCATATTTTTCAAAAGCTCTCGATGAAGTCGTAGATGCCAGATTGGATGATTATGTTGAAACTCTTGAAGTAGACAAACGATATGAATTTTCGGAAAAGTACAATAAAAAAATAAACAAACTTATAAAACACAGAGAAAAGCCCTATTTTACTCTGATATGCACGACCGGCAGACGTGTTGCTTGTTTTGTTACAGCATTGTTGATCCTATCATTTTCTTCGCTTAGCGTAAAAGCTGTGAGAGAGGCAGTTTGTGATTTCTTTATGAATATTTTTTCAGACCATACGGAGATTATAGCAGACAGTGAAATTGAGAATTCATATCCGCATTCGATTGATGAGGAATATCATATATCTTCACTTCCCAATGGATTTAAACAAGTCGACTATGATAAAATGGAAAATTCAATTATAATAACATACTTCAAGGATGATGATTATATCTTTTTTGAACAATACACAAAAGATGCATATCTTAGTAATTATGATAATGAACAGTCAACATTTGAATCATATACAGATGAAAACGGACAAGAGTATCTAGTTCATAATACAGATCATGATCATACATTTATATGGGACAATGGTAAATATATTTTTGAAATATGCAGCAACTTAGACAAACGATCTGTGTTGGAATTGTGTGAATCCACAAAAATAAAGTAAATTAATAAAAACATATCACAAACAAACAATTTTCATTATCATAGTAGGTGTAGGAGAAAATAAATCTCTTGCACCTATTTTTTGTGAAAGGAGGAACTTACATATATGAAAAAAGTGATATCTACAATTATATCGGTTGTTATTATGCTATGCCTATCACTTACAGCTTTTGCCGAACCCGAACTGCAAACGCCTTCTGACGATGACATTTCTGTTTGTTATTTATACACAGATAAAATATCAGGTACATTGTCAATCTCCAACAAGGCTGCAACTTGTAAATCCACTGTACGTGGTATTTCAGGTACAACTACTAAAATCGTTATAACTCAAACACTTCAGAAGAAAAAATGAATCTTCATGGAATAAATACAGTAGTTGGACAAAAACATTCAACAGTTGGTATGCGATTTATTCAAATTCCAAAGAGTCTTTAAGCAGCGGTACTTATCGTGTAAAGACAGTTGCTAAGGTCTATAATGGCTCTGCCTATGAGACCATAACTATTTACAGCAAAACAGTGTCCTGCTAAAATAATAGGCTGTGCACAGAAAGGACAGGTGATTCCAATGCAGTAATAAAATTTATATAATCCAAAATCAAAAAACAAAACATTGACATTCAAATATTTGGATGTTATAATAAGAAAGGACGTTTAATATGAAAAAGATCGTAAAAAGGATCGCAGCTATGTGTGCTGCTGTTATGATGATGAGTTCTATGGCTATTGTGGCTAGTGCGTATGAAGCCATAAAATACGGCAGAGCAGTTGGTGGTTCTGGCTCAAATGCTTATATTTCATGTTTTGTAACAGGAATAAGAACAAATTCAACTGTAGCTGGTCAAGCTTGGACTAGGACATCAAGTAACAATAACAATGTTTACAATCCAAATTGTAAATACAGCGGTTATGTTTATGCAAGTGCCTCTGTTGGTGGTACTGGTTGTGGATCATCTCACTCTGACACAGGTAAAATTGAGCATTCGTTTGGGTTAAAAGGTTGTACATCTTCAAAGTTAGTAAAAACTGTACATATTTATAATGATAAGGTACATGGCAATTACAGCACAACGCTTTCCGTTGATAGTCAATAATAGAACTTGAGTGTGAATTATGAAAACTAAAATTATTATCGCAACAGCCGCAGTTATAATTGCCGCAGTTGCAGTTACACTTTTCATTTCTCTTGGCACAAAATCCGATAAGGCGGTTTCTTCTGAAAAGGGTCAACAAGAACTTTCTGCTTCTCCCACAAACCTTTTGTGTCCTGAAGCTTCTTCTACTGCATTTGCAAACAATTTTGTGTATTACAAAACCTATGACGGCATTGCAGAATATGATATCGAATCCGACAGCCTTGCAATGATAAAGGTCAAGCTTCAAGAGTATTCAAACTTGTCCTGCTATACCATATATGACGGCGTTATATACGCTGTAAGGTCAGTGTATAATTCTGCTACGCAAAAAGAAGATTACAGCATTGTCACAGTGGATTACAACAGCGGTGAAGTCACGGAAGTGTATTCTGCACCAAAGGACAGCATATTAGGCTGTATGTCTATGGACAAAGACGGAGATATCTATTTTGTTGAGGGCAAATACAAAAAGAGCGAGACCGACGAGAACGGATTCAGCACAGGCTATTCGCTATATAAATACGCTCTCAAAAACTCTGACAAAAGCGAGATAACAAAAGCCAATACCTATTACATAAGCGACGGCAAGCTTTATTTTACAAGGCTTTGCCCAAAGACGGATACAGTCCGCCTATTTATAGCTCCACTTTCAGACCCTCAGAACGTCAAGGATACAGGCATTGATGTTGGCTCTCAGATAAGCGAAAATACGCCGTATATGTATTATCCGGCCGACGGAGATGTGTATTACTCTAATGGCGAAAACAAGCTGTATAGGTATAATGAGGATAATGAAAAAAGTGACACAGTTTGCACTTTTAAAGACAAATCTTTTGTAAGATATTTTCAGTACTTCAATAACACTATGATAGTGCTTGTTCGTGAGCCAAATGATAATGGCAAAATGTATCAGTATGTGCTTTATTATCTTGATAACGATAATAAACCGCAGAAGATAATTGATGATGCTAAGCTCAATGAAAAGTATTTTTACGGCTATGAGTATATCGACTATATGACGATATTCAATAACTGTGAGGATTATTTCCTTCTTTCGACCTATAATCCCGACGCTGATACAGCCGCTTATCTTGTGGATAAAGATTTTAAACTGCACAAGTTTATTTCAAACGGCGAATGGGATTATGATACATATGCGGAGATACAGGCAGGAATGTAGGAACTTGATATTTGAGGTGTGACGATATGAAACTTCTCAGATTTATGATAAGAAAAGATATGGCGAAGTCAGCTTTGATAAGCTTATTGCTGGCTTTGCTTTCCTGCGCCTTTTTGATATCTGTGCTCAGACCTTCTTATGCTTATGGCGAAAAATACATGACCTATCTTAAAGGCGGCTCGGAAACTGTAAGCCAAGACGCTCAAAAGCTTGCTGATGAGCAAAATGCTCTTAACAACGAGATAAACGACTATCAGAATAACCACAACACAGGCGGTGTAAAGCAGGCTGAATTGCCTGTGGAACTTGAGGAAAAGATAATAGATTTTTCTCAGAAAAATTCTCAGGCTGGTGTGGGTCTTGACAGTATGTTTTCTCTTATTGAAGGGCAGCTTTACGCTCAGCAAAACTCTTTGAAGCTCATATCCGAGCGTGTGAGAGGTTACAGCCGAAATGCAAGACGTGGCGTTACGGATGAGTATTCTTTGAAGCTTTCCGACAAGCTCATCAGCGATTACAACGCCGTGATAACAGACCTAAAAAAGTCGGACGATATCATTGACACCAGAGCCGCTGACGGCTTTGAAAACTATATGTCATCGGAAATTTTGATACCGTTCGGCGTTTATTTGCTTCTTTTCAGCATATTTTCATCAGAGATACAAAGCGGCAGGATAAAAAGCTTTGGAATAACCAAAACGGGCGTGAGGAAATTCTCACTTTTCAAGCTTTGTACCGGCTTTGTTGCTGTAATAATTCTTGTTTTGATAATTTACACTGTGGATATTATAACTCTTTTTATTTACGATACAAACGGCTTTAAACTTGATATGCCATTGCAATATCTGAGCGGTTTTGAACTAAGTTCGGCGAATATGAGCTTTGGCGGATATCTAGTTGCAGTATTTGCCGCAAAACTTGTTTATGCGCTTTTCACCGCAAGTATTGTTATGTTTCTTTCAATGCTTTGCAGAAAGACCATACTTGCAGGAGCTGTCTGTCTTGTGCCAATATTTGTACCATTATATCTGAAAACCACAAGTTTTTCCAATCCTGCCGTTGACATTTTAACAGGCAATTACACCAATATGCTCAATGACACAGGTTATATGAATTTCTGGGGAATACCTGCACGAGAATACGTTGTTTATTTTGCTATCATATTCATCATGACCGCATTTTTTGTCGCAGGGACATATCTCCTTGCTGAAAGGCAGGTGGGATAATGAAAAGTATGTATAGTTATCAGACTTCACGGCTCATAAAGAAATTCTGGCTGCTTTTTGTCATAGTGATAATTTTTTCAGCTTCCGCAAAATTCACAGTGTATCGGAGCTTTGATTCTTCAAATAATCTTACCTATATGAACAAAGAAACGGCGGAGATATACAATGAACTTATAGAAAATTCAGCAGACAAGACACTTGATCAATGTGATGAATACATAACGGACTATGAGCTGAGGAGTTACGCAGGCGGTTATAACGGTAACATCACAGCCGCCGTGAACAAGTATAAGACCGAGCTTCGCAGTTGTTTCATGGTCGAAAGCATCAGAAGCTATGCACGCACAGGCAGGGGTCTTACAGACGCTAATATACCTACCGACCTTGTGAAAAACAGCCGACTTTACGCTGCCTTTTCAACACCGCAGGTGATAAATGACGAGCCGTTTTTGAAATTTCTCGAATTGCGGGCGGTAGATATTATGCCGATATTTGTGCTGTTGCTTGTGGGTGTTTTTGTTGCGGACAGTTACGAAAAACGAATGGATCAGCAGATAAGGATATCTAAAAATTCGTTAGCGTTTTTTAAGTCACGGGAGATAATTTTATCAGTGGCGATATTTATAATGTTCACACTGAGCTTTTTTGCAGACCTTATTATAAGCGGAACATTACATCAGAGCAAGTACAGCACCTCATCTTTACAAAGCGTGTGGCAATTTGACCTTGCGCCTTTAATGCTAACTGTTAGAGGCACAATAATATGGCTATATGTCACAAGGCTTATGTCGCTTTTTATAACCTACGGCATTTTCGTGCTTGTGGCAAAGCAAGTGCGCTCTGTGAAAAAATATGTTATGCTGACCTCTGGGCTGATAGCGGTCATGTCCGCCGCCGCACATTATGTGGGAGCACTTTCGCCTTATATGTTTGCGGCTGTCACAAGCGTAAATGGGCAGCTTAACAACCTTGACTATATAAGGGCTTTTGATTGTTCGGAAGCGGTAGCTGTATTCATATATCTTGCAGCGATTTTGAGCGGACTGACTGCATGGAGATACAGCGGATATTATGAAAAAAGCTTTGACCGATAAGGAGTGGTGATGATATGAGCGTTTTAAGAGTAGAAAACTTATCCAAAAGATACGGCAAAAAGCAGGTGCTCAAGGGCATAACCTGCGAATTTCATACGGGCATAAACGCTTTGCTTGGACCAAACGGCGCAGGCAAGACCACCATAATGAACTGCATATCGGGCGTGATAAAAAAGTCGGGCGGCAGCGTGACCCTTGACGGGCAGGACGTTTTTGAAATGGGCGAGAAATATCGTGAAAAGCTGAGCTTTCAGTTTCAGTATCAGCCATTTTATCCAAGCTACACCGCCCATGAATTTCTCAGATTTTCGGCTCTGTTAAAAGGAATGCCTGAGCCGCTTATTGAGGACGAGATAAGACGTGTGCTGGGGCTTGTGAATCTGTCTGAAAATCTTGATGACAAGATAAAGTCATTTTCTGGCGGAATGAAACAGCGCCTTGCCATTGCACAGACTATCCTTAACTCCCCCGAGATACTGATTTTTGACGAGCCTTCTGCTGGTCTTGACCCATTCGAACGTGAGCAATTCAAGAGGATAATGGTGCGACTTAAAAAGGACAGCATTATAATAATTTCCACCCATATCGTTTCTGATATTGACACCATAACGGACGACCTGATCATACTTAACAAAGGCTCTGTTATCGCTAATGACAGCCCAGAGGCGCTTTTTGAGCATATAAGGGGTATGGTGTGGGATATTCCCAAAGAGGATATTGGTTTGCTGCCTATCGAGAACATTTATTATGAGGACACAAAGTCAAAGACCATATCAAAGACAAAGCCCACTCCAAACGCTGTTATAAGCGAGCCGACTATGAATGATCTTTATTTCTGCGGACAGCTTGACGGGGGAGTGTTTGAGTGAGGAGATAATTCAGATAATGATGTCTACTTTGAACGATAGTTGCCTCTTATCTTCAGTAATTAGGCTTTGTCCTCTGCGAAAAAATTTGTAAAGAAAGGATAAAATATGCTTATAAACCACAACCAAAATATGCTTTGTCTTGATGAATTTGATATACTTGAACTGCGTGAAAATGCAGATGAGTGTGATTATCTTTTTGTTGTTTCGCCTAAAATTGAAACAAAGATATGCACTAAATAATGAACATTATACAGCTCTTAAGATAAGAGGTCACAAACATTTGTGTAAAGACTGTGGAAGTATTTTTGTTGATAGATTCAATACGCTAGATCTTTGCTCAAAAATGACAAACAGACTTAGATGTAAGATCCAGCAATTATCATTAACAAAACCATTTAAGCATATTGCAAGAGACGGGAAAGGTTATTCATTTGAAATTCTAATAGGAAAGGTTCTTTATGGTCAAGCCTATAAAACCAAAGCCATTTTTTCTTATAATAAATTTTCTCCGACAGTACACTATGCAACTGGTTCTTCAACCCGCTCGTCATTAAATATGATCCAAAATCTTATGGATTCGTACAAACAGATATCAGGAGCCGATATTGATAGGTTAAAATTAGGACTATTCTAAATAGAATAAGCTGCCACAGATTTTTCTGTAGCAGCTTATTTTTGTTTGTGCTATTTCTTCTTGCGAAGATATCCGTCATCATCATATTTCTTAGCTATATGCTGTGCAGCTTGCCAATCGCCCCATTTGTCTACAGCCTTATTCCAAAGTTTATCTATTTGCTTTGGCGGAACGTATTCCAAATTGCCATATATTATTTCCATTTCTCTTTTGGTATAATGTTGCGACCTGACTATATACCAAAAATCATCAAGATCGATCAAGTTTTACACCCTCTTTTTTTATTTAATGCAATACTATATTATATCATACTTTCTAAAAAAAGTTTACATTTATCAACACGGAAGTTGAAATAGCCCACTAAAAAAGGGCGCTGTAAAAAAAACGCGCAATAAAAAAGACTGCAACCACCCTTAAAA